>JAEEGJ010002366.1_pt1 | contig 102587 bp, 71 predicted proteins | sample 8958761 | NCBI WGS metagenome assembly JAEEGJ01 (sample SAMN16246546, study PRJNA631951) | gut metagenome | biome: gut microbiome; feature: rumen; material: RS-attached | host: Bos | place: Iran: Karaj | collected 2018-10 | reverse complement strand
GGTTTCGGGGAGTTTAGTGCATAAAAACAATTGTCCCAATTGTCCCAATTGTCACGCAAGGATTTTTTCATCTTTGTGTCCTCGATAAAAACTCAGAATCGAGCGTCTGCGTGGGAGTGGGGAAGCGTTGGAAGAAATATGCTGGGGCGAAGCGTGACAATTGGGACAAAAGACAGCCCATTTTTTTTCACCCCCATGTAAGTTTCGCTTGATGTGTTTTTGCGGTAAGTTGATGATTTTTAGGAAGTTAACAAACTGTTCTCGCGTTGGGAAGTTAAGGGAAAAGGCAGAAATGCAGGTCGAATGCTTTGTTTCTGAAGGAAAATCATTATCTTTGCATCAAAATACTCGAGATGATTCTTTCTGTTTGTTGAAAATGTTGAGAATTATGACCATGAAAGCAAAATGGATGATAAGTGTTTGCCTGCTTCTGTGGGCAAGTATGGATAGGACATGGGCTTACGATGAGCATAGCCAGTACGAACCGTTCGCTCCTGACGGGGTGCCTTTCTGTGTGGCCGATACGGCATGGGATGCCGATGGATTGGGCAGCCACAGAGCGGTGGTGGAAGTGAAGGAAACATCGCTGAAAGCCGTCAGGGTGCTGCTGCGCTGGCGACGACCTGACAGGAATCCTGAGAGGAAAACAATTGTGGTTATATGTGCCGCCACAGGAAAGGAGGCAGAGCATGTCTATCTGGAATCCTGCAACGCAGAGGAAGGGGTGGCGTGGTTCCCTTCATCGGGAGCGGGACTCTACTATCTCTACTACCTGCCCCATCCCATCATCAGGGGGTGGGATGACTTCCGCTACAAACCTGGCTGGAACAGCTATACAACCTATGATGCTGAGGCAGGACAGAACTGGCGGAATTCGCTGGGCGACTCAAAGCCTGCGGAAGGCAGAGTGCTCCGCTACGAGGCCCGCAACGAGCACGAGTTCTTTTCTGCGATGGGAAACATAGCTACAGCAGAAGAAATGAATGCCCTGCGAACCAGCCATGCGGAGAATCCCATCGTCTTCATGGAGGACAGGAGTTTTCCCGCTCGCCTCACTCACCGCCTGCCCGTTCGATGGGTGATGAACGGTCCGAACACGTCGTACGAAGGCACAGCCCTGCGCAACGAATATTTCGTATGGCAGATTGGCCTCTGGGCTGCACACGGCCGCCTGGAGAATGTCAAGGTTGCCTTCTCTGACCTGAAGAACGAGAGGAGCGGAGAAATCATTCCAAGCACAGCGATGACCTGCTTCAACCAGGAAGGAACGAATTGGGACGGTACACCTCTCCTCTTCGATGTGGCTGTTCCTGAAGGGGATGTGCAAACCTTGTGGTGCGGCGTACAGGTTCCTGAGAATGCTGCGCCAGGCGATTATCAGGGCAAAGTGACGATGACGGCAAAGAACGTGGAGCGACAGACGATGAACGTGCTGATCCACGTGGAGAACAAAGTGCTGGCCGACAAGGGCGACAGCGAGCTGTGGCGGCTGGCAAGGTTGCGCTGGCTGAACTCCACCATCGCCCAGGACAGTCTTCCCATAGCACCCTATCAAGCAATGCGGCTGAAGAAAAACGTCATCCAAGCAACAGAGAAGAAGGTGCGCATCGGCACGGATGGATTGGCCCAATCCATACAGGTGAACGGACAGGAGGTGCTGGCGGCACCTGTCGGATTGGAAATCGCAACGGCAAACAACGACACAATCCGTTTCGACAAGGGAACACTGAAGATGAAGAAACAGGCTGACGGTCTGGTGACATGGACATCAGAGCAGGACAAGGGAGGGATGCGGCTGCAATTGGAGGGCCGCATGGAGTTCGACGGCTACATGCACTTCCAGTTGGGACTCTCGTCGCTCGCTGGAGACACAGAAGTGAATGACATCTGCCTGAAGACAACCTATACTCCACAGTCACAAACCTACATGATGGGCATCGGATTGCCAGGCGGTTATCGGCCAGAAACTTACAAATGGAAGTGGGAAGGACCCTACGACAGCTATTGGATAGGCGGAGTGGAAGCAGGACTGCACGTGGAGTTCAGAGGAGGTTCCTACCACGGGCCTCTGCTCAACGACTACAAACCTGCGCCGCCTGCAGTATGGGCTAACGATGGGAAAGGAGCTGTCAGCGTGAACGGCACCAAGGAGGCTACCGTTGTGGCTTCGACGGGAAAGACAAGACTCTCAACCGTCCCCATCCATCTGGAGTTCGCCTATAACATCACTCCTGTCAAACCTGTAGACACTCGGAAACAGTTCAGCATGCGTTTCTATCACGAAGGCTGGAGTAATTTCGATAAGGTGGCAGAAGAAACGGGAGCCAATATCTGCAACATTCACCATACCGCAGACTTGAACCCCGTCATCAACTATCCCTTCATCATCCAGGAACCTCTCAGGGACTTCGTACGCCACGAGCACAAGGAGGGACGGAAGGTGAAACTCTACTACACCGTAAGAGAACTGACGAACCACCTGCCAGAAATTTATGCTTTGAAGAGTCTGGGAAGTGAAATCATCGCTCCTGGCGTTGGCGAAGGGACTTCGTGGCTATGCGAGCACCTGATAGAGAACTACAGGCCTGCATGGTACACCGAAACATCGTACCCCGACCTGAAGGACGAGGCATTCGTTCTGACCCCCAACTCACGGTGGCTGAACTATTATGTGGAAGGGCTCCGATGGATGGCTGAAAACTATGGAATTGACGGCATCTATATGGATGACGTATCGTTTGACCGCACGACTGTGAAGCGTATCCGCAAGGTACTGGAAAGGTACGGTCCACAAGGAGGACTCATCGACTTGCACTCAAACACAGCTTACTCCAGAGGGCCTGCCAACCAATATACCGAATTCTTCCCCTACATGGATAGATTGTGGTTTGGCGAGTCGTTCAAATACAACGAGTTAAAACCCGACGAATGGCTGGTGACCTTTTCCGGCATCCCCTTCGGTCCCATGAGCGAGATGCTGCAAGACGGTGGAAACCGTTATCTTGGAGCACTCTTTGGCGCCACAGCACGCTATGCAGGAACTCACACAGCCGTCCCCATGTGGAAACTTTGGAAGGAATTCGGCATTGAGGAGGCTCAGATGATAGGTTGGTGGGACGATCAATGCCCCATCATCCCCTCGGATGACGAAGTGAAGGCTACGGCATACGTGCGTTCTGATCGTGTACTTGTTGCCATCGGGAACTTTGCAAACGAGCCGAAAACCGTTACCCTGAACTTCAACTGGAAACGATTGAGGATGAAGCCTGACAAGGTGAGAATGATCTTCCCACCCGTGGAGGACTTTCAGCAGGAAGGAACGTACAGCCCTGGTGATGCCATTACCATCAATGCGAAAGAGGGCCGATTGATCATTATCAAACAGATTTGAAGATTTTCCCTCAATACTCTACGCTCACCTTCTTTGACCTTTCACCTACCTGCACCACATAAATTCCAGGAGATTGCTTTGCTTTTTCGTTTACTTTGTACCCTGAAGTGGTGTAAACATTGAAGTCATCTTCTCCCTCCACATAAATCCGACCGTTTACTACGTAAGGAAAAAGAGGGAGCGTTTGAGATATCATGCTTCTGAAGTATCCTTATCAAACTGGATAAGGATAGTGGCACAAGGATTGAGGGTAACAGTTGGGGATGTGAGTTTCAAAGTTGTACTTTTCACCAGCAAACGGTTGTCCTCTGTATTCTCAGCACACACATCATTGGCTGAAACCATGTAGGCAGAGCTCAGTTTGTAGCCTTCTGGGACCAAAACACTTATTTCCTGCTTCGTATCATACGATCTGTTTACCAACGAGACCACCAAACTTTTTTCTTCATTCAACACAGCAGCACAATCAATGTAGCAACGGTCTATCTTCTTTCCTTTTTGAGAGGAGTCCGTATCGCCATCGATTTTCAACGAACTCAATTCCAAATTCTTGATACCAGGCCCTGTTACATCCACACCTACAGCATGACCTGTCATGAATCTACGGTAAAGACTATAGAGGTAATAGCAAACTGAGGGATAGGCATCCTGATTACCCACCGTTTTCAAAAGTCCATGTCCGTTCACGGGAAAGATATAATTCGCCATAGCAACGTAAGGACTCGTGCGAATGAAAACATTCAGCATACCAGCCATCGCGGCAGCATCGTAGAGTCGACGAGAATCCTTACGGGTGAAGGAATAACCACTACCATTATACACACTATGCCTGCAATTCCATTCGTCGATGCTGAGCCGAATGGGATTTGAGGTCCTTCCCGCAGAGATGTTGTAGGTAGTCATATCATTGATAAAATAACGCAAATTCGCTTCTACCAATTCAGGAGCAAACAGGGTCCGTTGCGGCTCCATCAATGCCTTGTCTCGTACATTGGCTGTCATATAATAGTGCATCGTCAAGAAGTCCAGATACTTTCCGCATTTTTCAGCAACAGTTTTGTTCCACTTTCCCGTATGACCCACACCTAACAGTTTCACTTCAGGATACATCTTCTTAATGGCAGAGGCATAGAGGCTAAGCTGGTCGGCATATTCTGTTGCAGATTCCGCTTTGTGGAATTTGTTAGCCAAATAGTTCTCGTTACCAATACAGAAATAGCGCACATTATAAGGTTCCGCATGACCATTGCTCACTCGATATGCTCCCATTGGGGTTCCAGCATTACCGTTCACATATTCCACCCAGCATAAAGCTTTTTCCACGGAATGATCATAAGTGTTGTTGTTCCCCATAGGAATATTGATGTAAGGTTCAATGTCCAGCTTAGCACACCAGTTCACAAACTCATCAGTACCAAAGGTGTAATATTCCTTACCACCCCAGATATACTCGTTCTCTGCCGTTCGAGTGGGACCTACGCCTTTTTCCCACTCATAATCGTAGATAGCGGTTCCTGCTGGCCAACGCATCACAGGTATATTCAGTTTCTTCAGTTGTTTTGTTACAGACAAATTCTCCCTCCCTTTCTTATCAACCACACCGTCATAGATAACTGCATCGTTACAGTCTTCCAACATTTGCCCGTAAATCATGGAATCTATGGGTGCCAAATGTTCCAAATCAGATATCGAGACTACGGTCGTTGTTCCTGATACCGTCTGATGATAGGTTGGGTTCTGAGATTTTGCTACTGATGAGTAAATCATCAGAAGAAAAACGATTGGAAACTTGATTCTCACTTTTCTATTAAAACATAGTCTCCTATTATATGTCGACTATCTTAGAGTCAGATATCATTCTTTGTGAAGACTTACTCCAAGCGAAGCTCTTTGATCAGATTCTTGGCACCTCCCCACTTGTCGATAAGGTAGAGGACGAAACGGATATCCACACCAATGCAACGCTGAAGGCTGCTGTCGAAACTGATGTCGCCACTCATGGCTTCCCAGTTTCCATCGAAAGCCAAGCCTATGAGACGGCCTTTGCCGTCGAACATGGGACTGCCAGAGTTGCCACCCGTAATGTCGTTGTTGCTGATGAAGCAGAGGTGCATGTCGCCCGTGCTCTTGTCGGCATAACGCCCAAAATCGCCTTTCTGCATCAGGGACATGATGTCGTCCTCGAGCTTGTAATCCTCTATCTCTCCTTGCTTGGCAGCTTTCTCGAGCAGGCTTTGCGAATTGGTGTAATAATCGTAATGCGTGCCTTGGGAGGTATAATCCTGAATGAAGCCATAACTCAAGCGCATGCTGAAGTTGGCATCGCTGTAGTGAGGCGCTTCCTGATCCATTTCCAGGAGAGCCTGAGTCAGCATGTGCTCATTATAGTTGATGATGCTGGAGTTCTCGCTCTGCCCTCCTGTGATTTCCATGAACTTGTCAGGAATTCCTTGGGCATAGACGAGAGCCATATCCTTCTCGCGCAGAGTGCTGTCGGCCAACACTTTATCAACGCAGGAGATGTCTGTGCAGACGGTCTTGCTGAACAGATCCTTGACATACGCCTCGCAGTTGCCTGCATAGAGGCTGTCGATGAGCTGATAGCATGCGGGCCAATACTTCCTGTCCTTGACCTGCTCACGATAGTTCTGCAGCAAGGCAGCCATTGTAGCCTCATCCAGTTTCGCATCATAATCCTTGAAGAAATTGGCCAGACGCTCCTTGGTGGCCTTCTGCTGCTCCTCTCCTATGTCCTGCGGCATTCTATTGATCTCAGAAGCCACACGATAAATCTCTATTCCACGCATAAACGTCTCGCTGTAGAAGCCTTGAGCATAGACGGCATCGTGGCGCTCTTTGTATGCCTTCTCGAGACTGGCAAACATCTCGCCAAAACGGTTCTCCAGGTCTTTCCTGCCATGATACCAGGCGGCTATCTGCTGCTCCAACTTCTGCTTCTCACCAATGACATCAAGGTCAGCGATGGCTTTGTTCATTCCGATGGAATTCTTCCAATAGTTGCTGCTGCTTGCCCATTTGCTGGCATACTTGATGCCGACTGCACGATCGGCATCCATGAACTTCTTCCAAACATCCTGTTTCTTCCCACGAACCTGAATGGTGGACACATTGCGGGCACCCACACGCTCCTGGATTCCCCACGAACTGAGATAACGGCTCGTACTCCCTGGATAGCCGATGGTCATGCAGAAATCACCAGGCTTATAGCCGTCGATGCTAACCTTGGCATAGCGCTTGGGATGGTAAGGCACATTATCCTGGCTGTAGTCAGCAGGCTCACCATCCTTGCCGGCATAAATGCGGAAGACACTGAAGTCACATGTCTGGCGAGGCCACATCCAGTTGTCTGTATCGCCTCCAAACTTTCCCAAGGTCTCTGTTGCCGTAAACACCAAACGGATGTCGCGGTATACCTTATATATACTTACGTAATAGGCATTGCCTCCGTAATAGCTCTTCACCTGGCAGTTCAACTTGGGGTTGGCGCGTGTATACTCTCGCTCCACGGCTTGGCATATGCTGTCGGCATAGCGTCGATTCAATTCGCGAGCCTCACGATTGGGATGAGCATGATAGACGCTGTCCAAAGCTCTCATCACACGACTGGTGCAGTCCTCCGTCCTCTGGAGAAAGCGCACGAAAAGTCCCTCTGCAGGACGTTCCTCACTACGCTTTCGAGCAACGAAGCCGTTGGTCAGGATGTCATCCTCAGGAGTTGACAATTTCTGGATGGCGCCATATCCACAATGGTGATTCGTAAAGACCAGTCCGTCAGGACTAACCACCACACCTGAGCAGAAGTCCCCAAAATCCACTACGGCATCCTTGAGGCTCATTCCATCAGGATTATACAATTCACTGGGTGTCAGCTCCAACCCTAAGCCTTGCATCGCGTCGGCTGTCTTCTGGTCAATCCTGTTGAGCATCCACATTCCCTCATCGCACCATACGCTCAAGGGTATCAGGCTTACCAAAGCCCACAAGAGAATCTTCTTCATATCCTTTCCTGTTCTTTTCATTTTTTCTTTGGGAAACGTCTTGCCCATCCTTCCTCGCTGAAGTCAGGCTCCTCGCCTCTCAAACCTTTCTTCGATGATTTCACTTTCTTGTCGTCAGGATGGAGGAATTTCATCCAGTCTTCCTTGGAATACTTTTTGCCTCGTGGAGCTGTATAGCCACGCTCCTCACGCGAAGGCTTGTTCTTCTTTATCACATCCTTTTTCTCTCTGGGCTCCTTGGCGTCTCTTGCATTCCTGGAAGTGCGGGCATCTTTGGCAGACCAAGGTTTCTTGGCATCCCCGCCACCCTTGCGACGTTCTCTCCTGGACACCTCTCCACCTTGAGAAGCTGATGGCCTTGCTGGGCCACTGTCGCTCACTTCCATCACCACGCTCCTGCCCTTCACATTCACACCATGCTTCATGGCCTTCACCACACGATCAGCATCCGCTTCTACCACTTCCACGAAAGAGAAGTTCTTCATCAAATCTATGCGTCCGATCTCCACCTTGTTGCCCTTCACATTGTTGTTGATCAAACCAATAATTTCACGAGCAAACATGCCGTCCATCTTTCCTACATTCAGGAACAGGCGTACATATCCTTCTTCTGCCTGATGGTCACCCTTCTTACGACGTCCCTCTTTCTTGCCACCTTCCGATCCACTAGAGACTTCGTCTATCTCTGGTGCGCTGGCATAGTAGCGCAGGAACCTCCCAAACTCGCGACTCAACACACGTTTGATCAGATCTTCCTTGTCCAGCCATACCCAACGCTTGCGCACTTCCTCCATGAAAGGAGCTATCTCGCTCTCGTCCACCTCCACACGCTCGATGTCGTCTATCACGTGATAAAGCTGCTTGGCACAGATTTCTTTGGGTTCTGGCATCGTGCCTTTCTCGAACTGCTTCTGAATGGTCTTCTCCACTTGACGGATCTTGCCTTTCTCGCGTGTATGGATAATGCAAATACTCGTTCCTTTCTTTCCAGCACGACCTGTTCGACCACTACGATGGGTGTAGTTCTCCACATCGTCAGGCATCCCATAATTGATAACATGAGTCAAGTCATCCACATCCAAACCACGAGCAGCCACATCGGTAGCCACCAATAGTTGAGTTCTGTGCTGACGAAACTTCTGCATCGTCAAGTCACGCTGCTGCTGGCTCAAGTCACCATGCAGGGCATCTGCATTGTACCCGTCGCGAATCAGATTGTCTGCCACCTCCTGTGTCTCCACTTTCGTGCGACAGAAAATGATGGCATAGATGCGTGGGTAGAAATCCACCAGACGCTTCAACGCCAGGTACTTATCCTTGGCATGAACCAGATAATAGATATGGTTCACGTGCTCAGCACCTTCGTTGCGGCTTCCCACCTGTATTTGTTCAGCATCGTGGAGGTAATTCTGAGCAATACGCTCAATCTCCTTACTCATCGTCGCACTAAAGAGCAACGTGTTGTGCTCCTGAGGCACACCCTCCAACACAGCATCAATGTCCTCTTGGAATCCCATTGACAACATCTCATCAGCCTCATCCAGAACAACCTGTCTAACAGAAGACAAGTCTGCCACTCCACGATTCATCAAGTCGATGAGACGACCAGGAGTGGCTACAATCACATCCACTCCAGCCTTCAGAGCACGAATCTGAGGCTCGATATTCGCACCTCCATATACAGCCAGAATGCGAACTTCTGGCAAATATTTGGCAAATCCCTTCAAATCATCTGTAATCTGAAGGCACAATTCTCGTGTGGGACTCATCACGACAGCTTTCGGCGCATGTTTCTGCTCAACAGATTCCTCCTGCAGATGCAACCGCTGCAACAAAGGCAAACCATAGGCTGCTGTCTTGCCCGTACCCGTCTGAGCCAAGGCAACCAAATCTCCTACAGGCTCTCCACTTTCTTTCAACTTTTTACCCAGCAAACAGGGTATTACCTCTTCTTGGACAGGCATAGGATTCTCATACCCCTGTTCCTCAATGGCTTGCAACAATTCTTTGCACAAGCCCAATTCTTCAAAATTCTTCATAATCGGGCGCAAAGTTACTTCTTTTTATTTGATTTTTAAACATTTGGAAAAACAAATCTGGAAATCAGCTTCCTTTTTCATAACTTTGTGGCACAAAACTCTTCAAGAAATGCAAAAAGGTATATGATTAAGCAGAAAGATGGTTTCCTGGGCGAACGTTCCATCGTCATTCCTCCCATGATTGTAAAAATGGAGGAAGAAGATCCATTGGTGTCAAGTCTCTACTTGACGGACATCGGCTATTACCCTCATGCTACTCATCACTACCGTGACCGCAAGGAGGCCATCGACCAATATGTGCTCATATATTGTGTCAATGGCAGTGGCTGGTATCGCATCGATGATAAGGAATTCCAGGTTGGCAAGAACCAATTCTTTATCTTACCAGCAGGTCAGCCCCATTGCTATGGTGCCTCTGAGGACAATGAGTGGACCATCTACTGGATTCATTTCCGTGGCTATAATGCCAGCATCTTCGCCAACGGAGCACAAAAACCTCAAGAAATCAGCCTTGCCTTGAATTCACGCATCAACGAGCGGCACAACATCTTCGAGGAAATATTCAGTACACTGGAACAGGGGTACGACATCGAAAACCTGCGTTACGCTTCGTCATTGCTGTATCATTACCTGGCTTCTATGCGTTACCTTAATCAATACCGCATGGCCAACAAGGGAAAGATAGAGAAAGAACACCTTCCCAACGTAGTGGACGCCGCAATACATTATATGAAGGAAAATATCGAGAATCATATCCGCATGCAAGAGATCGTCAAATATGTGGGCTATTCGACCACGCAGTTCACCACACTCTTCAAGCGACAGACCGGCTATAGTCCCCTGTCCTTTTTCAATCGCCTGAAGGTGGAACATGCCTGCCACCTACTGCGTACTACAGACATGAAAATCAACACGATATGCTACAAAGTAGGCATAGAGGATTCGTTATACTTCTCACGCCTTTTCTCGAAAGTGATGGGTATGTCACCAACGAAGTATAGAGAAAATCAAACGGTAAATCCTTAACAGCAAAGGCTTTGAGCCACTTGCAGAACTTTTTGTACTATGGCTTCATCTGTAAGCAAGAAATCAGAGAGCGGAGTTGTTGGATTCCCTGATGATTGTTTTCGAGAGCTTCCACTTCTTTCAAATAACGTTCTGCATGCATTGTGTCGCCCATGCCGTAATAGCCGAGGGCGAGCATGTACTTGCAGTGGATAATATTCTTTGTCTCTAAAGAATCCTCCCAGATAAGCAGGTCGGGCAGAGAAACGGCGAAATAATCCATGACAGGTTTCTCGAAAAGATGCTGCTTTCCATAGTTGATAAGTTTGAAGAAGCGTCCGTGTGCCTCACCCACACGTCCAAGCTTATAGAGAGCCAATCCCTGATAGAAGATCTTATCGGGCTTCGCATCGTTGTAATACATCGCAGCTGCAGGCTCTTGCGATCCCTTTGTGGCCTCTTCCCAGCACTTGATGGCTTGAGCTTTCTCTCCTAAAGCATCAAAAGCTACACCAAGCAGATAATGGAAGTCGTTCTCCTGTGCCCCATAGAGCTTGCCCTCGCCAAGATGATGAGGATATTCCAAACACGCACTCAGAAGTTTGACGGCACGTTTCAATTCTGCCGTATCTCCGCTTGCAATCGCATCTTTGGCCATTTCTACCCTACATATTTGATACTGTGTGGACACTTTGCCTTCACCGCCCTCCCATGGGTGGAAGATATGGTCATTCAGGTTCTGATAAGCCTCTTCGTAACGTCCCAATTGGTTTTGCAACGTGATCATTTCAAGTATCAGATCATCTCGACGCCAAACCAATTCCAAGTGTTTCTCGAGCAGGGCCAGTCGCTCCTCATGCGAACGATGCAAACGCTTGTAGAGCTGATCAAGTTCCATAAGGATGCGTTCATCGTTCTCGTTGAGGTGGAAAGCGCGTTCCATGTATTCGAGAGCCTCCTGCTGACGGTTCTGCTTGTTGAAGCGAGCCAAGGCGAGGTTGCGCCAAACGGTGGGGAACTGCGGATTGAGTTTTGCAGAGAACTCCCAGTTCTCAATAGCAAGGTCATACTGACGGGCAGCATAATACAGACAGCCTAGATAGTAGGGAGCTTTGCTGCCCTGTGGATTCTGTTTCTTAGCAGTCTCGAGAACAATAACATCCTCTAGACGATTGGGAAAGCAATAGGCTGAGCATTGATGTTCTGCGATTTCGTAATAATTATTCCCTTCATCATTTAGAGGGAGGTTAGGGAAGAGGCTTCCCATGTAATACCAGGTCATTGGTGTGGTGGCACCTTCTTCAATAGCAATCTGCCAGATAGCCTTTGCCTCGTCTGTGAAACCTGCGGCAGAGTAGTCAAGTGCCACTTCATCGTAGTTCTGTGCTGAACAGCGCAACATCCGCTTCATTTCTGACAGTACGTCCTCGTTCTTCGTGAGGAGGAACTTCTCATAGCGACAACCATAATTAAAGAGATCGCATTCCAGCGACTCATCGATGAGGGCCAGTGCTTCGTTGGCCTTTCCCAATTTGCGAAGAATGGCAACTTTGAGGGCACGGGCCTTGTGGTTGTGCCAATTGTTGTTTAGACTGCGGTCTATCTCATCAAGTGCATCCTCATAGCGACCTTGCATGGTGCTGATCTTGGCAGCCTCGAAATAGCCTGCATCAGCCCAAGCCTTATTCCAAGTGGCTTTCCAAAAGAGTTCGTAGGCTTCTGAACACTTTCCTTGATATTTCAGGGCGAGGCCAAGATTGTAAATTGGTTCACCATCGTAGGGATTAGGGTTACGCTTCTGCAAGAGTTTGACAGCCTTACGCAGATATCCTTCTGACTTAGCGAAACGTCCTTTGCGAATGTACCACAAGCCCATGGCGTTAAGACAACGGATATCATTTGGATCGCGGCGGAGAGCCTCTTCGTAATAGTCTGTTGCAAGCCATGTGGCGTGGCGGTATTGCTCCAGATGCAAGCCTGTGAGATAGAGTTGCTCATTAGTTTTTATCTGCTCAGGCAATAAAGCTGCTTCTGCGGAGTCAGGGATGGGACGGATTTCATCCGCTTCTGCATGCCATTCCAGAACAGTGCGCTGACCATAAACAAAAGTCTTTTTTATTTCAAAGGTCAGCTCATTAAACCTGGCACTTTTCACATCAACGGTTTTTGCAAACACTTCCTCTGGAGAGAGTGTCGTCTCTTTCTGATAATACACCTCGCCATGATCATTTCTGAGAATGAGACAAACCTCTTGTTTGTGAGTAGCAAAGACTTTGAACTCAACAAGATGACTACTCCTTCCACCTATTGAAGAGTCGCTGGAGGCGAGGCTGTTGATGTTGAACACAAGGTCTTTTGAAGCCTCTTTTACCACACCCAATTCACGATAGGGCATAAAGTATTGGGTAAACGTCTTCTCCTCGTAAGGCATCAGCCAGCTGAAGTCAGGCTGATTCTCCGTATACACACCTGCCATCAACTCGATGTAGGGACGGAAGCCATCACGGTTGATGCCCCACTTTTTCATCTCCTCTGGGGTAGCCTCATCCGTCAGGTTGCGATCCCAAGCACGTCCAAAGTCACCATTACCCCACGTCCATTGTTTCTTGCCTGGCGAGTAATGATGACTGGCCACGTGAAGCATTCCGGCTTGGGCATCATTCTCATAACCACCTTCGAAGTTGAAGTGCGAGTTCACTCCCATATAGCTGGTTGGCACGTAGATGTTCTTGTAATTTGAAATATCTACACCTGCCGAATAATCCATCTTATAATAGGTACCTGTAGCGATGGGAAACGATGAAACAGCTCGCTTGCCATGATCGAACACGGCATTGATATCAGGTGGAAACACACTTTGATATTGGTCGTTCACCTCAACGGCAGGATTAGCCCACCACAAGAAAGTCTGCGGCACATCCGTGCGGTTGTACAAGCGGCCTTTGATCTCCAAATAAGCACAACCTGGACGCAAAGTGAAGCCTGCCATTCCTTTCTGATGAAACATCTTCTCCATCTCGCTTACCCATACACACACGGAACCATCTGCATTCTTCTCAATACAAGTATCCACAGGCATAAAGGTCGTGGGACGATGGTGCTGTGGCCAGTTGAACTCAATGCCACCGCTAATCCAAGGACCCGTGAGACCAACGAGTGCAGGCTTGATGACGTGATTGTAGTAGACGAAGTGGCGCCTAGCTATCTTGTCATAAGCCATCTGCACACGACCGCCCAGTTCGGGCAGAATCATCACTTTGATATATTCGTTTTCAAGCCAAATGGCCTGATAGTCTTTGTTCACCTTTTCATCGCTTATCGACTCGATGACAGGATAGGGATAGACTACACCACTTGAACCCTGATATACTCGTTTCTCCAGAAACATTGGGTTCTTCTCTGGCTTTCCCACCTCGTACGTTGGGATACTTACCACTTCTCTCCAAGCTTTTACTGACATTGGGGGTTCCTTTTTTTTATTGTTATTCCGCGATTACGTAATTACGCCATATCGTCATTTTTTGACTAACTCTTTTTCCAACTCCTCCAGAGACTTTCCTTTCGTTTCAGGACAACGGTTCCAAAGGAAGACAAAGGCACAAACGCAGATGGCGCTGTAGATCCAGAAGGTGCCGCTACTGCCAAGGGCTGCATTCATCGATGGGAAGGAGAACGTTAGGGTGCAACAACCCACCCAGAGAGCGAAGGTACAGGTAGCCATAGCGATGCCTCTCACGCGATTGGGGAATATTTCTGCCAGCAGCGTCCATGTAACAGGACCAAGGGTCATGGCATAGACAGAGATGGCTGCCACCACAAGAACCACCATCAGCACGCCCTTGACCTCGAAAAAGTAGCATGTACCCAGCGTGAGATAAATGAGTCCCAAGCCACCTGCACCCAAAAGAATCAACGTACGACGTCCCCACTTCTCAATGGTATAAAGCGCAAGAATGGTAAAGATGACGTTGGCAATACCTGTGATGACAATATTGATAAACATGCCATCGACATCGAAACCTGCTCCCAAGAAAATCTCCTGAGCGTAGTTGAAGATGACGTTAGTCCCACACCATTGCTGAAAGACAGCAATCACAAGACCCAGCAACAGCACTTTACCATATTTCACCTGCATCAATTCGCGAAGCCCTGCCTCTCGTCCTATACGTCGAGATTCTTCCACCACTCCTTGCTTCAGCTTCAGATAGACTGGACTCTCAGGAATGAAGAAGCTCAGCAACAGGAACAACCCTGCAGGCAAGGTTTCTGCCCAAAACATCCAACGCCAGCCCCATTCCACATTCCACGCTTGGCTCTCAACTACCGCAGTATCACGAGCCAACAGCATATTGACGATTTGTGCGGAGAGGATGCCCAGCACGATGGTCATCTGGTTCAGGCTAACCATGCGACCGCGAATTTCTGCGGGACTGACTTCCGCAATATACATGGGCGACAAGGCCGAAGCCACACCAATACCGATGCCACCAATAAAACGTGCTATATTGAAAAGGATGAAGTCATTGAACAAGCCCGTTGCCACAGCCGACACAGTAAACAGCACGGCCGACAGCATCAGCAATGGCTTCCGCCCATACCTGTCAGCCGCCGCTCCTGCTACCATCGCTCCTGCAAGACATCCCACGAGAGCCGTCGTCATGGCTATTCCCTGCATTAGCGGCAAGTCTGTAATGTCGAAATACAACTCATAAAACGGCTTTGCACCACCAATCACCACCCAGTCATAACCAAAGAGCAATCCTCCCATGGCAGATACCAGACAGATAAAATAGAAGAATCCTTTGTTAAATCCTTGCATGTTTCCAAATGTTATTGTTTGGGTACAAAGGTAAGGTGTTTTTTGTATCTTCGATATGGAAAAAATACCGTAAACATATGGATTATTTTACGCAGCCGCTTCTTTTTCCTCCCTATTTTTGATTATTATCTCCTCCCAGTTTCCCTGTTAACGATTTATTTTTATAATTTTGTTGTCATTATCAGAAGAAACATTCTTTTTTCTATGAAGACAGGATTGGTGTTGGAAGGCGGAGGCATGAGAGGCCTTTTTACGGCTGGGGTGATGGATGTCATGATGGAACAAGGCATTCGATTCGATGGGATGATTGGCGTGTCGGCAGGTGCGGCATTCGGCTGCAACTACAAGTCGTGCCAGCCTGGGCGAGCCCTTCGCTACAATATCCGTTTTTCAAAAGATCCAAATTACATGGGATGGCGCACATTATGGAAAACAGGTGAACTGGTGAATGGAGAATATGCCTACCACACCATTCCCACTCAGCTGGACATCTTCGATGCTGACACGTTTGCCGCCAATCCTATGGAATATCATCTGGTGTGTACTGACGCCAATACAGGTAAACCTGTCTACAAGCAGCTCAGCAAGGTTGATTATGAAACACTCGAGTGGGTCCGTGCCTCTGCATCCATGCCTATTGTCAGTCATCCTGTGAAGTTGGAAGGACGTGAACTGCTCGATGGTGGAATTGTCGATTCCATTCCTCTCCGCCACTTCCAAAAGATAGGTTATACGCACAATATTGTGGTGCTGACCCAACCGAAAGGGTTCACCAAGAAACGCACCAAGCTGATGCCTCTCTTCCACATGACCATGCGCAAGTACCCTAAGATCATAGAAGCCATGTCGCGACGCCATCAGATGTACAACGAGCAACTTGACTACCTCCATCAACAAGAGCTCTTAGGCAACACCATCGTCATTTATCCTCAGGACATCCTGCCCATCGGACGCACAGAACAAACGCCCAGCAAACAGAAACTTGTCTACGAGATGGGACGCCAGACAGCCCAGGAGCACCTCCAGCAGATTGTCCAGTTCGTCAATTTCGGTTAAACGCGCATTTCAAACAAAATGCCCATTAATTCCATAAATAATCATCCGAGTCCTCCAAGTAATCATACTTCTCAGAGTTTTCCGAGTAATCAGAGTTCTCCTAGTATTCCGAGCGGACTTCCAACGTGTTGATTTCCTCTTTCCAACGTGTTGAATCCTTGGTTTCAACGTGTTGAAAAGGCATGAGGAACTGGTGGACAGTCTCACGAATTGTATCAATCAGTCTCTACAATATCTTCAAATTGCACTTCTTCCCTCCATTTTCAGTCACGAGACAGCCATTTTGCTGCAAAAATCTCACCAAATGAGAAAAAAGGATGAAAATCCAGAACACCCACATGTGCGTAAAGTAATAAGGAAAAGTATCAGAATGAGGGGTTTTTGCATGTCTTTTTGAGGTTTTTCAGCAGTTTTTTGAGGCTCTGCCAAATGGACTACATTCGCTGGATGGATTCCGAAGAAGATGTGCAGAGGTTCTCTCGCCCGATAAAAAAGAAAAGGATTCTGTCATTCTTGCGTCGAACTGATATCTTTTTAGGGGCAAAAAGAAAACTTTTTTGTAATTTTGCAGCGCAAAAAGGAAGATTCGCGAGAATGACATATACAACAGAGACGCTACCATCGGGCTTACGCATCATCTGCGCGCCCAGTCCCACCGATGTGGTGTACTGCGGAATTGCCGTGGATAGCGGTACGAGAGATGAGGAGGATAAGGAAACGGGAATCGCCCATTTCACAGAACACCTGACCTTCAAAGGAACCCAACGGCGCAAGGCTTGGCACATCATAAACAGGATGGAGAGTGTGGGAGGTGACCTGAATGCCTATACGGGCAAGGAGGAGACGGTCTACTACTGTACCTTCCCACGAGAGCATTTCAGCAGAGCCATCGACCTGCTGATGGATATCGTGCTCCACAGTACCTATCCCCAACACGAGATGGAGAAGGAGGTGGAGGTCGTGGTCGATGAGATAGAGAGCTATAATGACTCGCCCAGCGAGCTGATTTTCGATGACTTCGAGGCTCTCCTTTTTCCTGAGCATCCCTTGGGCAGGAACATTCTAGGCGATGCCGACCGCCTGCGCCAGATGAAATCAAGCGACATCCTGCACTATGTGAGCCGTCAGTACCGGTTGGACAGGATGGTCCTCTTCCTCTACGGAAACGTCAGCATGAAGGATATTCTACGATGCGTGAACAAGGCTGACATGCAGAAGGACTCAACGGAGAATCCGCTGCCTCGCATGAAGCCCAACGCCTTCTGCCCCCCTTCCGAACCCTTAACAATCAGGAAGGATACTCATCTGGCTCACGTGATGATGGGATGCCGATGCTATGGTGGGAACGATCCGCGCCACCTGCATCTGGTGGTCCTGAACAACCTGCTGGGAGGGCCTGGCATGAGCAGCCGTCTGAACTTGGCGCTAAGAGAGCACAACGGGCTGGTTTACAATGTGGAGAGCAACATCGCGAGCTATACCGATGCTGGCGCATGGAGCGTCTATTTCGGATGTGACCAAGCCAATGTGGCACAATGCCGTCGTCTGGTGGAGAACGAGCTGGAGCGGCTGATGGATGCCCCATTAAGCGAGCGGGCCCTGGCAGCCCTGAAGAAGCAGCTGAAGGGGCAGATCTGCATTTCGTACGACAACTTCGAAGGCGTGGCCATCGGAATGGGGAAAAGATTCCTCCACTATGGCACCACTCAAACTCAGGAGAGCCTCTGCGAGAAGATTGATGCCCTGACTCCTACCCAATTGTGGGAGACTGCCCAAGAGATTCTGTGCCCAGAAAGACTGACGACCCTAATCTACTGTTAATCATTTTCAGGTATTTTTTTCCACAAGAATCAGAATGGTGACGCAAGAAAGGAAATATATTCGTAACTTTGCAGCCAAGAAGATAAGAAAATGACCCTACGCGAACTTTCTATTGGACAAAGTGCTGTTATCGCTTCCGTGGGAGGCCAAGGTGCCACTCGCCAACATTTCCTGGACATGGGTGTCATCCCTGGCGCTGTGGTGAAACTGCAGAAGTATGCTCCGATGGGTGATCCGATGGAACTGAGAATCCACAACTATGAGCTGGTGCTGACCCTGGCTGATGCAGAAAAGATAGAAATAAAGACCTTCACGGACGAGCAACTGAGAAAGAGAGAACAGGAAGAGGATTCCCTCGCCGATGAGCTGAACATCTTTCACGAAGAGAGCCACCCCGGATACGGTGAGGAAGGACGCTACCACACGGAGGATAAGGAACACCCTGAAGCCCAATACATGAAGCCCAAAGAAGGGAAACTGAACTTTGCTCTGGTGGGGAACCAAAACTGCGGCAAGACTACTCTCTTCAATCAACTGACAGGAAGCAACCAGCACGTAGGGAACTTCCCAGGCGTAACCATCGACCGCAAGGATGGCATCATCAAGGGACATCCAAACGCCGTGGTGACCGACCTGCCTGGCATCTATAGCCTGAGCCCTTTTACAAGCGAGGAGATCGTAAGCAGAGAATTTATCCTGCAGAATCATCCTGACGGTATCATCAACATATTGGATGCCACCAGCATAGAACGGAGCCTCTACCTGACCATGCAACTGATGGAACTGGGCATCCCCATGGTGCTGGCGCTGAACATGATGGACGAAGTGGAAGGCAACGGATGCATGATCCGCATCAATGAGATGGAACGGTTGCTGGGCATCCCCGTCATCCCCATCAGCGCAATGAAGAACGAGGGAGTGAATGAGTTGGTCGAGCATGCCCTGCATGTAGCCAAATACGAGGAAAGACCTGCACGCCAGGACTTCTGCAGCCCCAACGAGCACGGAGGAGCCGTACACCGCTGCCTGCACGCCATCATGCACTTTATCGAGGATCATGCTGAGCGAGCCAACATCCCCTTGCGCTTTGCCAGCAGCAAACTGGTGGAAGGCGACCAACTGGTTGTCAAAGCCTTGGGACTGACTACCAATGAGATGGAAACCATCGAGCACATTCTGACCCAAATGGAAGAAGAGCGTGGATTGGATCGATGTGCAGCTATGGCTGACATGCGTTTCTACTACATCCGTGAAGTCTGTAAACGCACGCTGGTATATCCCAGCCAAAGTAAAGAATACCTGCGCAGCCAGCGTATCGACAGGATTCTGACGGGCAAATGGACTGCCATTCCCACCTTCATCCTCATCATGGGATTGGTCTTCTATCTTACTTTCGACAGTCTTGGTGCCTGGTTGCAGAACTCGTTCAGCGAGGCAATAGACTGGTTTACAGAAGTCTCTGACAAAACGCTCACCTCGTGGGATATCGCTCCTGTCGTACACAGCCTCATCATCGATGGCATATACAGTGGTGTGGGAACTGTCCTTTCGTTCCTCCCCTTGATTGTGGTGCTCTTCTTCTTCCTAAGCATGCTGGAGGACACAGGCTATATGGCCCGTATCGCCTTCGTGATGGACCGTCCGATGCGCCGGCTGGGACTCTCAGGGCGAAGTATTGTCTCCCTGCTGATCGGCTTTGGATGCTCTGTTCCCAGCGTGATGAGTAGCCGCACCCTGCCCAGCGAACGAGATCGCAAACTGACCATCATGCTGACTCCCTTCATGTCCTGTACAGCCAAGATTCCCATCTACGCCTTCTTCTCCGCTGCTTTCTTCCCTGAGAAGACAGGCCTTGTCATGGTGAGCCTATACGTGTTAGGCATCCTGGTCGGCATCCTTACAGCCATCATCATGAAACATTCTCTTTTCCGAGGTAAAGCCGTACCGTTTGTCATGGAACTTCCCAACTATCGCCTCCCCATTGCCAACAATGTGCTGCGCCTGCTGTGGGACAAAGCCAAAGATTTCCTGCAACGAGCCTTCACGGTCATCTTCCTGGCAAGCATCATCATTTGGTTCCTTCGCACCTTCGATTTCCATCTGAACATGATACAGGAAGGCATGGAGAACCAGAGCATTCTGGCACAGATAGCAAACATGATAGCACCCGTCTTCAGTCTCATGGGATATGGAGACTGGCGAGTAGTAAGTGCACTGGTAAGTGGTGTGCTGGCAAAGGAAGTTGTGGTGGCTGTCATGTCGTCACTCTTCAACGGAATTGCCATCGCTGAAGTAATGTCTGCCGCGACAGCATACGCCCTGCTGGTATTCTGTCTTCTCTATACACCTTGTATGGCGGCAATGGCGACAATACGTCGAGAACTGGGCACCAAATGGATGTTTTTTATCATGATATTCCAATGTGTGATAGCTTGGATAGTATCCTTCCTTATTTCGATAATATTGTAGCATGATGAATATACAAAGTATTGTACTTCTGGTCCTCGTGGCAGCGATAGTTGGCATCGTCCTGTACCGCTACATCAAGAATCGAAGGAATGGCGGCGGTTGCGGTTCATGCAACTGCTGTGGGGAAAACAAATGCGAGGGATGCGGGTAAAGAGGCGGAAAAGGTTTCCTCTCGAATCCCACATACTCATCTGGCAGGAGAAACCAGAGCCTTGCAGATACGATCCTGAAAGAGGCGGCTGTCGTAGACAGGACTGCCCTCATTGATGATGGAGAAAGCAAACCAACGTCCATCATCTCCTCGAGCATATCCACTCAGAGAGGACACGCCCAAAGTGGTGAGCGTACCTGTCTTGGCAAAGATGCGGTCGCGAAAGACAGGCTCCATCATACGACCCGTCAAAGAGCCGCTTCGAGGACCTTCCTCTGGAGTGGCCAAAGACTCATGAATGAGAACATCGAAGATTTCTTCCTTACGATATGCATACTCCAACAACTGAACCAGAAAATCTGCAGTCAAGCGGTTCTCTGGCGAAAGTCCACTACCGTCGTTGATGATATACCCCATAGCATCAGGGTCCTGACACATCTCTTCGCGGATGAAAGTCATAACGCTGTAGTTGTCCTCCCTACTGCCTCCTCCCCATCGGTCATAGACATGATTCGTGTGATAAAAAACAGACTCCGCCTTCACGTTGCTGCTGAAAATAAGCATGGGCGCAATAACTTCACGTAAGGTATGAGTCTGTTGATAAAGAAGTTTGGCACCTCGACATGCCGATTTCAATGCCAAGCGATACTCCTGGGGGCTCTTCGTTGGATTGAGCCCCACCAGCCATGAATCAGAAAAGAGAGGATTGTTGTGGTAGGTGATTTCCGACAAAGAAAGCAAATACATGAAATCCTGCCGAATACGCTTTTCACCTTTCATCAGGAGAGGCACCTGACTATAAGGAATATCCCAAGGTGAGGCTGTAGCATGCTGACGAAGGGTGTCTGTGCGGACCATATCAAAGATGATTCCGCCTTCAATATGTCGGATACCCTTTCTTGACAAAGCATCCACAAAGTCTTGGAAAGATTCCAAATGAGGGTCATCATCGAGACAAAGAATCAAATCGCCACACAAGGTTCCATTCTTGATGGTTCCATGAGCATAAAGGCTGTTCTGATATATATGGTCGATGCCCAAACGATGATAAGCGGTGATGGCTGTCAATAATTTCATGCATGAAGCTGGAATCATCAGTCGGTCGACATGATACTTCAATACAGAACATTGGCGTGTCAGGTCATACACAGAAATGGAAAGCTTATTGGTATCGGTAAACTCTGGACGATGAAGTACACTATGCAGACGCTCCATCACTAAAGTATCCGTTTGGTCAGGACCTATGCTGTCTGCGCTGGCCGTCATTCCTGACAAATGGATTCTGCGCTGGCATTTGTAGACAGTAAAGCCCACAAGAACAAAAAGAAAGAATAAGATGGTGTAACAGCCTCGACGCACCTTTTTCTTCAAGCGACGGCGTTTCTTTTTAGGGTGAAAAGACACATTGTTACGAACCATAATCAACCTGCGTAACTATGCATGCCACCCAAAAGATAATTAACACCAAAATAGGTCATCAGAAGACTGCAAAGGGCCAGTATCGAGTAAATCCTGTAGTTGCGGGTAGAACGGAACCAGGGAAGGCTTTGAGTGTGGAGCGGCAAGCTGTAGACAATCAACGTTATGAGTGCCCAACTCTCCTTTGGATCCCAACTCCAATATGTTCCCCAAGAAACATTCGCCCAAACAGCTCCCAAAAAGATTCCTGCGGCAAGCAAGAAAACAGCGGGTTCCAACAAACGGCGTTCCATAAAACTGAGTATCAGCAAAGCATAACTCATCATGATCACACTAACGTGAATGCTGAGCCAAGGGCTATGGAGAACTGGCATCAACTGAGTTATCTGGGGATTCATCTCGCCCAAATGGGCCACCAAAAGCATAAAGCCTGCACATAGAACGGGGACATAGGCAACGATGTGAACGAGATACGTACCTGTCACCAAACAAATAGCCAAGAAAATCATGGTTTCATAGCCATTGCTCAGAGGCAAACGCCCTGCGATGTACCAACGCAAGAAAAAGGAAGCAAGCAGAAAGGCAAGCAACAAAAGGATAGGGAGTTTGTGCCACCAATACTTACGAAAAACAAAAGAGAACAAGGCAAAAACAAAGCATCCAATCATGCTCCACAAGGTCCAGTTGATACGATTGTAAAAGAGTTCGATGGACACTTGGGTATCCGACAGGGACTTCACTCCAGCAGGAACAGCATGAATCAGGGTTCCCTGAAGGAGCATAAAGATGAGACCCATCTTCTCGTCGACTTCTTGAACAGCTCGCGTAGGAGCCATTTCGCTTAACTTATAGTGATTGTCGGCATCGAAGAAATCATGCATGCTGGCATATTTCCCTTCAATTCCCAACTGCTGCCGCAACTTTTTGTCTTTAACCTTGATGATAGGTTCCTCGCTCCATTCCTTGGAAGAGAGGGCCCAGGACATTAACACCTGTGTACCAGAAAGACCATGATAAGAACGTTTTCCATAAACCTTTAGCAGGAATTCTTGTCCCATTGTTCCGATAGGAGTCACACGATCATTCCACATTACCTGACCGCGCTCCATGGAAGAAACCTTTTCCTGAGGAACTACAGGCAAAGCTGCGTAAGCAGAACTCCCAAAACACATCAAGAGCAAGAAAAGAAGGAGCTTGCTGGTAGCAGACTTGCCACGATTGCGCATCCGCTGCAACATGATGATCATCATACTCAGTCCCAAAAGTGCATATCCAAAATAGGTAATACGTGTGCCCCAAAGATCATAATTGACACTAAGGATAGAGCCTTGCCGATCCTGATCATAGGAAGACTGATAGAAGCGATAGCCATCCATCTTGGCAATATGGTTCATGCTGATAACATACTGCTGATCTTGACAGGTGATATGACTTATATAATCCTGAGGAGTCTCTGTACCAGGATAGCATCGAATCAGGAAAGTATCCAAACGAATCAGGAAGGGCAAATGTTCCACACGTTCCTGATCAGACAAGAAATCTCCAGTGGGCACTCCTTGACGCAAATGCAGAGATCCGCTCTTGCTCATTACAGAAGTAACAAATGCGCCAACGAGGATTAGCAGAAAACTGACATGGAGCATAAAAACCGCAAAGCGATGCCACAACTGTCGTTTCCACAGAAGCCAGATGCCAGAAAAAGCAATGGCTCCCCATAGTAACTTGAACCATAGGGAACTATAAATAAGGCCTTTCGCATATCGTGTCCCATGAGCATCCTCAACAACCGTGGCTACTGCAATAACAATAGCCATCAGAGCCAAGAGCCCAAAAGGCAAGAATCGTTCCAGCCTTGACATGCACAGAATCAGTTAAAATTCTTTATAATCAGGATTCCTACGAGATTGGACAGCTATACACTCCATTTCTATCAACCATGCGGGACGACAAACGGGAGCCAATGCTATGAGGGTAGGAATATTCGGATAACGCTCTGCAAACATTTCACGTACCGTTTCGTAGTCAGCTGTATCGCGCAAATATACCACGATCTGCATCACATCATCGAATGTGGTTCCTCCCTCTTTAAGGAGAGTTTCCACATTCTCCCACATACGTTTGGTCTGCTGAACGATATCACCCACATACATCACTTCACCTTTGTTGTTGATACTGGCTGTGCCAGAAATGAAGACATGGGCACGATCGCCATATTCCATTAACGTGCCACGCTCGAAGGTGACACCATACTCGTATGTAGGATTGAGGTGAGTGGGAGCATAGAGATATCGCTGCTGCTGAAGTTCAAAACCAGTGAGAGCATAAGTTCCCATCTGAATCAAAGCCTTTGTTTCAGCAGGTCCTCCACCAATTCCTGTGCTGGAGATATAATGTGTCTTCTCTGTAAGTCCCTGCTCAATGAAATTCTGACGACGGGCTGCTACCATGCCCGCATACTGGGTATCCACATCGCGGACAAAGAACCATGTGCGAATACAATTGCCAGCTAAAGTGGCATCAAACTTTTGCAGAGAATCTTCGTAGCTTTGAAGTACCTTTTCTGTCTGGTTGGCACTATCGCCTACAGGAGACGTCATGCCCATTTTCCATAAATGATTGTACCCGTTATGACTCGCAACAGTAAAACCATGCAGAGACTGAACCTCCATTCCACGTTCCAAATAGAGCCAAACTGCTATCTTGCTACCATCAAGAGGTTGCTGCTGAATGATACTGATAGAAACGTTAGGTTCCTTACGCATGAAAGGTTGCTGATTGGTACTGTCAGAAAGGAAATAACGCTTCATCACGTATTTCGCACCCAGGATTTCAGGCATTGTAAGGATGATGTCCTCAGCAGCATAGATGCGCTCCAACTGACTTTGGAAAGGTTCTTTGCGGGGCTCAACGTGTAGAATAAGATGCCACTCTGCCACACCTTTCTCTGGCAAGAACATAGCAGCCTCGATAGTCACCCCCAATTGGTCAAGAAATGTCTTTTTATATGTCATCATTTAATTTTTGCGGCGCAAAGTTATAAAGAATATTCGAAAATAACTAATCAGCCAGATTTTTTATCCAATTTTGGATAAAGGATTTGGTTTCATCCAGATTGTTTTTAAACTGACTGCTCAGTACTTCTGTATGGTTGTAGTGGAGAAGATTCTCGCCACCTTCATTCAGGATCTGCCAGAGCAAACTGTTATCCGCATCGCCACTAATGACGCGATAATAACCATTCTTTTGGGTGCTGGCTACATCTACCAGATTGCCATAAGACAAGTCCTTCGTCAGGTTGAGTCCTCCTGCAGATCGACCATTCCCACCATGACATTGGATACATGCTTTATCAAAAATGCCCATCTGAATACAGCCATAAGGAGTGACATCGATATCTCCAACCTCCAGATAGATAGTATCCGAAGGGGTGTTTCCCCCGTAAGCAGTCATGTCTATCGTAGCCAAAGAGAGAATGCGTCTGCGCAAATTGTTCGTAACAGCCAACTCTACCGTACTTATAGAATTACTGACTCCATTCAACACGAAATTCAAAACTCCACTATCGTCCACTGGGGTAACAGTACGTTGCATGACTGCGTAGTAGCTATCATCAGAAAACCCTGCCAAAGCTATGCCGTATTCCGATTCTTCCCACACACTCAAACCACGAATACAACCTGTTAACTTGACAGTCTTACCCGTATTGTTGACCGTATATTTCTTTTCTTCTATATCCCCGCTATCACAGGCAAAGAAAAGAAACATGCTGAGGACAAAAAGGAAATATTTGAAACTTCTCATTTTATGTTTCTCCTCTTTCATCAATTAAAAGCTATACTGTAACTGAACGGAAGCGGTGTGAGTACTTACACCCAAATCATCATTATCCCTATCCAATTGAGTTTCATGTCCATATCGACCAGTAAACTGATACATGGCAGTAAGTTTCAGGTTGCATTTGTTGATATAATAATTCAATACGACTGCTGGCATATTGAGAAAACCATCATTGGTGGAACTGTTGCGGTCCATAACATCATAGCGAAAACCACCTTGCAAACAATCGTTGAAAAAGTAACCAATCTGACCATATGCCCCCCAATAGTTGAAAGTGCGGTCTATCTTCTGACGTTTAGTGAAACCAACATGCATCCAATATCCTTCGAGAGCTGCATACCAACGATTATAGAGCATGCTCCACTCAACACCCAGACGACCATCATTGGTACTCTCGCTCTCGCTCTCAACATTGAGACTACCACTAATGCCAAACAGCATATGGCGACCATGCAGCATATGAGAGTTTCCTTGAGTCATCGGCATATTGCCCCAAGGCATAAAAGTCAAACGGCCTGCATAGAGAAGAGAAGGAATGTGCCAATCATCAGAGAGAGTCTTCGTGGCAACATTTACAGAAGAGCCTGAACCATTCCAAAGACCAACCTCATAACCCATCGCCCAAGAATCTGGCTTCTGAGAGTTAAACTTAGCAATACCATGAAACTCGAATCCAAGATCAAAACCTGTGCCGATAGTGGGAGTTACAGCATTCAGGGTATAAGGCATAATACTGGTTGCAGTAAGTGAAGTTGGCAACAAGGGAAATAAAGTTTCGCCCAATGTTGTCAAATATGCATGAGTGAATGGAGTCTTGAACTTACCTACACGGAAACGGACAGCTGGATTGAGGCAATAGTCTACCCAGGCCTGTTGCAAAACGTTGGCGCCCGTAGCAGCTGCATTAATGCTCAGATTATAGTCCAACTTCCCAAAGGTCTTGCCCGTGAAGCCCAGAATTGCGTATGGGACTGCAAATCCTGAGTTTGCCACATTGTCTTGGTTGTAAGCTTTGTCCAGCCCTTCATCATCATAGTAATTATAAGAAGCACGAGTTTGGAGAAACAAGTAGGGTTTAAAGATGAATTTGTCATCTTTACTTTGGAGGGTGAAACCTCGATTGTCGGCTATACCCAGCACACCATTTTCCATATCAATGTGTTGTGTACCTTCTATTTCGTCTGCCACGACTGGCAATATGGCAAAAACCATAATTACCATAAAAATTATCTTTCTCATTTTGTTTTTTCAAAATATTCTAAAGTGATTCCAAGAATTTAATCAATGCATCGCGATCCGTTTTACTCATTTTGGCAAACAGATTTTTCGAAGCTTCGCCTTCTCCACCATGCCACATAATGGCTTCTGTGAAATTGCGTGCACGCCCATCATGGAGAAAATACGTATGAGAATTTACTTTCTCCTGAAGACCAATACCCCACAAAGGAGTTGTGCGCCACTCGTTGCCCTGAGCCAGACCGCTAACGTAATGGTCATCTAAACCGACTCCCATAATCTCGCTTCCCATATCGTGAATTAGGAAATCGCTATAAGGATGGATGGTCTGCCCACCCAGCCATGGAAGCTCCGTCCCATTGAGCAAAGTTGCTCCACGTGGGCGAGTATGCAAGGTGGTCACATGACAAAGATGACACTTTGCCTCATAAAAATTCTTTTCCCCTAAAAGAACCTCTGGATCCTTGACGTTACGACGAGCAGGAACACCCAATCCATGAAGATAAAAATCCACGTCCTCCATATCTTCTGTGCTGACATCCAACTGGTCATAAAGAAGTCCCATCATAGAACCTTGATCCATTTGACGCTGACCTTCGCATATCTCCTCTGGGTAACGGCTATTGGTAACACCCATATCACTACTGAAACCTAATTCAACCGTGAGATCTGCATGCTGAGCCTTATTGCCAGAGAGCCCTAACTGCTTTGTGCCACGCTCTGTGATATAATTGCAACGTCCACTTATTCCATACTCTGGATAATTACTCTTCTGAGCCAATGCCTCTATCTCGTTGCGATCAAGAGCCATCATCTGTCCCATCCCTACATGACGAAGAGGGATACGCACAGTACAGAACAACTCGTCAGGATCAATAGGATCATCCGTTTCACCATAATTGGCATACCAATCTCTGATAGTATATTCAGGATAAGCCAATTCGTACGATTCTCCGTCAGGGAACTGAAAAGTCTGATAATGCCAACGGCACTCCAACTTACCTTCTGCAGTCACTCCATAGATACTTTGGTCATGAAGGACACGCCCATAATTCTGAAAGAACTTCCCATTCTTGCGACTCACATAAACCAGCATACTGCTGAATCCGTATTCTCCAGAACCATAGACGGGAGTGCCCTCTCCTTCTGTCCCGATTTGTGTCCACAAAGCAGGTTTGGTACGTCCTGCGTTGCGATGGCATGAACCGCAGCTGTAACCAGCATACACGGGGCCAAGTCCGCCTGATTGAGTAATAACATCATCATAGAGCCTATCTCCGTGAGTAAAACGCTTCTGATTAGCTGATATTTCTGATATCCAGTCGGCATCCTTGTCAAATGCGTACGAAGAATTCAGGAAAACTGTGGAGGTACCGGCACTAAGCGCATATCCTTCAGGAATCTCGATGTCCGTAACATCGAGTCCTTCGTTGTCCTCGCAACTGGCAAGTCCTAGGAAAAGTCCAAAGAGGAAAAAAGATAATACAAACTTCTTCATGTCAAAATTGTATATCTTTTTATGTCACAAAAGCGAAGGAGAGTTTTATGGATCTCACCTTCACTCCGCAACATTTTTTTCTAATATTCATCTCATTGATAGACTTTAAATTTATTTATTGTAAGTGCGTGGCTTACCGTTCTTGAAAAGCAAGAATTCCAACGTATGGAAACCACGAACATTCTGAGCGGCAGCAATGGTCTCGTCTTCCTCGTCAAACTCACCTGTCCACTCCAAATCTTCGAAGTTTCCATTCTCAATAATGTTCTTCAAAGCATCAGCATCCAAAGGCCAAGAGTCCATGTTGGGGTCCAATCCTAAATCTGCAACGGGGCCAAAGAGGAATGCCTCGCTGGTCTCCCAAGGAGCGCGAGCATTCAACCATGCTGTAGCAGCTGCACTAAAAGTGGAAGTAGAAGGATAGTTTGCCAAGTTACGGATAGCTGTATTCAATCGTGTATTCAACGTCACAAGATTCTCATACGTTGGGAGAACAACATCATCAACATAGGTCTCTATGATTGGTTTCAAATCTTCCTCGCTGGCAGCTATGACAATGGGCTTCAAATCATTCGTCAAAGCACTTTCCAACGTTGCACAAGCCTGCATAGCTGCCAAAACGGTAGAACTTCCGATGTGGCTGCGGAAGGGAGCCGTAATACTTTGAATCGAATTGTAGGCAGTATTGATCTTGCTTACAATACTGGTATATAACGTAGTGTTATGTTTCTGCAGATAGGCTGCGATGGAGTTTGCTGCCTGTTTGCCATCACGACTGCCCATGATAGCGTTGCGGATTGACAAGATGTTGTTGCTATAGTCCTCGATGGAATGGAAACTGTACCAAGACTCGACTGCATAAACCGCTTCTGTATATTTGCCGGATTCCCAAAGGTCACGGGGTTCGCCCATCTTGGCAGTGCCTACTTCACTGGCAATATCTGCACAACCCTCAACAATTTGCTGAGCACAACTCGCATAGCTGGTAAAAGTTTTGCCTGTACCTGGATTCTTGAACGTTTCTGCATAAGAACCTTTGCCATTATAGTCCTCAGACCATGCGTTTTTGAGATCAATAGCATCCTTGGTCAGCAGATTTGCAACCTGTACAGCATACTGAGTCCAATTGGTCACGTTGCTGGAGGTTACCTCTGTCTTATCCTCATCGATAGTAACTTCAGATGTACCTTCTGGGATAGTTTTTTCATTTTCTTCGCCACCACACGCATTAAACGTCAAGCTCAATGTCAACAGACCAAACATTAATAAATTCTTCTTCATCTTTTCAAAGTTTAAATGGATTATTATTTGTTTTCTTTCTTCTTCAACGTATCAATCTCTCGCTGCATCTCAGCCAGTCGACGATTCATGGATTCGAGGGTCAACTGTTGATTTCTCAACTCCTTGTGAGCCCTATAATCTTTTACCACCCGATCGCTGAGGAACCAACCCGTAAAGGCGACACCTAATCCAAACTCGTTCTCGCCATTATACTTACCATCGCCTATGCGGCGTTTGGTGTAGTCGGCCTTGATAACCAGATAAGGCAGAGGGCGATAGTTGAGACCTGTCATCCACATAGATGTCTTCAGGCGTTGGTCTGCCATCGTACTGGAGTAGGTATCGGTCTTGACGACTTCCTGAGGATTGTAATACTCGTAACGGACAAATGGGATCAAATCAGGCAACTTCTCATGCTTGACAAATCCATTCAGCCGAATTCCTGCCTCGATTCCATAACTGACAACTTTCTCGGCGATAGGAGAAGTGCGGTTATAGGGAGACAAATTACTCAAACGGCCATTTTTGGCACTCAAGCGAGTACTGTTGTCGATGTGTCCTTGCAGGATATTTCCACGAGCTATTACCCATCGGTTCTGGTATTGAGCGTCCACACTCCATATATTGACAGGAAGATCAAAGTTGTAAGTCTGGGGCTTGTCACCATTGCTTCCCACGTTGTGGCAATAATAATAGCTGGCCCCCAGACGCAAGCCTGGGATACCACGATAATTGAGGCGCCCGACATAGGCAGGACTGGTGAAGTTGTCTTCCTCGAAAAGTCCCTGCTTTGCCTGACCTGACCAATGGTTTCGGTCAAAACCGTTGGCATTCAATCCCGCCACTACCATAGCCTCGTAATCAAAACTCGCCCATTTGCGACCGAATTGTCCATGAATCTCAATGCCCGTATCATGCCATGTGTTGGGAATAATGGATGTTTCACCTTCAGGACGGACCGTGCCAAAGAAGTTGATGGGTTCGTGATGCTCATTGTTGAGTCCGACAGGAACGATCAAATGACCCACGCGTACATTAAAAATATTGTTAAGGTGATACGTAATGTGGAACTGCTCCAAAGCGACCTCACCTCCCTTTTCTGTTTCCACCTCATACTCGCCATTCTCTGTATTCTCTATCTCATATTCAGAACCCGTTCCACCTGACTCGAACTCTACTTCCAGGCCAAGCATCCAATGTTTGCTGAACTTGTAGTCACCAGCGATGACAAAACGGGGGAGACTGATTGTGTTGCGCTTTATATCTGTATTACCATTACTCCCACCATAGAAACGGTTTATGCCATAATTCTTGAAAGAAACCACAATCTCGCCGTACCCTCCCACACGATATCTGTCAAAACTGTCGTATTCCGTACTGTCATTATTCCATTGTGCTCCAGCACTCTCTGCCACCATCGAAAGTATTGCAACAGCAACCTGTCTCATCCTTTTTCTCATCATAACATTCATGCAAATTTTTCTGCCGCAAAATTACGGCTTTCCATAGTTGCGTGCAATACACAAATTTAGTGATTTAGGTTTCCTTACTCAGGAAAAACATACTTATTTTTGATGAAAAGAAGAACATATTTCCTCTTTATGAGGATTCTTTTGGGAAAAAAAATGTTACTTTGCATAACAAAACACATCATAGCACATGATAGGAAAATACCACGGAACCGATCAGATGATTGACGTAATTGGCGACGATTACCGCATGCTGCAGGTTATCAGTCGCTTTGGCATTACTTTGGGATTTGGCGACCAAACAGTTGCAGAAACATGCAAAAGTGCAGGTGTGGATCTGGAAACCTTCCTGACCATCGTGAATTACTTGAAAGATATTCATGCTCCCATCAATAAACTGGTGGAACACGTTAACTTAAGAGCAATCATGTTGTATCTGACGAACAGCCACACCTATTTTGTTGATTACAAGTTGCCTGCCGTCCGACGCAAACTGATTGAAGCCATCGACTGCTCTGCACGCAACCAGATTGCTTTTCTCATCCTGAAATTCTATGATGAATATGCCGAGGATGTCTCTCGCCATATGGAATACGAAAACAAGCACGTACACCCCCATGTGGAGAACCTTCTGCGCGGAAAACTTACATCAGAGTCTTTCAATACGGTAGTGAACCAGCACAGCAGGAATCATGCCAGTATAGAGAAGAGTATCTCTGAGCTGAAAAACATCATCATAAAATATTACCCCAGCGATGCGAATGCACAATTGCTGAACGACGTGCTGATGGATATCTATATGGTGGAAGAGGACTTGCTCACTCATTGCCATCTCGAAGACACCCTGTTTGCCGCATGTGTCCGCAAATTAGAAGAGGAAGTCCGCAAGCATGGCGGGGAAGTTGTTGCGGAAAACCAGCAGGATAAAGATGTTCGCATCAACAGTACAGAGGAATTGAGCGAACGCGAAAAGGAGGTTATCAGGCTGGTAGCTATGGGACTGGCCAACAAGGAGATTGCCGAGAAGATGTTTATCGCAGTAAATACTGTAATGACCCATCGCCGAAACATCAGCCGGAAACTGGAAATCCACTCGCCGGCTGGTCTAACCATCTACGCCATAGTGAATGGACTGATCAGACTCGAGGACGTGAAACTTTAGCTGCGAATTCAGGACTGATATAGTTTTGGGTACTGCGGCATGCCTCGCTGGCAAACTGACAGGCTATCGATACCAATTGCTGCCATCCCTGCTCGTCCAAGGTCGGCAGCATTTCTCTTCTCACACCATTCCATATCAGAGCGCAGGAGAAACCCGCATTAAAATTATCGCCTGCCCCCACGGTGCTTACCACATCTGTAACCTCTGGAACCTGGAAATCAAAGGATCCTCGAGGAGTGCAGACGGTAACCCGTTCTGCACCTGCCGTACAGATAAAGATGGGGCAATAGGAACGGATGTGCTCAGCGTAAATCCTGCGAGCATCCCTCTCGCCGTACATGACCTCGAAATCATCCGCACTACCACGCACGATGGTACTCTGGCGGAAATTGCTTAGGATGACAGGAGTCAGGGCCTCCAGTTCGTGCTGGTGGCTCCTGCGGAAATTCAAGTCGTAATAGACTATGGCGCCTGCTTTCTCAGCGTTCTCCAGCATCTGCATTACCAGAGGCCTCATCCCTGTACATGCAGCATAATATGAGCCATAAAGCAGGACGTCACCTTCCTTCATTTCTGGCAGCCTCCAACTGGCTCCCACATGAGGAGTCCCTTTGTAGAACACATAGCGGGCATCTCCCTTCTCGTCGAGGAAAGCCAGACTTATGGCACTCTTCTCGTTCTCGCGCACCTCAAAGAATTCAGTACTCACCCCATTGCGATTCATGAAATCTATCGTCTGCTCCCCCACGATGTCTGCACCCGTGTATCCTACGAACGAGCAGGGAACACCTGCCCTGCCAATGGAAATGATACTGTTGAAACTGCTGCCTCCTGGCACAGCGGCCACAGGCTGATTGTTCTTGAAGAGGATATCCAGAATGGTTTCCCCAATGCCTACCACCTTACGCATAGAATTACCTGATATTTTTCCTACAAAGGTATAACTTCCTGAGGAAATAATTATAATTTTGTCCTCAAATTAATGAAAAAAAGATGAACAAGACCTATAATTTTGATGAAACAATAGAAAGAAAAGGAACGGGAGATGTGAAACACGAGCAACTGATGGAATTCTTTGGTCGCGAGGATTTGCTGCCACTTTGGGTAGCCGACATGGACTTTGCCACGCCTGATTTCATCCGCGAAGCACTTCTCCATCGCCTGCAACATCCCATTCTGGGTTATTCCGTCACACCAAAAGACTACTGGGATGTCATAGCACAATGGATTAAGGAACACCACGGATGGCAGACAAAGACAGAATGGATGGCCTTCATCCCTGGCATAGTGAAAGGCATCGGCATGGTTGCGAACGTGTTTTGCAACCCTGGCGACAAAGTTATCATCCAGCCGCCTGTTTACCATCCCTTCCGCATCACGCCTGAAGGGAACGGATGCCAAATCGTTTGGAACCCGCTCAAGGAAAGCCCTGATGGTACCTACAGCATGGATTTCCAAAACCTCGAGGAAGTATACGACAGCCGTTGCAAAGTGCTCATTCTCGCCAATCCACACAATCCCATAGGAATCTGCTGGGACAGAGAGACGCTTCAGCGACTGGCTTCCTTCTGTGCTGAGCATCAACTGATTGTCGTAAGCGACGAAATCCATTGCGACCTCGCTCTCTACGGAAACCACCATATTCCCTTCGCCAGCGTGAGTGAGCAGGCTGCCCAATGGAGCATCACCTTTGGAGCCCCCAGCAAGACCTTCAATATGGCAGGAGTGGTCTCCTCCTACTGCATCGTGCCCAACAAGCGTATACGCCAGCGTTTCTTCTCATGGCTTGCCGCCAACGAATTCGACTATCCCCACATGTTCTCCACAATCGCCACCATGGCAGCCTTCAAGCATGGCGAGGGATGGCGGAATCAACTGCTGAGATATCTGGAAAGGAATGTGGACTACGTGATGGACTTCTGCGCCAAATCACTTCCCCAAATAATTCCCCACAGACCTGAAGCCTCCTTCCTTGTATGGCTGGATTGCCGCAGACTTGGCCTTACCCACGAAGGCCTGACAGATCTCTTCGTAAACCACGCCCGTTTGGCCTTGAATGACGGAGCGATGTTTGGCCCTGGAGGAGAGGGATTCATGCGATTGAACATAGCTTCGCCACGCAGTATCCTGATGGAGGCTATGCAACGGTTAAAGAATGCCTGCGAATCCAGACTCTCTATTGGATAATCGGAATCCTCGTTTCAGCGTTTCAGTTGTTTCAGCTGTTTCAGGGGACAATAAAAGGTATCACCATCTCACTTTTTGGCTGTCTCGTGGCTGAAAATGGAGGCAAAAAGAACAATCTGAAGCATTTTGTAAAGGCTAATTGAAACAATTTTCGAAACTATCCACCAGTTCCTCGTCCCCTTTCAACACGTTGAAGCCAACGATTCAACACGTTGAAAGCTGCCTTTCGACACGTCGACCTAATTGAAATCAGAATTCCAACCTCACCAACTATCCTTTCCAGCAACCCTACTGCTGGGTACGGATCATTCCGAAAATAAGAATGAAGGTTCCCAATATAGCCATCCAGGTAATGCGCTCTCCCAAAATAATGCTTGCTACTAACATGGTCACCAGACTCTGGAGATAGAGACAATTCGTTGCCTTGACAGCACCCAACTGCCTCATTACCCAATTCCACAACAGATAACAGCCCGTGCTGGCTACGAATCCCAAGAACAGCAGGTTGTAAAGGATCTTGGGTTGAGAGAGAATTGCAGTATCGTAATTCAAGGGACTCACCAGCCAGAAGTAGGGCAGGATGGTCAGGAGACCATAGAAGAAAACCTTCCGAGTGATGAATTCGGTACTATAGCGTGTCATTACCAACTTCATCAGAAGTGAATAGAAGGCCCATGTGAAAGCTGCACACAAAGCCAGCATGTCGCCCAATGGGTTGAGGTGGAGAATCAACTGACCATTCAAGACTATCATGACCATCCCCACAAAAGCAATAACTGAACCCAAGAATTGCTTCCGATTGACACGCTCGCTGCGGTAAAAGAAACCTACAATCAAGGCTGTCAGCATGGGACAGCTGGTGATGAGAATGCTGACGTTGGACGAAGTGGAATAGACGAGCGCCATATTTTCCGTGAGAAAATAAAGGCTTCCACCCATCAGACCTAACCCCAAAAAGACCAACTCGTCACGCCAGGATTGGGAGAACAGCAGTTTGGGATAAAGCAGAAACAGGCAAGCGTATGCCATCAGGAAACGATAGAAGAAGATGTCGGCTGGCATCAAACCCTCGTTGAGCAGGACCTTGCTGCTGACAAAGGTAGAACCCCAAACCACAACAACAAGGATGACTCCCAGATGAGCACTCCATTGCCTGAATTTCTTCTTGAACTTTTCCATGTTACAGAATAAATCTCTTCGATTCTAAAACTCTAAGGGCAACACAAACTTCATCGCCTTCCCATCGGTGGGATGCGTGAATTCAACTTCCTGAGCATGCAGCATCAACCGCTCTGCAGGTTTTCCATACAAGCGGTCTCCTACAATGGGATTGTTGAGCCCCAGCGGATGGGCACAATGAACTCGCAACTGATGCGTTCTGCCCGTCTGCGGCCAAAGTGCCACCAAAGCATGTCCTTTCCTGTTCTCCAACACGCGATAATGGGTTATCGCCGATTTGCCGTGCTCCTGATCAACCAGCTGGCGAGGACGATCTGCAAGATCAGGACGCAAAGGCAAAGAGATGTCTCCTTCCTGACCTGACACCATCGGACACTCCAACCATGCCAGATACTTCTTTTTAATCTCATGGCGAAGGAATTGCCGCTGAAGACTTCCGTATGCCTCAGGAGTCAAGGCAACCACCATCACGCCGCTGGTATCCATATCCAACCGATGTACAATCAGGGGACCCTCTGCATCAGGAAACCTCGATTTCATCGATGAAAACACGCTGGGCAAGTCGTCCAACCCTGGAACTGACAGCATACCTGACGGCTTGGCGACGACTGCAATCTGACAGTCTTGCCAAAGTATCTCCAAGCGGGATTCCAGTTCCTGATGGCCCTGCAAAAGAGGATTCGGATCTACGGAAAGCCCCTGTAGCATGTGGCCTAAGATGGGACGGCATTTACTGCGGCAGGCAGGATAATAGTTTCCTTCCAGCCGAACCTCGTCCTTGGGCGAGGAACCCATCCAAAACTCAGCCATACAAAGAGGGCGCATCCCTTCCAAATAAGCCGCCTGCAAGAGTTTAGGGGCGCAGCAATCCCCTGCCCCACTTGGAATCTGACCAGAAGGAAAAATCTCAGCCAATGTTTTGCGCTCTCCTCTGGCATTAAGGAAAACGTATTGAGAAAAAAGCCATTGCTGAAGGTCTTGGCTGCGCTGCTGGCGCTCTGCCTGCAGGCGCTTTACCTCTGCCTGCAGGACCAGCAAAGGATGGTCTGCTTCCTCCAATCTCTTTTTCCAGGAAGACTCGATCCGCTTGAGTTGCGCCTTGAGGAACTGGCTCTCGCGAATCATCTCAGGCTCCTTTTCCTCCAATTCTTCTGCAGAAAGAATAATTCGCAACTGATGACGTCGAAGCTTGGCCTCAGTCATCTTCTTTCGGGCTTCCTCTATCTCCTGTTCAGCAACCAGATGCAGGGGTGATGGTTGCATCTGGACCTCCAACTCGTTAATCAGACGATTCAATTCGGAAATCCTTTCCTGCTCCTCTTGGAAATAGCATCCAGGACACATCAAATCAAAGACTGGAGGAACAAAATATTCCTGCAAAGTCTTCCCTCCCAAAGTTCCCGAGAAAGCTGCCAGGAAACCACGCTCTCCTGTCTTCTCCACTACCAGAACACCCAACATCTTCCCTTGCGATAGTTCTTCTGACCATTGCGATTGGGATTCCACATAGGAGCGAACCTCTGAGGCAGCCGCAATAGACAAAGGATGAGGCTCGTAAGAAAATGGATACGTGAAACTGTCAGGAGAAGGTACTTCGCGTACCGAATCAGGGAGGACGTGGAACTTCATAGGTACAGAATGCTTTCTGGTCCCATACAAAAGAGCATATCCACGATACTAAGATCAGGCAGGAAACCCTCTCGCTGAGAATATACTTGATAATATGGTTTGGGACTGTAGGGAAAAACTGCAGGGAATCTCAGATCCGTGACATCCGAAGGAGATGCCTCATAAGCCTCTGTAACACGAAGAGATGGCTGAATGTCAATCAATTGACAGACACATTGAAGCAAATCGCGGTTATAATCCACCAAATATTCCCAGTCAGGCTCATAGAAAGGACGAAAATCATCCTCGTAATACTCAAAGAAAGGACTCTGTCCGTAGGCACTTTTGAGCGCATTCCAATGCAAATGCCGCCAATTCCCATGGTCGCTGATACGAATCTCGCAAATGGGACAATGGGGATCCTGGGGTTTAACGACAGGAACGGTGAGAGGCAGAGGACCATCAGGACCTGCAATCACACAGCGGTTACGAAATGTCTGCTTGACGTAGTGTTCCTGATACTCGATAAAAGCCGTAGAAGCGGCATTCAAAGCGGAAAAATAGGAAACTGGAGCCAGATAAGATGTAGAGACAAGAATATCCATAGAATAACACGTTATCTGACAGGAACAAAAATGCGGTCACGCCGCAAACGACGAGTAAAAGGTTGGGAAGCATCCAAAGAATAGAGAACTGTCTCTACACGGCCTAAAACAAATTCCTCAGGAACAAAACCAAAGGTGCGGCTGTCAAAGAAATTGGATTCATCGCCAGAAATCACCCAATAGTAATTATGATGGAATCGATGAAGCACACTTTGCAGGCTATCCTTTCCCGATGGCTGATTCTTCGTGACAGGCTTATCCTGTTCGAACCGCTCTATCGTGAGTTTATACAAGTCACTAACCCAGGGAGAGATACGGACGTAAGAACCTTTGGCAGGAACCATCAAGGGCCAAATACATCCACGAGCATAATCACGACAGCTGGAGACGCGTCCCTGCTGACCCATCCATATCGTATCGCCAGGGCAAGCTAAAACATGCCCAACATACAGCTCACTTGTATCAGGTAAGGCGCCTGGTTCTACTGCTGGATTATTGAAAGCTATCCAATCACCACAGGATGGCGTGTTACGTCTATAATACCGCTTATACCCTCCCCATTGGGCAAAAGGGCGGCGTAAACCATAAGTCCAGCGATTGACCAGAACTCTGTCTCCTTGCAGCAAAGTGGGAATCTCTCCATCCTGAGGAATCGTAAGAATAGCAAAGACACACGCTCGAAGCAGAAGCACAATCAAGGCCCCTGCAAAAAGACATGCGAGGAAAGAGGATATGTGCTTCAGAGTCGTTTATTTGATATTGTCCACAAAACGGAAAAGACGGTTCCATCGGATATGTCCTCCAAACCAAGAACGGTCTTTGTCGATAGAGAGCCAGATCATGATAGGTTTGCCCACAATATGGTCTTCTGGTACAAATCCCCAGCAACGGCTGTCGGCACTATTGTGACGATTGTCACCCTGCATCCAGTAGTAATCCATCTTGAATGTGTACTCCTGTGTCACTTCGCCATTGATGAGAATTTTGCCGTCCTCAGTCACCTTGAGGTCATTCCCTTCGTACACTCGAATGGGACGCTCATAAACAGGTAGATTCTCCAACGTCAACAGAATCTTCTCACCTTTCTTGGGTATCCAGATGGGACCATAATTGTCACATGTCCAACCTGTGTTGTAATTCAGAGGATAAAGATTCTGGGTATCACGATTCTCAACCAGGTTAACACTTGCCACCAAGTCCGTGCGGGCCAAGAGCTTTTCCTTGCCTTCTACAGTAAGAGGAAGTACATCCTGAACTGCAGCATACATAGGATCCATGCCCTCGCCATACAAGTCATCGTAACTGATACCTGCCTCCTTGATTATCGGGTCCTTCATGTCTGGACGGGCAAGCCATTCCACACGATAATTAAATTGTACTTTCTGAGCATCAGGATTCTTTACACCATCCAGATATATGACACGATTCTTTATCTGAAGAGTCTGCCCAGGAAGACCTACGCAACGCTTCACGTAATTCTCACGACGATCTACTGGACGACTGGATATCTTACCGTATTCCTGAGAGGAGTTCTTAATGTACATGCGACCTAACTTATAGTAAGTATCATAGAGATTCCGCTGCTGCAGAGCAGTTAGGTCTGACTCATCTGGTGTACTGCCCATCTCTTGCTGATAGATTTGACGTCCAAAAACATAGCACATATTGTAATACTCTGTCTGATAAGGTATGGCTGTCACAACAGTATCACCAGCTGGATAATTGAAGACGACAATATCATTCAACTGAACAGGTTTTGGGGAAACTCGCTTGTAGTCCCATTGAGGCCACTCTATATAGCTCTTGCCTAATCCCAAAGGAAGAGTGTGCTGGCAGAGAGGCATGTGGAGAGGTGTTTGAGGGACACGAGGACCATAACTAAGTTTGCTTACAAAAAGATAATCACCCACAAGAAGACTCTTTTCCAAGGAGCTGGAAGGAATTGTATAGTTTTGGAAGAAATAAATGTTCACAAAATAGACTGCCACCAGAGCAAAAACGATGGCATCAACCCAACTCATTACTATGCGAACCAAAGGATTCTCTGCTTCTTTCCACCATGTCCATGGGATGAGACGAGTCACATAAGCATCAAAGATGAAAGGTAAAACAATAATGCCCCACCATGCATCCACCCAATACAGGAATGCTAAATAAAGGATACAGAGAATGATTCCTTTTGCCCAGTCGGACTTTGTTGCCTGATATTTCTTTTTCTTCATATTTTGAAAATCTGTAATGTCGATAACACCAATTAAAATTTGAACAAATCGCTTATCGAGAGCAATCCCGTATGGTTGGCTGTATATTCTGCTGCCAAGACTGCTCCCAAAGCAAAACCACGACGGTTATGGGCATCATGCGTAATCGTTATCTGGTCAGCATCGCTGTTCCATGTGATGGAATGAATGCCAGGAACCTCGTCACGACGGATACTGTCGACACGAAGTTTATCGGCTGGAACTTCCTTCGTTCCTTCCACACTGCCATCGGGATTGGTCAGCAGGCCAAACTTCCAACCAGAGAGACGATCAACCTCAGCAACAAGTTCCTCACCCAACGTGATACCTGTTCCGCTGGGATGGTCCAACTTGTGGATATGATGGACTTCTTCGAGACGAGGTGTATAGGAATCAAACTGATTCATGATACGTGCCAAATAACGATTAACAGCACGAAAGATAGTGACACCCAAGCTGAAATTGCTGCTCCAGAACAACGTTTGACCTCCTTCTGTGCACATTTTCCTGACATCTTCGCCATGCTCAACAAGCCATCCTGTGGAACCACTGACCACCTTCACGTTATGGCTGAATGCCCTCAAATAATTGTTGTAAGCAACCTGAGGTGCTGTGAATTCGATAGCTACATCCGCACTCTGGAATTCTGGCGAATCAAAATCTTCTTGATTATCTATGTCTATCGTACAAACAATCTGGTGTCCTCTGCTCAGAGCAATTTCTTCTATCATATGCCCCATCTTGCCGTACCCTATCAATGCTATTTTCATAAGTATCTCAAAATTTTGGTGCAAAAATACTGCTTTTAGGTTGAAAATCACTAAATTTGTTTCAAAATTTTAGTTAATGTGCATTCTCAAGCATGGAAAAACTGCTTCATTATGTATGGAAACATAAGATTCTGCCATTGAAAGCATTGATGACAACAGACGGCAGAGATTTGGAAATCATAGATCCTGGATTACACAACTCAAATGCAGGTCCTGATTTCTTCAATGCGAAAATACGCATTGGGAAAACCGTATGGGCAGGAAACGTGGAGATACACCTGAAAAGCAGCGATTGGTACCAACATGGTCACCATTTGGATCCTGCGTACAACAATACCATCCTTCATGTCGCAAAAAATGTAAACTGTGACGTAAAGAACAGCGATGACAAGGATATTCCTCAATTGCAACTGGATATTCCTGCACAATTAGCCATTCACTACCAGGAACTTCAGAGCACAGAAGACTATCCTCGATGTCATAAGATGATTCCAGAATTGGAAAAGATGAAGATCCATGGATGGATGGATTCCCTTTTGATAGAAAGACTGGCGGAACGAAGCCAAAAAGTATTGAGTCGGGTAAAGGAAACAAATGGTGATTGGGAACAAGCTGCTTTCGTTACTCTCTGTCGGAATTTTGGTTTTGGATTGAATGGGGATACTTTTGAAAACTGGGCTAAACTTATTCCTTTGCATGCAGTAAACAAACATCGCGACAATCTAGTTCAGATAGAAGCCATTTTCCTGGGATTAGCTGGATTGATAGAGGAATGTGACAAACAGAAATCCAACGATGAAATCGCGTATTTGAAACAGGAATTTGCCTATTTGTCTCGCAAATTCTCTTTGCCTGATCCCATAGACTATAAGTTATGGAAATACCTGCGAACCCATCCTCAAAACTTCCCTCATACACGTATCCTGCAGATTGCCAGCTTGTACCAAAGTGGGAAAGCACAATTCTCATCTCTTATAGAAGCTGAGGATTTGGAGACCTTGCAAAAGGCTCTGCAAGTAAAAGGAACCTCCGCCAACAGCAGAAACCTGCTTATCATAAATACTGTGGTTCCCTTATTGTATGCGTATGGAACTAATCACAACGAGAGGATTTTCCAAGAGCGTGCTATCCGCCTGCTGGAAGAGATACCTGCAGAGGACAACTATATCCTGAGACAATGGAAAGCATGTGGGTTGGATGTGAAAACTGCAGCTGACAGCCAAGCGTTGATACAACTGAAAAAGGAATATTGCGACAGGTTGGATTGCCTGCGTTGCAGATTTGGATATGAATATTTGAAGAGATGAAATACGTTTATGAACTGAAGATGAAGGTTCGCGACTATGAATGTGACCTTCAAGGAATCGTGAATAATGCCAATTATCAGCACTACATCGAGCATACTCGGCATGAGTTCCTGCTGAAGGCTGGCATTAGTTTTGCCGATATGCATCAACGCGGAATCGATGCCGTAGTGGCTCGTGTAAAGATATCTTTCAAGACACCCTTGAAAAGTGGAGACGAGTTCGTCTCGAAGTTAAGAGTAACTAAGGATAGGGTCAAATATGTCTTCTATCAGGATATCTTCCGCTTACCCGATGAGAAATTGGTGATAAAAAGTCAAGTGGATACTGTTTGTCTGATAAACGGAGAATTGGGCGTATGCGCAGAACTGGAAGAATTGTTGGAACCTTTTTTTGATAAAGAATGACGGAACAAGAGATATTGTATACGATGGCCCTCACACGAGTGCCAAACATAAACCTGCAGAATCTCCACATTCTATTGGATGAAGTGGGAAGTGCGACAGCCGTCTTCGAGCATCGGAAAGACGTGTTGGACATCTTGCCACAAGCCAACAAGAAACTGCTGGATGCTCTTGCACTAATGGAAATACAAATTCCAAGAGCTGAAGAAGAATTGAAATTCACCCAAGAAAACCATATCCAATGCCTCTGCTTGAAGGATGATGCCTATCCCATTCGTATGAGGGAATGCCCAGACGCTCCTCTCCTGGTTTACTACAAAGGCAACGCTAACCTGAATGCGCGACATGTTTTGGCCATTGTGGGCACAAGACAGATTACAGAATACGGCAAGGATCTCTGCATGCATTTCGTCAGAGACTTGAGCCAAATGTGTCCGGATGCTCTCATTATCAGCGGATTGGCATACGGAGTAGACATTCATGCCCAAAGGGCAGCTTTAGACAATGGTTTGAATACAGTAGGAGTGGTAGCACACGGATTGGACCAAATCTATCCTCGAGCCCATCAGGAAACGGCGAGGAAAATGTTGGGTCAAGGCGGACTTCTGACAGAATTCATGAGCAGAACTAATCCTGACAAAAAGAACTTTGTGCAAAGAAACCGTATCGTGGCAGGCATCAGCGACTGCGCAATCATTGTGGAAAGCGCCCTGAAAGGAGGCTCGCTCATCACAGCAGAGATAGCAGACAGCTATCATCGCGATGTGTTTGCCTTCCCTGGCAGAGTAAACGACAATTGCTCGAAGGGGTGCAACGAGTTGATACGCAGCAATCGGGCACAACTAATCAGCAACGCTGAGGATTTCATCCAATCAATGGGATGGGAATCCGAAGTCAAAAGGAAAGAACAATTGGGTAAAGGCATACAGCAACAAATCTTCCTTGACCTGAGCGAAGATGAACAAAAGATAGTAAACTGCCTGCAAAAGGTGGACAACAAACAAATCAATATCATCTCAGTAGAGACAGGAATCAGCATCGGCCTGCTGAGCAGCCTTCTGTTCAATCTGGAAATGAAAGGTGTCGTGAAGATGATGAATGGAGGAATGTACAGGTTGCTGTAGATACCTCGTCCTGTCAAACAAAATGAATCTCTTTTATTAACTATACATTATCATTATGAAGAATTTCTGCAAAAACTTCCTTCCCTTGCTGCTCATGGCTGTTAGTGCCACGCCAGCATCATCACAAGGACTTAAAGATGTCTATAAAGACTGTTTTATGGTTGGTGTTTCCGTGAACCAACGCAACGTGACAAATCCAGAGCAACAAGCGCTCATCAAACAGGAGTTCAACAGTATCACCTGCGAGAACGACATGAAGCCTGAACCCACAGAACCCAGCGAAGGCAATTTCAATTGGAGGAATGCTGACCGTATTGCTGATTTCTGTCGTGCGAATGGAATCAAACTGCGTGGGCATTGTTTGATGTGGCATTCTCAGATTGGCAAGTGGATGACTGACGACAATCCTACCAAGGAAGTGTTCTACCAACGTATGCGCAACCATATCCACACGGTGGTGAACCGCTACAAAGACATCGTCTACGCATGGGATGTGGTTAACGAGGCGATAACTGATGACAGGAATGCTGAAGACCCTTACCGCCAGTCGGTCATGTATAAACTTTGTGGCGACGAGTTCATCGCAAAGGCCTTCCAGTATGCACGCGAAGCCGATCCTAAGGCTCTGCTTTTCTACAACGACTACAACGAATGCGATCCTGTGAAGAGCCGTCGCATCCACGACATGGTGAAGAAGATGAAGGAGGCGGGCATCCCCATCGATGGAATCGGCATGCAAGGACACTACAACATCTATGGCCCTACGGAAAAGGAGATTGATGATGCCATCTCGCTCTACAAGACTGTTGTGAGCCATATCCATGTGACAGAGCTTGATATCCGCGTCAATGAGGAGATGGGCGGACAGCTTCGTTTCAGTCGAGAGGGCGTCAATGTGACAGATTCCGTAGAACAGCATCTTGCTGACCAATATGCACGTGCTTTCCGCGTGTTCAGCAAGCACAAGGATGTAGTGGATTGCGTCACTTTCTGGAACCTCAGCGATCGCGATTCTTGGCTGGGCGCAGCAAACTATCCTCTGCCATTCGATACCAACTACAAACCCAAAAGAGCCTACCAGTACATCCACGACATGAAAGCTCCCCTGTGGGATATGCCCAAACGCCCTGCGCGACCTGCCCGTCAGCAGAATCGCCAGAACGCTCAGCAGCGCCCACCTTTTAATCCTGCTCAAGTTTTCCCTGAAGAAGAGGGCGTGAAAGAAGATTTCGTTCCTTCTGAACTGAACCAGCCTGGCCAGCAATACCCTCAAGTCAACTCGCAGGGATATGCCAGATTCCGCATCGAAGCCCCGCAAGCCCAGGAAGTAAGTGTCAGCCTTGGCCTTGGAGGACGTGGCGGCACCAAACTCCACAAGACCTATGATGGATCTTGGGTGGGAACTACAGAGGGCCCAATGGATGAGGGGTTCCACTACTACCATGCCAACATCGATGGCGGCACGTTCAACGACCCTGGCGCATGCAATTTCTATGGCTCCACACGATGGGAAAGCGGCATAGAAATTCCTGCTCACGACAAGGATTTCTACGCCATGCGGCAGGATGTCCCTCATGGAAACGTTCAGCAAGTCCTCTTCGCCTCTCCAAGTACAAACTCTGTGCGTCGAGCCTTCGTCTATACACCTCCCTCCTACGACAAGAAGAAAAAGGAGAAGTATCCAGTCCTCTACTTGCAGCACGGATGGGGCGAGGACGAAACCGCATGGAGCAATCAGGGACATGCTAATCTGATCATGGACAATCTGATAGCTGACGGCAAAATCAAGCCCTTCATCATCGTCATGACCTATGGAATGACCAACGGCGTACGCTTTGGTGGGCTTCGCGAGTTTACCGCCCAGGAGTTCGAGACGGTTCTTGTCGACGAGCTGATACCTTACATAGATTCCCACTTCCGCACGAAGGCGAAAAAGGAAAGTCGAGCGATGGCTGGATTGTCGATGGGAGGATTCGAGACGAAACTCATCACGTTGCGGCGTCCTGAGGTATTCGCTTACTACGGCCTGCTCAGCGGAGGGCAATACGCACCCTCTGACATCAAGGACAAGAACCAAGTGAAGATGATTTTCCAAAGTTGCGGCAGCAAGGAGAATCCTGACGGCATCAAGCAATCAGTAGAAGCCCTGAAAGCAGCTGGATTTAATGCTCACGGCTACATCTCTGAAGGGACAGCACACGAATTTCTCACGTGGCGCCGCAGCCTATATCAGATGGCTCAGTTGCTCTTCAAATAATGCTGCCCAGGTTTCATCGTTGAATCCTGATTTTGTCAAGATTTCAAAATCCTTCTTCTCCAATGGAAGATGAGTTTATAAACGTTCCAACCAAAGCGAAAGGAAGACGTCACTAACGCTATAAACGGTGCCTTCAAAAGTGCTTTCATTTCTTCTTCGGTTCACGGTTCATTCTCCATGTTAGATTAAGCATCAAGTATCGTCGAAGGACATTGCGATAGGTTTCTACTTGCTGTTGGGCATTCATCGTGTAGCTGTAGGCCGACATGCGGTCGAGCAGGTCGAAGGCTTCGAGCTGGAGGTTGATGCGGCCACCCAGGATGCTGCGGGAGAGGCTGGCATTCCAAATGGGTTGTGTGGTGTTGAAGCGGGCATCGATATAGCCCGTGCGATGATAGACGGTAAGGCTGCTGGTCAGGTGGAAACCCCACGGGAGGGGTGTGCTGCCGCTGAGCCCATAGCTGTATGTGAGGGCGTTGAGCGTCTGGAAACGGTCACTTTCAGAGTGCGTCCATTCGAAGCCACTGGTCGTGGTGAGGCGATAGAGACCTTGGGTATAGCCGAGGCTGAGGTTCTCGCGGAGGATGGTACGGCGGACACTGGTCCGGATGCTCTGCGGCTCTGTGGAGAGGGCGAGCAGATCCACGCTGTTGCGATAGTCGGCAGTGGTGTTGGTGGAGAGGTTGATACGCTTCTTCTTGTCGAGTGGCAGGCGGTAGGAGATGTTGCCGTTCAGGTTCCAGTTGCCGTCGATACCATCGGGGCGGTACGTTCGAATGCCTGTGGCCGCGTCGTAGCTCATGGCTTGCACGAGCGCATTCTGCCAGAGGGTATAGCGCAGTGTGGCGTTGAGATAACGTTGTTGGGTCTGTAGGGCGTGGCTGTAGAAGGCAGTGGCCTCGTGCTTGTGCTCATTGCTGAGGTCGGGATTGCCGAGGCGGACGATGAGCGGTGTGCTGTCGTCGCGCCAACCGATGGTTTGCACGAGGGCGGGCAGTGTGGTGGCGTATTGGCAGTTCAGGTGGAAGTGGCTCTCGCGTGTTCCGTTCCAGTTATTATCGATTCGCAGTTCTATACTTGGTTCAAAGAGGAGGTTATCGCGGTGGGCGAGCGTGTCTATGGCTGCCCGCTGATAATCGAGGCGGTCAGCGGTATGGCGCAGCGGCAGGTGGAGGTTGAGGCTGGTGTTACGCCTCTTCTGTTCGTTCCAGTGCCAGCCACTGAGGGCCATGCCCACGATGTGCGTACGGTTCAGAAGTGCCGAGTGGTAGCTGTTGGAAAAATCTATGTACTGCGTCAGTGCGTCCTTGGTAGATGCCAGTCGGCCGATGTCCCATGCTGCTGCCTCACTGCTTTCCAGCTCATAGTAATCACGGTGCCCGCTGTCATGGCTCTGTTTATAGCGGTAGGCGGGTTCGAGGTTGACGGTGACACGCGGCAAATTCAGGCGATAATTATAGGCAATGCCAAGGTCGTAGCTGTAATGGTTGCCGGGACTGCTCTGGTAGCGGTCCTGACGTGCGTCGCCGTCGGCATTGCGGGAGTGGTCCAGGGAGTGAAGGCGGGTGTCGTGCCGGAAGCTGCCTCCGAGGTCAAAGGTCAGGCCGTCGGGATTGATGCGGATGTCACCCGATGCGCGGGCGTCGCCGCTGAGGCTGTTCCACTCGTAGGTATTCTCTCGTGTCAGGCTGCTGATGAGGTTCGCACGATAGCGTCCGGTGGCATCGCCGTAGAAAAGACTGTCCAGTGCTTCGCCCATGTAGCCCTCTGTCAGCTCGCGGTTCCACTCGGCACTCTGCTGATGTCCCGTATTGAGATAGCTGCGGTACTGCATGTGGGGTTTCAGCTCGAAGAGCAGCCCTTGTCCTTGTCCGCGAGGAGTCCAAGAGAGTTCTGCCTTATCCTGGATGTACCAGTCGCGGGCTTCCGTGGCGCTCAGGTTGCGTCCATAGACGGTGCTGCCATCATCGAAGTAGTTGACGGAGGAACGGTGTTCGTTCTCCTGCCGTTTCGTGCGCTTGTAGATGAGCTCGTTCTCTGCTTTATATCGCTTATATTTGTCGTTGACCAGCGCAAACGCCGCCATTTCCTGCACCGACATCCTGCCAGCATTGCCCGGATTTTGCCAGTTGCCGTTGTGGTCATAGTAGCTGTCGCCATAGACATCGTTTGTATAGCCGAAGAGCGCCAACCGCGACTGCGGTGTGAAGCGGAGGGCAAAGGCGCGGGCATTGTAGTGATTGTTTGTGCCATAACCCGCCGTGGCGTTGGCAATCCATCCGATGCTGTACTGACGTTTCAGCACTACGTCAATGGCCAACTGCCGCTGAACGCGGTCGAAATCCTCGGGGTTGACACCCAGCATGGCCAGACGGTCGGGCGTCTTTTCATAGACCTTCACGTCCTGCACCATGTAGGTGGGCAGGTTGTCGAGCGCCACCTTGGGGTCGCCTTTGAAGAAGTCCTCGCCATTTACGAGCAAGCTTTCCACCTTACGCCCATTCACGAAGATCTGTCCGTCTGCTTCCAGGCGCACCCCTGGGAGCATGGCTATCAGTTTGTCGAGCATCGACCCCGACTGTAATTGGAATGCGTCGGCATGATAAACGATAGTGTCGCCACGCATCACCATCTTAATCCTTGTGGCTGTGACTGTCACCTCGCGCATCAGGTGTTCATGCTTGCGTGGTAACCGTTTCATCAGTACTTCACCGAATGTGCTGTCAGTTTTTCGGAATCGCTGGTAGTGCATTCTCATCGTCGTGTACGTTGTTTCATAACCTACCTTCTCAAAGCGGATAATGGTCTTGCCAGGTTGGTATCTGACACCATCATTGAATTGCCACCAGCCCATCCGATGGTCGGTGGAGAGGTATGACTGCTGGGGCACGCTGTCTTCGTTCATGAATGTCAACGTCACAGAATCCAAATCCTCATGCGTAAACGAGTCGCGGATGAAGCCATTTACCCCAAACTTCACATCTTCTTCCTTCCTATATTGCACGAAAATCTGATTGCCTTTCGTTTTTACCTTCACGGGCTGGTCCTTGCATATTCGCTTTACAGCTTCAGGGAATGCCATGTTTTTGATGCGAGCCAAGACTTGCAGGTGTTCAAGGTCATCGGTAAGCATGACAATGGTGTATTCCGACTGCCCTTGCTCTATCGCTCGGAGAGCCTCAGTCAAGGGCGTATTACGAAAGTCGTGGCTGATTTGCGCCTGTAAGGACTGGGTGACAATCAGCAGGAGGACAAACAAATAGTGTCTCATTCTGTATCCTTCATTACTTCCGTGGTTTCAACGAAGATGGTGTCTTGCTGAATGGTGAGCAGAAGACCATCGAACATATTCAGCCCGTCAATGAAACTTGTCAGCGACGAATCTGGGTTCCACATCATGATGAACTTCATGCCCTTAGCCTCTTCGTTGCGGAAGCTGAACGTTTTGCCATAATGTGCTGATACGACGGTGAGAATGCTGTCAAGCCGTACATTGTCGAAACGTACAGGAGCTGTGACCTCTTGACTTGCAAGTTCCGTGTTCGTTTCTTCCGTCTGGGTCACTTGTGACTCTACAGAATGCCCCTGCATGATATGTAGTATAGCAAAGGCGATGCCTGAAATAAAGAGAATACCAATGAAGGAGGCAACAACGCGCATCCAGTATCGTCCCGACCGCTGCGGATAGTGCTTATCATCGAAACGACACCAGGCAGCATCTACATCGACAGGCTGTTGAGGTTTCTTCCAACGGTTACTGCGCTTGATCTCCACCATCATGCGGTATGTCTCACGGGACTCTTCGTCGCAGTCGATGATGTCATGGATTTCTTGCTCTGAATATGCAGTGGGATTATCGAGCATTTCATAGAGTTTACGGATATTGTCATTGCTTGTGTCCATTGCGATTGTGGTTTTAACGGTGTATTTTTAAACGGATTTGCTGAATGCATTGTCTGAGATACTTATAGACAGTGTTTTGGTTCATACCAAGACGTTGGGCGATTTCTTTCAGGGTCAAGTCTTCATAAAAACGTAGATGGAAGATGCTGCGGTGTGGTTCCGTAATGTCATTTGCATAGGCCTGAATGGCCTCCAGCCGTTCTATCATCTGGTCGATGGGCTGCAGATCGGTTGTATCGTCTACGGGGAACAAGTTCTCCACCTGCTTCCGCATTGTTGTCCGCCGGATGATGTTTGTGCAACCATGGTGTACGGCAGTCATCAGGTAGGCACGAATTCCATCCGCTTCGGGAATGATGTCCGTTTCCATCAGCCGCGCAAATACATCTTGTACAATGTCTTCGGCTTCCTCATCAGCACCAAGCAAGGTTCTGGCCAGATGAAACATCTCGTTGTAATGCTGGCGGAAAAGCCCTTCAAGTATCTTTTTATTGAGCATGTCAGTCTGTCATTATTGCCCTCCGTTATGAAGGCCTTCTATATATAATACAATCGAGGACACCTTTTTTTTACGGAAACGCCAACTTTTTTCATTTATTCTATCATTTTTCTTCTTCCTGGGCTTTTCTCAGTACCAAAATGAAGGCGAAGATACTTTGTTTTCAATTCCTCCTGCATAGGCATATTTTTTATCTGTCACGCAATTACAAAATATTGTCATAACGTTAATAAATCCCTCCCAAAGACACAACCAGTCGACTCTCCGTTTTCAACGTGTTGAATCAGCAAAGTCAACGTGTTGAAACCGCCGACTCAACACGTCGAATCTCCTCTTTCAACGTGTCGCGTCCTCAAGAACTTCCTGAAGGGTTCTCTTTGTAAGGATTTCAGAAGATAAGATACTACTGCATTTGCTCTTTAGAACCTATGGTCATTTGGGAGACGTGCAAGCGTTCACAAGATAAACGATACTCATATAGGGGATGCCTGAGTTCGCTTGGAGTCCTATCTCGCATGTGCGGCTGTTGCTGTATCCTACCTGGATGTGGTGCTCTTCTATTTGTGACCGCAACTTGCGCAAAGCGTAACGGTTCACCTCAGGATGAGTGAAACCACGGTCACCAGCGAATCCACAACAGCCTACACCTTCAGGCAGAAAGACGTGGGTGGAACAAAGACGAGCCAAGGCTATCAGGTTATCAGCTCCCATCTGACGCGTAGAACAGGTTAGATGGAGGGCAATGGGACGGTCTATGGGATGGAACTGGAGGCGATCAACAAGATAAGTCATGATGAACTCGGCTGGTTCGTAGAGTTTCATCTTCTTGATGACCTTTCTCATGCGATGCAGACAAGGGCTCTGGTCGCACAGCACAGGATAGCGGCCATATTCAGATGCTTTCCAGAGTGCTTCCTCTAATTCTGCACTTTTTCGGTCGGCAATGTCCAGCATTCCTTTGCTCTCCCAAATCTGTCCGCAGCATAGGTTTTCCATCCCTTGAGGGAAGATGACTTGGTAGCCTCCTTTTGCCAAAAGCTGGATGACTTCTTCGACGAGCTTATTTTTGACAGGTGCTCCCTTCGACAATCCCATCGTCTGATTGATGCAACTGGGGAAATACACCACCTTGTCTGAATGAGGAGAGATGGATGAAGGTTGCGTCTTCGGCTGACGTCTGCTGAGTGGCATAGCTGTTGTCCATAGTGGGAGCCCCATCCTGCTTAGGCCGCGAGCAGCATGAGACATCAGCGAGGAACCAAGAACAGCATGACCAAGGCGGGCCACATCGAGAACGAACCGCAAACCAGATTTGGCGCCTGCCAAATGATTGGCTACAAAGTCACCTATCTTGTAGCCAACAGGGCTGTCGTTCATTTGCATCTGACGGATAAGATGCGTAAGCTCGCCAGTATTGATCTTCATGGGGCATGAGGTGGCACAAAGGCCATCGGCCGCACAGGTCTGTTCACCATAGTATTTGTACTGCTTGCGCAATACAGCGGCTCGTTTTGGATTGGAACCTGTGGCTTCCAACTCGCATATCTCGCGCTGGACAGCGATGCGCATACGACTTGAAAGCGTCAACCCACAGGAAAGACAATTGACCTCGCAGAACCCGCACTCGATGCACTTGTTGGCACGTTTCACCTGATCTAGAGTCTTTTGGGCAGTTAATGAGGAAGAGGTCAGATCGTGTCCTTCATCAAGTACGTTGCCAAAATTGAGCACAGGCAGAGGTTTCAGGCATTTGATGAAGCAGTCAGGATCGTCGTTGAAGATGACACCAGGGTTCAGCAGTCCGTTTGGATCGAAAATGTTCTTCAGCTCCTTCATAACTGCATATGCCTTGTCGCCCCACTCGTAGCGCACAAAGGGAGCCATGTTACGACCTGTACCATGCTCAGCCTTCAGCGATCCATCGTAATCTTTGACTACCAGGCGAGCCACATCACGCATCATGTCTGCATAACGCCTCACCTCGCTCTCGCTCTTAAAACTCTGGTTTAGGATGAAATGGTAATTGCCCTCGAAAGCATGCCCATAGATGCAGGCATCCTTGTAACCATGGTCTGCTATCAACTGCTGAAGTTTTACGGTAGCTTCAGGCAGGACCTCGATGGGAAATGCCACATCCTCGATGAGGCACGAGGTGCCCAAGGGACGCGTACCACCCACCGAAGGGAAGATGCCCGATCGGATAGCCCAATATTTACCATAAATTGCTGGGTCTTCAGTAAACTCGACAGGTAGATAAATGCGGAACGATGCCAGGCAACCCTTGATGCGCGCAATCCTTTCTGTCAGCTGCTCATGGCTAAGAGCCTTTGTCTCAGTCAATATGGCTGTCAAATTGTGGTAATCACCAGGTTTTGCTCCCTCTATTCTGTCTGCATCCACATCTGCCTTATATTGTGAAAATACAGGGTCATCAACAGCACTAAGCGAAAGATAGTCAAGCATCTCGGCACTCTTCACCACCTGATCCTCAGCACTCATTGCCAAATCTTCTTCACCCGTCTTCAAGGCTTTCATGGCCACAACCGCCTCACAACTTTCCTTCATCGTCAGGAAATAAATAATGGCAGAAGCCTTAAAGGAATAGTCACGCAAAGTTTTCATGGTAACCTCGGAAAGAAAGGCAAGAGTACCCTCGCTGCCTACTATCGAATGGGCAATGATGTCGAAGGGGTCATCGTAAACCACAAGCGGACGCAGATTCAACCCTGTGACATTTTTGATACTATACTTTCTGAGGATTCGCTCAACCAGTTCTTTATCAGCTTGCACCTCGTCGCGCAACGCCTCTATCCTTTTCATGAACTCAGGATGGGAGGCTTTGAACGACAGACGGCTCTCCTCGGAACCTGTATCGAGAATGGTACCGTCGGTGAGGATGATGCGGGCAGAAACGAGCATGCGGTCGCTGTTGGCATGCACGCCACAATTCATGCCTGATGCGTTGTTGTTCACGATACCACCTACCATAGCAGAACCGATACTGGCAGGATCAGGTGGGAAGACACGTCCAAAGGGTTTCAGAATTTCATTTACCCTAGCTCCCACAAGTCCTGGCTGCAAACGGATATTCCCACTCTCCAATATTTCATACCCTTCCCAATGCTTACCAGCTACGATTAGCACGGAGTCGCTAAGACTTTGACCCGAGAGCGATGTGCCCGCTGCTCGGAAGGTAAAGGGAATCTGATGCCTTGCACAAGTTCTGATGATGCGGGCTACCTCTTCCTCTCCATCTGAACGGATGACCACTTTCGGAATCATGCGGTAGAAACTTGCATCGGTTCCCCACCCTAGTGTGCGCAGTTCATCGATATAGATGCGGGCGGAAGAAATAAACTTTCTGATGTCGGAAAGGAATAAGTCGTACGCTTCAGATGGCATACTTCTATCCATAATATGATTATAATTATTAAGGAGCATACACGGGCTGAAAATGGTAAGTGAGACCTGAAACAGTCTTCATCCGAATCAAAGAACCCTGAACAGTCTGCTTTTGGCCGCTTGAAGCCTGTACCATTACGGGCACATCACCCCAAGGGTTCTGCATCGTCAGGTCACGGCCTTGTTCGCTCAGGAGGGTAACCTCCCCCACTACACCATCTCGCAAAGCAGCCGAGACAAGGAAAGCACCCTCCACGCGAATCTGATGGAACGAGGCATCGCTAGTATGAGGCCAGACAGGAAAGAGGCGCACGATGTCCTGATGGCCCATGCAGAGCATCTCGTTGATGGTGCAGGGAACGGTGCTCCAGTTCTCTGGACCGTGAGGATTATCTTTCTGAAAGCCATTAGGATAAGTGTGCTCAACATATTGCCGCAGATGGACGAGAATGCTATCGGGCGAATAGCCCACACGTACGGCTGCAGGGAAGAAGCTGTTGGTTCCGTTGAAATCAAGCCAGCGCTGCATAACGTCCACTGTATTGCGGGCTATCTGCAACAGTTCGGGGTCGCTATCCAGACCTACTTGCCCTGCAGGAAAGATGTGTTGGATACCTAAAGTATTACTTCCCCACCAATCAACACCTTCTTCGGTATACCGGAAGACGGTCTTTCCATCACGCTCTTGCGTCGGGAAGGTCGACAAATGCTCACATCGCTCGCGCCAGACTTTTCGGCTATCTGCATCGATTCCCAAAAACTCGCTCATGTCGCAAGCGATAGTTAAAGCCATTCGCACCAGGCCCAGCGAGCAAATGGGGTTCTTCGTGCCGATGGTACCTTCGTGGATAGCATCGTTTAGAATGATATAACGGTCACCCTGGCGCGTCAAATAGTGCTCCCAAAAGACAGCTACACCCCGCACGAAGGGATACACCTTGCGGGCAAAAGCAGCATCCCATGTACGATAAAACTGCATAGCCAGGTTACAAACGGCGTAAGCCGCATTGCTCTTCTGACCCCAGAACATACCTTCAGCCTCGATGTTCCCAAGCTGTCGCCAATCGCTATGCCGAGCCTCCATCTGGGGCGACCAACGCGTTGACTCGATACCCAAAGGGCCGATTCCTACCGGCAGTAATATTCCTCCAGGAATTTTTGTTACCTTTTCAGAATAATAGTTACCCCTGGGGATGGCAGCTAGTAGTGGCGCATTATAGGGTTCGGCTTGCTCCAGACGATTAGCCGAATATAGGGCATAGAAGGGTGCCTGATAGTTATAATTCAAATGGTAATCACCATTCCAGGCAGGTATTTCCTGAGTAATCCAATTGCCAAAAAGGCCAGGCGGAAATTCGGTATCGCGGCTGCAAGAGGCCATACCATAGAGCGAGAGGTAGTACTGCCTTTCCAAGATGGAATCGGGAAGACTGACGTAAGACTTTTTCCAATACTCTTTCCACCAGCGACGATGCGCCTTGAGCACCTGAGCTTGCCGACGGCTTCCACAGGTGGAAACACTACGAAGAACGGCCTGAAGGCAATCGTCGGATTTGAAATCACTTGAAAAGGCACAGACAAGCATCAAAGGTTTGCCTGGCGATAGGGTGAACGAACCATTGGAACTTCCATCAACCCGCAACGCAGCAGCAGCGCGAGTAGGAATCTCTACAGAATCAACGAAAGCACGCGCAATATACTGGATGCCATCAGGAGAAATGCCGCTCTCTCGCTGCTCGGGAAAGTCTGGACTCTCACTTTTCTCGGGAAGAACAAGCTGAACCGAGCCACTTATCCGCTCTTTACCCTCTGCTATAAGTCGAATGAGCATCAAGTCTTCCGTAGCGGCGACAAAAGTTTGGCAAGTCACACTCTGCTCTCCCCGACTAAAGCTGGCAGTAGTTGTAGCATCATATAGTTGCTGAGTTACCTGATAGGAAAAACCTTCCAATTGGGGCATGGAGAGTTGAATCTTACCCAAAACCAAGGGATAGGCCTCATCATGAGCCGAACGTAAACGCCAGAAATCGTTACGCGAAATATGGAAAACCAACTTGTCGGGAGGACCGGAAAGAGCCACGCCTGTGAAACCATTGCCCAACAAAGGAGCGTCAACAGAAAAAGAAGAAGGAGTCCGGCTAGGAGGCTCTAGGAAACACACCGACTGACGACGCAGAATTTGCTCCACCACGTCCGATTCTCGATTATGACAAGAAAATAAAACGAACAATAGTACTATTCCCAAAATGAATCGTTTGTGCATAAGCAAGAGACAGGGCCTGAACAAGGGGTAGAAATATGTGTGAGTTGAAAAGATTGTTTATAAAAGCCACTCCCGCCCTCACCGTTTCGGCAAGGTCGGGAGTGGGGATGTGTAAGTAAGAGCTTCTTAGTCAGCCAACTTTGCCTTGATGAACTCGCGATTCAAGCGGGCAATGTTACTAATGCTTTCACACTTGGGGCAAACTGCCTCACAGGCACGAGTATTGGTACAGTTTCCAAAACCAAGCTCGTCCATTTTGGCAACCATAGCCTTTGCACGGCGAGCAGCCTCGACACGTCCTTGAGGAAGTAGAGCCAACTGAGAAACCTTCGATGATACAAAGAGCATGGCAGATCCATTCTTGCAGGCAGCAACGCAAGCGCCACAACCTATGCAACTGGCGCAATCCATAGCTTCGTCAGCATCTTCCTTAGGGATAAGGATAGCATTGGCATCTTGAGCCTGACCTGTACGAATACTTGTATAGCCGCCTGCTTGAATAATCTTATCGAAAGCATTGCGGTCTACCATACAGTCCTTTATCACAGGAAAGGCTGCTGAACGCCAAGGCTCAACGGTGATAACATCGCCATCCTTGAAACGACGCATATAAAGCTGGCAGGTGGTTGCGCCGCGCTCAGTCTTGCCGTGGGGAGTGCCGTTGACATAAAGTGAACACATGCCACAGATACCTTCGCGACAGTCGTGATCAAACACGAAAGGTTCCTTGCCTTCCTCAATAAGTTCCTCATTCAGAATGTCGAGCATCTCCAAAAACGAAGTGTCGTCAGGGATGTCCTTCATTTCTCTTTCATCAAAATGGCCTTTGTCTTTAGGTCCATTCTGTTTCCAATAACGGATTTTAAAACTGATATTCTTAGCCATAGTGATTAGTTCTTATAGTTACGAGTTTGTACCTTGATTGCTTCATATTCCAAGGGCTCCTTGATAAGCTCAGGGTCACTTCCTTCGCCCTTATATTCCCAGCAGCCAACATAGAAGAAATTCTCGTCGTCACGCTTTGCTTCGCCTTCTTCCGTCTGATATTCCTCACGGAAATGGCCACCACAACTTTCATTACGAGAGAGAGCGTCATGAGCTACCAGCTCACCCATCGTGATAAAATCACGCAAGTGGATAGCTTTATCCAACTCGACATTCAAGCCCTCTTTTGTACCTGGCACGAAGAGGTTAGTATCGAATTCCTTCTGCAAAGCACGCATTTTTTCGATACCAATCTTCAGACCTTCTGCTGTACGACCCATGCCGACATACTCCCACATGATGTGACCAAGTTCCTTGTGGATGGAGTCAACAGAACGCTTGCCCTTAATGTTCATAAGGCGGTCGATTTCATTTTGTACGCCCTGCTCTGCCTCTTTGAACTCTGGCAAATCAGTAGATATTTTCGGCCAGATGGACTGGTCGGCCAAATAGTTCTGAATCGTATAGGGAAGTACGAAATATCCATCAGCCAAACCTTGCATCAAGGCAGAAGCACCCAGACGATTAGCGCCGTGGTCAGAAAAATTGCATTCACCAATAGCAAACAAACCTGGGATGCTGGTCTGCAACTCGTAGTCAACCCAAATACCACCCATCGTATAATGGATAGCAGGATAAATCATCATGGGCTTGTAATACTTCACACCATTGATCTCGTTGGCCAAATCACCAGGATAAACGTCAGTAATCTCCTCGTACATGTCGAAGAGGTTGCCATAACGCTGTTTCATGGCATCAAGTCCCAAACGATTGATACTCTCTGAGAAATCGAGGAATACAGCAAGTCCTGTGTTGTTCACTCCAAAACCCTTGTCGCAACGCTCCTTTGCAGCACGAGAAGCTACGTCACGTGGAACGAGGTTACCAAAGGCAGGATAGCGGCGCTCCAGATAGTAGTCACGATCTTCCTCTGGAATTTCCCAGCCTTGCAAAGTGCCTTCCTGAAGTTTCTTGGCATCTTCCAACTTTTTGGGAACCCAAATGCGACCATCGTTACGCAGAGATTCTGACATCAGCGTCAGCTTTGACTGCTTGTCGCCATGAACGGGAATACAAGTGGGGTGAATCTGAACGTAAGAAGGATTGGCAAACATTGCACCCTTGCGATAGCACTGGACAGCAGCGGTACAGTTGCAACCCATAGCATTAGTCGAGAGGAAGTATGTGTTGCCATAACCGCCAGTAGCGATAACTACTGCGTTGGCACTGAATCGCTCCAGTTTGCCTGTCACGAGATTCTTGGCAATGATACCACGAGCACGCCCGTCAACAATTACCACATCCTCCATCTCGTAACGAGTGAAGAGTTTCACCTTGCCTGCTTTCACCTGTGCACTAAGAGAGGAATAGGCACCAAGCAACAACTGCTGGCCTGTCTGTCCCTTAGCATAGAAAGTACGACTTACCTGAGCACCACCAAAAGAGCGATTGGCGAGCATACCACCATATTCACGTGCAAAAGGAACACCTTGTGCAACACACTGGTCGATAATTGCGTTGCTCACCTCTGCCAAACGATAAACGTTAGACTCGCGAGCACGATAGTCGCCACCTTTTACCGTATCGTAGAACAAACGATAAACAGAGTCACCATCATTCTGATAATTCTTGGCTGCATTGATACCACCCTGAGCAGCAATAGAGTGAGCACGACGGGGGGAATCCTGAATGCAGAAATTATATACATTGAAACCCATCTCGCCCAAAGAGGCTGCTGCACTGGCTCCAGCCAAACCTGTACCTACGACGATAACATCAAGCTTTAGTTTGTTCTTGGGATTTACCAGACGCTGGTGAGCCTTATAGTTGGTCCACTTCTCAGCAATGGGTCCCTCGGGAATTCTTGAATTTATAGTCTTTGCCATAAGTCAAATAAATATTTTGTTTTATTATCATTATTCTGTAATTACATCATTCTCCGAGTCAGGACGCTTGAAGAAGGGCAAACTCGTTAAAATCAGCAGGACGATAGCCGAAACAGTATGCCAAAGCCACAGCCGCAAACATCAGGATTACAATAGTTGCGTAGATGGAGCCAATGCAACGCCATCTGTTGAGCCAAATCTTACCACTCCATCCCAAAGTCTGCACGGAACTCCAGATGCCATGATTCAAATGTAGCCATAGGGCAAAGAGCCATACCATATAAATCACTGTGTAAACAGGGCTGGAGAAGGTCTTGGCAATGTAGAAAACACCGTTTGCAGCAAGGGCAACATTCTCAGTCTCTGCCAATTCTGCATACATCATGTTGTACCAGAAATTGTAAAGATGCAGGCACATGCCAAGAATGACGATAATACCCAGCACCAGCATGTTCTGGCTTGCCCACTCTACCTTTTCAGGCTTGTCGCTCACAGCATACCTGTTGTTGCCACGAGCACATCGATTCTGAATCGTGAGCCAAATGGCAAAGATAAAGTGCAGAGCTACCAGCGCAGCCAAGCCAACCGTTGCTGCAACAGCATACCAATTGGCTCCCAGAAACTCGCAAATCATGTTGTAACCCTTTGCGCTAATGAGGGCTACGACGTTCATTGACGCATGAAACGTCAGAAATAGGACAAGCGCTATGCCTGTAACAGACATCACTACCTTCCTACCGATTGATGAATTAATTAACCACATAGAAAAAATATTTGAATTAAAATTATGTTTTACCACTACTCAACTTGTCGCAAATACCTACAATCAGGTATACTAAACGCGACAAAATTATAATAAAAATGTGATTTACACAAGAAATAACCGCAAATGTTGGCAAAATTTGTTAATTTTGTACCTAAATTTTGACATGTAGGAATTAGAATATGGATTTCACATACGATGTTCTTGTTGTGGGAGGAGGCCACGCTGGATGCGAAGCAGCCGTAGCCAGCGCAAAGCTTGGTGCAAAGACTTGTCTAATCACAATGGACATGAACAAGATTGCCCAGATGAGCTGCAACCCTGCAGTTGGAGGGATTGCTAAGGGACAGATTGTCAGAGAGATAGATGCTTTGGGAGGCCACATGGGGGAAGTAACAGACAAGACTGCAATCCAGTTCCGTATGCTGAATCGAAGCAAGGGTCCTGCCATGTGGAGCCCACGAGCCCAATGCGACAGAGGAAAATTCATCTGGGCGTGGCGAGAGATACTGGAGAACACGCCAAACCTTAGCCTTTGGCAGGATCAAGTCAAAGAGTTACTCGTTGAAAACAAGCAAGTTACAGGAGTCAGGACCTATCTTGACGTGAACTTCAAAGCGCGATGCGTAGTCATCACAGCAGGAACCTTCCTCAACGGACTCATGCACATAGGCAGAACCAAATTGCCAGGAGGCAGATGTGCAGAAAGCCCAAGCCTTCATCTGACAGAAAGCATCACGCAACATGGTATCACGGCAGGCAGGATGAAAACAGGTACGCCTGTTAGAGTGGACGGACGGACTGTCCACTTCGATGAGATGCAACTGCAACCTGGCGAGAGTGATTTCCACAAATTCTCCTTCATGGGAGAAGTCAGACAACTCCCACAATTGCCTTGCTGGATAACTTATACCAACAAGGAAGTGCATGAGCGACTGCGAGAGGGACTGCCTGACTCGCCTCTCTATAATGGTCAGATCCAAAGCATTGGGCCAAGATATTGTCCCAGCATAGAAACAAAACTGGTGACTTTCGCTGACAAGGAACAGCATCAGCTCTTCCTGGAACCAGAAGGGACAAACACACAGGAATATTACCTCAATGGATTCAGCAGCAGCCTGCCTATCGACGTTCAGCTGGATGCTCTCCACAAGATTCCTGCATTCAGAGATCTGAAAACATATCGACCAGGCTATGCTATCGAATATGACTATTTTGATCCCACTCAGCTCTATCACTCTCTCGAGTCGAAAATCGTGGACGGACTTTTCTTTGCAGGTCAAGTGAATGGTACGACAGGTTACGAGGAGGCTGCAGGTCAAGGTTTGGTGGCAGGCGTGAATGCGGCACTAAAATGTGGCGGAAGCGAACCTTTCGTGATGCGTCGCGATGAATCATACATTGGAGTTCTGATAGATGACCTTGTCACAAAAGGGGTGGATGAGCCGTATCGAATGTTTACAAGCAGAGCAGAATACAGAATCCTGCTTCGTCAGGACGATGCTGACGCAAGATTGACTGAACGAAGTCATCGGATAGGATTGGCAACAACAGAACGCCTGAACCATTGGCTCAAAAAAAAGGAATCTATCGAAGAAATCGAGGATTTTTGCACAAAATATAGTGTGAAAGCAGCATACATAAACAAAACAATTGAAGAACTGGGAAGCACAAAATTGCAAAAGGGTTGCAAACTGGTCGACCTCATTGCACGTCCTCAATTGACCATCAATTCACTCTCAGAACACATTCCTGCGCTGAAGACTCTTTTAGACAAAATTACCGATAGAAAGGAAGAAATCATCGAGGCTGCTGAGGTGAAATTAAAATACAGCGGATACATCAGACGAGAAAGAGAGATTGCTGACAAGATGCAAAGATTGGAGAACATAAAGATCAGAGGACGTTTTGACTATGATACAATCCTATCTATCTCAACTGAAGGCAGGCAGAAACTAAAGAAGATAAATCCTGAGACACTTGCACAAGCAAGCAGAATACCTGGAGTAAGTCCCAGCGATGTGAACGTGTTGCTGGTTCTTCTTAAGAGATAAGTTTCACGTGAAACAAAACAAAGTAAAACAAAACATAAATAATTGGAAATGAACAACGAAACACTACTGAAGAATCTGAGAAACGTGCCAGACTTCCCCATTCCTGGAATTCAATTCAAGGACGTAAGTACCTTATACAAAAATTCCAAGTGTATGAAAATAATGGTGAATGAACTCTATGACCTCTACAAGGACAAGGGAATCACAAAAATCGTAGGAATCGAAAGCAGGGGATTCGTCGTGGGAGCTGCCCTGGCTTATAAGTTGAATGCAGGTTTTGTGATGTGTAGAAAGCCAGGCAAGTTGCCCTCAGACACGAAAAAGGAAAGTTACATGAAGGAATATGGAAAGGATACCATCGAGATTCATTCAGATGCAATCGATGAAAACGATGTTGTCCTGCTTCATGATGACCTGCTTGCAACAGGCGGAAGCATGAAGGCTGCATATAATCTGGTAAAACAATTCAATCCCAAGAAGGTCTACATTAATTTCATCATTGAGCTGACAGGCGAAGGGCTGAACGGACGGGCAGTTTTTGACGAAAGCGTTGAAATGACAACCCTCCTGAAGATATAGGAAGGGGGCAAAAAGACAACGTGTTGAAAAGGCAAACACAACACGTTGATTTTGCCAAGTCAACGTGTTGAATCTGGGGTTTCAACGTGTTGCATTTCAAGAAGGAAAAGGAGCAACAATTTCAGGGATTTAGAGAGAAGAATGGCAGAGAAGAGTGAAAGAGAAAGAATCGACGAGAAACTGCGTGGAATCGTCCTGAATCTTCCAGAAAAACCTGGCTGTTACCAGTATCTGGATGAAACAGGAACCATCATCTACGTGGGCAAAGCAAAGAACCTGAAAAGAAGAGTCAGCTCCTATTTCAACAGGGAACATCAGAACAGAAAAACTGCCATTCTGGTGAGCAAAATACGTGACATAAAATATATCATCGTTAACACAGAAGAGGATGCTTTGTTGCTGGAAAACAATCTGATAAAGCAATGGAATCCACGCTACAACATCCTTCTTAAGGATGGAAAGACGTACCCCAGCATTTGCGTGACTAACGAATATCTGCCCAGAATATTCCAAACACGAAAGATAAACAAAAGATTTGGCACTTATTTTGGTCCCTATAGCCACGTTCCCACGCTCTATGCGCTGTTGGAACTGATCAAAAAGCTGTATCCATTAAGAACTTGCCACGATTGCATCACAGAAGAAAGCATCCAGAAAAAGAAACACAAGGAGTGCCTGGAGTATCATCTGAAAAACTGCAAAGCGCCGTGTACAGGCCGCCAAAGTCACGATGAATACGTACAAAACATTAATGAAGCCAAAGAAATCCTGAAGGGAAATACAAGCTCATTGGAGAGGAAGATGATGGCAGAAATGATAAGACTGGCTGAGGAACTGAGGTTCGAGGAGGCAGAACTCATCAAGAAGAAATACCTGTTGCTGGAAAACTATCGCAGCAAAAGCGAGGTTGTCAGCAATACACTCCATAACATCGATGTCTTCAACATAGAGGACAATGAAAAGGTTGCATACATCAACTATCTGCATGTAACAAATGGTTGCATCAATCAAGCTTTCACCTTCGAATTCAACAAGAGACTGGACGAAACTCCAGAAGAACTTTTGGAGCTTGGAATTGGAGAAATGCGCGAACGCTATCATAGTGAAAGTAAGGAAATTATCGTACCGTTCCCCGTGGAACTTTCTTTGGAAGGAGTAGAGTTCACCGTCCCTCAAAAGGGAGATAAGAAGAAACTGCTGGAACTATCGAAACTGAATGTCCTGCAATACAAGAAGGATCGATTGAACCAAAGCGACAAACTGAATCCTGAACAGAAACAGGTAAGGCTGATGAAGGAGTTGCAAGACGCGTTGAAACTGGATCGACTGCCCATGCAGATCGAGTGTTTCGACAATTCCAATATCAGCGGAACAGATGCTGTGGCAGGTTGTGTGGTTTTCAAGAAATGCAAGCCCAGCAAACAAGATTACAGGAAATACAACATCAAGACGGTAACTGGTCCTGACGATTACGCCAGCATGAAGGAGGTCGTAAGGCGAAGATACTCGCGAATGATAGAGGAAGCGACTCCCCTACCCGACTTGATTATCACGGACGGAGGAAAGGGACAAATGGAGGTTGTGAGGGAGGTTGTAGAGGATGAACTGCATCTGAACATCCCAATCGCTGGTTTGGCAAAGAATGACAAGCACAGAACGAATGAACTTCTATTTGGATTTCCCGCACAAGTCATTGGTCTAAAGACAGATAGCGCGCTTTTCAGATTGTTGACACAAATTCAGGATGAAGTCCATCGATATGCTATCTCCTTCCATCGCGACAAGAGAAGTAAGCACCAGATTTCCAGCGAATTAGACAATATCAAAGGAATTGGGCCTAAGACCAAAGAAATCCTGCTGAAGAAACTGCATAGCGTAAAGCGGGTGAAAGAAGCAGAAAGGGCAGAACTGGAAGAATTAATTGGCCAACAAAAAGCTGAAATTATCTATAATTTCTATCATTCTGAAGAAGAAGGATGAAGTGAAGATACCATATTGATAACAAAAATGAAAATACATTAATTTTCCACAAAAGATTCACATAGATAAAATAAATAATGTAACTTTGCGAAAAGAAAAACTGAAAGTATGAGGGCCGTTATACAACGTGTAAGTCACGCTAGCGTAAGCATCGAAGGTGATGTGAGAAGCAGTATTCAAGGAGGATTTCTTATTCTACTTGGTATCGAAAACGCTGATACTGAAGAAGATATTGATTGGCTCACTAGGAAGATCATCGGCTTAAGAGTCTTCGATGACGAAGAAGGAGTGATGAACAGAAACATTATGGATGCAGGAGGTGACATCATCGTGGTAAGTCAGTTCACTCTTATGGCAAGTTGCAAAAAAGGAAACCGCCCCAGCTGGATAAGAGCAGCAGGACACGAGGTGGCGATCCCTCTTTACGAGAAATTCGTGAAAAAATTGTCAGAAGGCTTAGGAAAGGAAGTTGGAACAGGAGAATTTGGCGCCAACATGAAGGTAGAACTGCTGAATGACGGACCTGTAACAATTTACCTGGATACGAAGAACAAGGAGTAATACAAGACAAACAAGGTAATAGAATAGAAATCAAGACATTAAAGCTTATACATTTCAATATAAAATGACAATACAGGAAGCACAAAAACAGGTGGATGAATGGATTAAGACGTATGGCGTTCGCTATTTCAGCGAACTGACCAATATGGCTGTCCTGACAGAAGAAGTTGGTGAACTGGCTCGTGTGATGTCTCGCAAATATGGCGATCAATCCTTCAAGGAGGGCGAAGAACAGGATCCTGCTGAAGAAATGGCTGATGTACTTTGGGTGCTTATCTGCTTGGCTAACCAAACGGGTGTAGACCTGACAGAAGCTCTAGAAAAAAGTTTTGAGAAGAAGACAAAAAGAGATAAAGAAAGACATAAAAACAACCCCAAATTAACAACATAAAGAAATGAACGTAACTAGCAAATATGAGCAAGCTTTGAAGCTCTATAACACCTCGATAGATGATGCTGAAGTTGCTGCAAAAGTAGCCGAAATCATCGAGAAAAACGTCCCAGAAAATGACACGCTCGATGTAAAGAAATTCCTGATGGGGAGCATCGAACTGACAACCCTGAAGACAACTGACAGCGAAGAAAGCGTATTGAGATTCACTGAAAGAGTTAATGCTTTCGATAACGAATACCCAGATCTCCCCCATGTGGCAACTATCTGCGTATATCCCTGCTTTGCCAACATCGTAAGCCAAAGCTTAGAGGTAGAAGGTGTGGAAGTAGCCTGTGTCAGCGGCTCCTTCCCCAGTTCCCAAGCTTTAATCGAAGTAAAGGTGGCAGAAACAGCTTTGGCCATAAAAGATGGAGCAACAGAGATAGATATCGTAATGAGCGTGGGTAAATTCCTAAGTGAAGATTATGAGAGTATCTGCGATGAAATCAGCGAATTGAAAGCAATCTGTGGTGAACACAAGATGAAAGTGATTCTGGAAACTTCTCTTTTGGGAAATGCATCGAATATCAAAAAAGCAAGTATCTTGGCAATGTATTCAGGTGCCGACTACATTAAGACAAGCACAGGAAAAGAGAAATCTGTAGCAACTCCAGAAGCTGCTTATGTGATGTGTGAAGCAATCAAGGAGTACTATGACAAGACAGGCATCCAAATCGGATTCAAACCTGCTGGCGGATTAAATACTGTTCATGATGCTCTTGTCTATTATACAATTGTGAAAGAAGTGCTAGGAGAAAAATGGCTCACGAATCAATGGTTCCGTTTGGGCACTAGCAGATTAGCAAATTTACTGTTGAGTGAGATTGTAGGTGAGGAAACCAAATTCTTCTGATGTGGATTCCCCTTTGAGAAGTAAATATTTCGACCTGCTGATGGGAAACAAAAGAAAAATCGGATTCTCAGAAGCCAAAGAAATGACTCATCATTCTCAAAAACAAACAATTGAGCAAAAAATTTTTTGTAAAGAAACAAACGTAATTTAGAAAAGAAATGAGAAAAAGTGCAATTCTAACCTTGCTGACAGCAAGTTTCTTGCTCTCCAGTTGCGTGGTGAGCAAAAAAAAGTATGAGATTGCAGAAGCTGGTCGATGGGCTGCTCTCTATAGTCGAGACAGTCTTGCAGATTTGCTCGACGGATCCAGAAACCAATGCAACGCTCTGATGAAAGATACTACAAACTTGGGTAGCAGCTTAAGAAACTATCAGACCCTGCTGAAGAACAATCTCAACGAAAACCAAAAATTGAATTCCAACTTGGCACAGAAAATTGCTGAACTGGATGAACGAGAGAAAACCATCAAACAACTGCAGAATATGATAGACGAGCAAAACAACAAAGTTCAGCAATTGCTGAGCAGCGTAAAAGATGCTCTCTTAGGATTCAACAGTGATGAACTGACGGTTCGAGAAGAAGGAGGTAAGGTTTATGTCGCAATGAGTGATAAACTACTTTTCGAAAGTGGCAAAGCTATCGTAAATGAACAAGGAAAGCAAGCCTTGGGAAAACTGGCCGAAGTACTGAACAAGCAAACAGACATCGACGTGTATATCGAAGGGCATACTGATAGCGTACCCATCAAGACGGCTGTTTACCAGGACAATTGGGACTTGAGTGTAATCCGTGCTACAAGTGTCGTAAGAATTTTGACAGAAACATATGCTGTAAATCCCATGCAGATACAACCCTGTGGACGTGGTGAATTCAAGCCAATAGACACCAATTCAACTCCAGATGGAAGAGCTAAGAACAGAAGAACGGAGATTATAATGGCTCCTAAGTTGGATAAACTCTTTGATATGTTGCAGAATAACTAAACAAGACGCTGCGCAACATAAGCGACAAAATCATGCAAGGACTTGGCAATCGCTGGGTCCTTGCCTTCTTTTATCAAACCGTCAGCCATCATACGGAACTCATCGATGGCCCATTCTGCATACTGTAAGCCACCCATATCTTTCGTGTACTGAATCAGATGTTCAATGTCCTCCTTCGAGGCAGAACCCTCACGGACAGCCTTAGCCTTCGCAATGATTTCAGGATCCTTTCCTTTATTAATAGCAAAAATGACAGGAAGTGTGAGTTGTCCTTCTCTCATATCATTCCCTGAAGGTTTGCCTACATCAGTCGTGCGATCATAGTCAAAAATGTCATCACGCAACTGGAAGCACATTCCTATAAGCTTTCCGAACTGACGCATCCTCTCAACATCATCATCCGAACCGCCTCCCAGCAAAGTCCCAAATTGAGCACAAGCAGCAAACAGAGAAGCCGTCTTCTTACTGATTATTTCATAATACGAACCCTCATCGAACTTGTCGGAATCAATGTTATGAAGCTGAACCAACTCTCCATCCGCCAAGATTTGACCTAAATTAGAAACAGACGTAAAAACCTTGATGTTCTCTGTGAGAGAAACGTGATAAAGGGCCCTGCTAAGGAGATAATCTCCCACCAAAACGGACACTTTGTTATCCATCAAAGCGTTCAAACTCTGCTGACCACGTCGACGATTGCTTTCGTCCACCACATCATCATGAACCAAAGATGCTGTGTGCAGAAGTTCCAGACCTACTGCAGCATTTAAGACAGAGTCATTCACCTTGCCACAAAGACGGGCTGAAAGAATCGTCAGAATGGGACGCATTTGTTTGCCCTTGCGTTTTGCAAGGTGCTCCAATGCAACCTTCAATAAAGGATTGTCATGCTTCAAAGTTTGCTGAAAAACATTATTAAAACGAGACAAATCCTCTGCAATTGGTAATTGTATGGATTCCAGTACAGTCACAAATCGAAGTATTTCGGATGCAAAATTACATAAAAAAGATGACCATTTCATAAATTTTGCCTACTTTTACAGAGAAAAAAGGATGAAAACATGGATAAATTGTATCTTTTGGACGCTTATGCACTGATTTTTCGTGCTTATTACGCCTTTATTAAGAATCCTCGCATCAATTCACGTGGAGAAAACACCTCTGCCATCCTAGGCTTTGTAAACACTCTGGAAGAAGTGCTCACAAAAGGTCAACCCACTCACGTAGGAGTTGCTTTCGACCCACCTACAGCAACCTTCCGCCATGAAACCTTTCCTGCTTACAAAGCTCAACGTGAAGAAACACCCGAAGCGATACGTTATGCCGTGCCTTACATCAAGTCGATTCTGGAGGCTTATCACATACCTATTCTGGAGGTTCCTGGATTCGAAGCAGATGATGTTATTGGAACCCTTGCCCATCAAGCTGACAAGCAGGGCATAGAGACTTATATGATGACGCCTGACAAGGACTATGGTCAACTCGTTACAGACAAAGTCAAGATGTACAAACCTGCTGTCGGAAAGAATGAAGCCCAAATTCTAGGTCCTGAGGAAGTGAAGGAGAAATGGGGTCTCTCCCACCCTTTGCAGATCATCGATATGTTGGGTCTGATGGGCGATGCTGTTGACAATATTCCTGGATGTCCTGGTGTGGGAGAAAAGACAGCATCTAAACTGATACAAGAATTTGGAAGTATTGAAGAGCTGCTGAAAAACACAGAAAAACTGACAGGAGCCCTGAAAAAAAAGGTTGAGGAGAATACGGAACAAATACGGATGAGCAAATGGTTGGCAACCATTAAAACTGACGTTCCCATTGAGCTGGATATGAGCAAACTGATCTTGGATAAACCTGATCAGGACCAGCTGCAAGCCATCTTTGAGGAACTGGAGTTCAGGACTCTGATGCGCAAGAAGATCACTTCTCCCGTACAACCGATGGAGAAGAAAGAAGACAAAGGCAAAGAGGCTTTACAAGGTGACCTTTTTGCCGGCTTCTCTGATACTCCTGTTTCACAAACTGAGGAACCGGGCATCTTTTCTTCGATCCCTGCACAAAGCAGCATGCAAACCTACAGGGATCTCAATGTGGACTATCAGCTAATGGATACTCCTGAGAAACGCAAAGAGTTGGTCTCTACCCTACTCCAATACGAGGAAATTTGCTTGGACACAGAGACTACCAGTCCTGAAGCTATCGAAGCAAAATTGGTAGGTTTAAGTTTCTCTGTCAAGGAGAATCAAGCCTGGTACGTTCCTGTGATGGACGACGCTTCCATTCTGGAGGAATTCCGCCCCATCTACGAGAACCCCACTTCTCTGAAAGTCGGACAAAATCTGAAGTACGACTTAGAAGTCCTTCAAAACTATGGTATCGAGCTGAAAGGCAAGATGTTCGATACCATGATTGCACATTATCTTCTGCACCCCGAAATGCGTCACGGAATGGACTATCTGGCCGAGGCCTATTTGCATTATCGAACCATACACATCGAGGAATTGATAGGCAGTGGGAAAAAGCAGAAGTCGATGATGGACTTATCACCTTCTGATGTTTATGCCTACGCCTGTGAGGATGCCGACGTTACCCTGAAGCTGAAGCATCTCTTTGAGCCGCTGTTGGCAGAAGAAGGATGCGATGAACTCTTCTGGAACATCGAGATGCCCCTCATGCCCGTACTTGCTTATATGGAAAGGAACGGAATGTGCGTGGATACGGAAGCCTTGAAAGAGACCTCCATCCTGTATACAAAGAAAATGAAGGAATTGGAACAGGAAATCCATGAATTAGCTGGATTGAACTTCAATATTGCATCACCCAAACAAGTGGGAGAAGTTCTCTTTGACCAACTGAAAATTGTCTCCAAACCCAAGAAAACAAAGACAGGGCAATATGTGACGAGTGAAGAGGTACTGGAAAGCCTGAAGGGAAAGCATCCTATTGTGGAAAAGATTCTCGAACATCGCGGTTTGAAGAAACTGCTAGGAACTTACATTGATGCCCTACCCCTTTTGATTAATCCAAAGACAGGTCATATCCACACCAATTTCAACCAGACGACAACCACCACTGGACGTCTTTCGAGCAGCAATCCCAACCTGCAGAACATTCCTGTCCGCGATTCATTAGGAAAGGAAGTCCGCAAAGCTTTCATTCCAGAGAAAGGACAAGAGTTCTTCAGCGCTGACTACAGCCAGATAGAATTACGCATTATGGCCCACCTAAGCCAAGATCCCAACTTGATTGAAGCCTTCTGCGAGGGACACGACATTCACGCCGCTACGGCCGCCAAAATATACAAAAAGGGCATTTCTGAAGTGACTCCTGACGAAAGACGAAAGGCCAAGACTGCCAACTTCGGCATTATATATGGTATCAGCGCCTTCGGATTGGCAGAGCGAATGGACGTAAGTCGGACAGAGGCAAAACAATTGATCGACGAATATTTCGCAACCTATCCTGGCGTTAAAGAGTATATGAATCGAAGCATCGAAATGGCTCGTGAGAAGGGTTATACAGAAACTCTTTTCAATCGCCGCTGTTATCTGCCTGACATCAACAGCCACAATGCTGTTGTGCGAGGATACGCTGAGCGGAATGCCATCAATTCTCCTATCCAGGGAAGTGCGGCAGATATCATCAAGATTGCTATGATCAACATCTACAAGCGAATGCAAAAAGAAGGAATCAAAAGCAAGATGATCCTGCAGGTACACGACGAATTGAACTTTACGGTATTGCCTGAAGAAAAGGAGAAACTCCAGAAGCTGGTCATCGAAGAGATGGAGTCTGCCTGCAAAATGAGGGTTCCTTTGATAGCCGATTGTGGTTGGGGCAAGAACTGGCTCGAAGCACATTAACCTAACACATTTTGATATGGAGAAGACGAGAAGAAACTTTCTGAGAGAAAGCCTTTTGGGAGTAGGAGCGCTACTTGTTTCACCTCCCATGATTGCCAATGTGCTGAATGCAAACGAAAGAAACATAGACAAATACAAAGCAAGGAAAGCCTGTCGAAAACCTTTTTTCTTCATCCAGTACAGCGACCCGCAGTTTGGCTTTACAAATGGAGAGAAATACGACACAAAACCAGAAGAAGAACTCATGGAGAAGTCTGTGGAGATAATAAACAGGCTTTCTCCACCATTTGTCATAGGAACAGGCGATTTCTGGCACCACAAACGCTATGATCCAGAAATGCTTCTTTACAAGAAATACATGTCGAAGATAGATCCTAAGACTAAAATCTTCAATGTCCCTGGAAATCATGATCTCCCCAGCTTGGAAGATGAGGATCAGAACTATTATCACACGAATTTTGGTCCCTCCCGTTTCTCTTTCCGCCACGAGCGCTGTGCCTTCATCGGCATCAACAGCCAGTATTACTGGCCAGAAAGAGAAGAGAATGAATATGAGAAAGAACAATACGAATGGTTGATTCACGAACTGGAGTCAGCAAAAAAATGCCGATTTATATTTGTTTTTGCTCACATTCCTTTCTTTCTGGAGAAAGATGACGAGCCAGAGGACTATTTCTGCGTCAAGCAACCCCTGCGGAACAAATACATAGAAACCTTCAAGCGCTATGGAGTCAATGCCATCTTCTGCGGACATAAACATAAGAGCTTTGTGGGAAAAAGCGGGAACCTCGATATGGTTACCTGTGGTGCCATTGGTCTGCCTCTTGGAGGATTCCATGGAATGAATCTCATACGGGTTTTCCCTGATCGATATGATTTCAATTACATTTCGCTTGATGATTTCCCCAAAGCAATAGAAAAAAACACATTAAATCTGCTATAGAATTTCAAAATTTGCTTTTTACTCGAAAATTTATTAATTTTGCCCCCTCGTTAACAAAACATCTAAAATAGATCTATGTCACTAAAATGCGGTATTGTAGGACTACCCAATGTTGGTAAGTCAACCCTTTTCAACTGCCTTTCGAGCGCGAAAGCCCAGGCTGCCAATTTCCCTTTCTGCACCATCGAACCTAATGTGGGTGTGATAACCGTCCCTGATGAACGTCTCACCAAACTGGCTGAGTTAGTACATCCGGGCAGAATTGTTCCTGCCACCTGCGAGATTGTGGACATCGCAGGACTGGTAAAAGGAGCCTCCAAAGGCGAAGGATTGGGGAATAAGTTCCTGGGAAATATCCGCGAGACAGATGCTATCATCCACGTTCTCAGATGTTTCGATGACGACAACGTAGTGAGGGAAGGTGGTGCGGCAGTCGATCCTGTGGCCGATAAAGAAATTATCGATACTGAATTGCAACTTAAGGATCTGGAAACCATAGAGTCACAGATAGCAAAAGTTCAGAAGACAGCTGCGGCTGGAAGCAAAGATGCCAAGATCCTCTTGAACGTCCTTCTCTCCTACAAAGAGGTTCTCGATAAAGGAGAAAACGCTCGCAACGTGCAATTCGAGTCGAAAGAGGAACAGAAAATGGCTCACGACCTCTTCCTCCTTACAGCAAAACCCGTACTGTACGTCTGCAATGTGGACGAAGCTTCAGCAAAGGATGGAAACGAGTATTCGAAAAAAATCGAGAAGATTGCTGCAGCAGAAGGAGCCGAGGCAATGGTCATCGCCGCCAAGACTGAAGAAGACATAGCTTCCCTCGAAACCTACGAGGACAAGATGCTTTTCCTCGAAGAACTTGGACTGGAAGAAAGCGGCGTGAACCGACTCATAAAGAAAGCCTATTCCCTACTGAATCTGGAGACATTCATTACAGCTGGCGAGATGGAAGTGAAAGCCTGGACCTATCGCAAGGGATGGAAAGCACCCAAGTGTGCAGGCGTTATCCACACAGACTTCGAAAAGGGTTTCATCCGCGCAGAAGTCATCAAATACGACGACTATATCAAATATGGCTCTGAAGCCGCCGTTAGGGAGGCAGGAAAGATGGGAGTCGAAGGGAAGGACTACATAGTACAGGATGGCGATATAATGCACTTTAGATTCAACGTATGATGCAGCAACTTTTCATCAACTGGAACCCTGATGTGATAGCTTTGGACTTAGGATTCATCTCTATCCGCTGGTACTCCCTGTGCTGGTGCATAGGATTAGTGGCTGTATACTTGCTGATGCACCATCTGTATCGACAGCAGAAGATCAGCGAGGAACAGTTTGAACCCATGTTCATTTACTGTTTCCTGGGCATTCTGATAGGCGCCCGACTGGGGCATTGCCTATTTTACGAACCCAGCTATTTCACGCACCATATCACAGAGATGCTCCTCCCCATTCGAGAAACTACAAATCCTGAGCGATGGACGAAATGGTTGATGTGGTTGCCTACAGGAAACGCAGAAACCCATTGGGCTGCTACAGGATACGAAGGTCTCGCGAGTCACGGCGGAACATTAGGACTGATGATTGCCCTCTTTTTGTATGCCAAGAGCCAGAAACTCAGATTCATACACGTATTGGACAACGTAGGGATTGTGACACCAATCTGTGCTTGCGCCATCCGCTTGGGAAACCTGATGAACAGCGAAATCATCGGCAAGGTTACCACTTTGCCTTGGGGCTTCCGATTCTTCCACAGTTCTGAGGCATTGAGTACTCTGGATTCGGCTGGGCTTCCCCTACCCCGTCATCCTGGCCAGCTTTACGAAGCCATCTGCTATGCTTGCTTCTTCTTCATAGGATGGTATTTCTACAAGAAATATCCCAAGAGAGTGGGCACAGGCTTCTTCTTTGGCCTCTGCCTCTTCCTGATTTTCACCAGCAGAATCCTGATTGAGTACACCAAGGAGAATCAAGTGGATTTCGAGAACGGAATGCTTTTCAATATGGGTCAACTCCTGAGCGTTCCTTTCGTCCTGCTGGGAATTTTCTGCATGTGGAGAGCTAAAAAAGCAACGGCAAACTAAAGAAATCCTGCAAAAGAACAGCAGAAATCATCCATTTTTCTATCTCGCTGATTTTCAGTCATTTCTTTCCTTTGAAAAAAAGAACACGTTGAGTCTGCGGTTTCAACGTGTTGATTTCCTCGTTTCAACACGTTGTCTTTGGCATTTCAACGTGTTGTCTTTTTCGTTTCGACGTGTGGCTGCCTATCATGCATCTAGCGAAAGACCAAGAAGCTTTGAAAAAAGCCTGGAATCATTTTCCTTTGACCAACCGCTTGATATCATTCAGCTTGTTCAGGGCCTCGATTGGCGTCAGGTTATCGATGTCCAAGTTGAGGAACTCGTCTCGAATCTGACAGAGTACAGGATCGTCCAACTGGAAGAAATTCATCTGCACACCATTGTCTGATTGATTTCCTGCTGCGATGCCTTTTCCCAGATTCTCGTGATCCATGTTCTGCTCCAGCTGCTTGAGTATTACATTGGCCCTCTTCACGATAGAGGCAGGCATGCCAGCCAACTTTGCCACATGAATTCCAAAACTATGCTCACTCCCGCCACGTTCCAGCTTTCGCAGGAAGATCACCTTTCCGTCCACCTCGCGGACACTAACATTATAGTTCTTGATGCGAGAGAATGATTTCTCCATCTCGTTCAGCTCATGATAGTGGGTTGCAAACAAAGTTCGAGCTCTTCCTTTAGTAGACTCGTGGATATACTCCACTATGGCCCAAGCGATGCTAATGCCGTCGTAAGTGCTGGTTCCACGTCCCAGCTCATCGAAAAGCACCAAAGAACGGTCAGAGAGATTGTTGAGGATGTTGGCGGCTTCATTCATTTCCACCATAAACGTACTCTCGCCCATCGAGATATTGTCGCTTGCTCCCACGCGAGTGAATATCTTGTCGACACATCCTATACGCGCACTTTCAGCTGGCACAAAGCTTCCTATCTGAGCCATCAGGGTAATCAATGCCGTCTGGCGGAGTAGGGCACTCTTTCCAGCCATGTTTGGACCTGTAATGATGATGATTTGCTGCTTCTCTGTGTCCATGTAGACATCGTTGGCAACATACTTTTCGCCAATGGGCATCTGCTTCTCAATGACAGGGTGGCGACCCTGATGGATGTCGATCACATCAGATTCATCCACAACAGGGCGGATGTACTTGTTCTCCTGGGCACTGGTGGAAAAGGAGAGCAGGCAATCCAGACGGCCAATCAGGTTTGCGTCTATCTGGATGGCAGGCGTGTATTCAGCCAAGGCAACCACCAATTCATTGAAAAGGCGGGTCTCGAGAGCCAGAATCTTCTCCTCTGCACCCAGAATCTTCTCCTCGTATTCTTTCAGTTCCTGAGTAATGTAGCGCTCAGCCGATACCAAAGTCTGCTTGCGAATCCATTCTGGAGGAACCAGATCCTTGTACGTGTTGCGAACCTCCAGATAATAGCCAAATACATTATTGTAACCCACTTTCAGGCTTTGGATCCCTGTTGTCTCTATCTCTCGCTGCTGCAATTCCAGCAAGTAGCTTTTCCCGTCATAGGCTATGTGGCGCAACTCATCCAACTCAGCATTCACGCCTGAAGCGATCACATTTCCTTTGTTGACGAGTAGGGGAGGATCCGGCTGAATCTCGCGAGCGATGCGATCCCTCATGCTGGCGCATAGATTCAGCTGGTCGCCAATACATCGCAACGTCTCGTCCTCTGCATGCTCGCAAGCTTTCTTGATAGGTTCTATGGCCTGCAGGGCAATCCTCAGCTGAACGATATCACGAGGCGAAACACGCCCCACGCTGACTTTGCTGATGATTCGCTCCAAGTCGCCAATCCGATGGAGTTGCTCTGAAACCAACTCACGAAAATCCAATTCGCGGAAAAAGTAATCGACAACATTCAACCGCTCATTGATTTGACGAATGTCCTTCAGCGGGAAAAGCATCCAGCGGCGCAACATACGTGCTCCCATAGGAGTGATTGTCTTGTCCGTCACGTCCAGTAGCGAGATACCCCCCTCGTTCATAGGAGCCATCAATTCCAAGCTTCGAACCGTGAACTTATCCAGTCGGACATACCGCTCTTCCTCTATGCGGCGAAGAGCTGTGATGTGGTTAATCTGCAAATGTTGAGTCATCTCCAAGTATTGCAGAATAACTCCTGACGCAACAATGCCGTTGTGGAGATGATCCACACCAAATCCCTTCAGGTTTTTCACCTCGAAATGTTTCAGCAGCTTCTCTTTGGCAGTAGATTCCGTAAAACACCAATCATCCAACTCGAACGTGGTGAACTTGGTTCCAAAAGAGCTCTCGAACATTCCTCTCTTACCTCGCTCGAAGAGAACCTCCTTGGGGGCGAAACTACCTAAAAGTTTTTCCACATAATCCGTTGTGCCTTCTGTGGTAAGGAACTCTCCTGTACTGATATCCAGAAAGGCCAATCCGCAAGAAGTCTTTCCGAAGTGTATGGCAGCCAAGAAATTATTCTCCTTGTAACTCAGAATAGTGTCCGTCATAGCAACACCAGGAGTCACCAATTCCGTTATGCCACGTTTCACCAACGTCTTCGTCAGTTTTGGGTCTTCCAGCTGATCGCAAATGGCCACACGCTTGCCTGCACGCACCAACTTAGGCAAATACGTATCTAAAGCATGATGAGGGAATCCTGCCATCTCTGTGTTAGGCATAGTCTCCTTGCCATTATTGCGTCGAGTCAGGGTGATGCCCAGAATGCTCGAGGCAATCACAGCATCGTCGGCATAGGTCTCATAGAAATCTCCACAACGAAACAACAGCAAAGCATCCGGATGCTTTGCTTTCAGGTCATAGAACTGCTTCATCATGGGGGTCAGCCCTTCTTTGCTTACTTTTGCCATATCATTCCTTATTCTTTGCAAAGATACAAAATCTTTTGGAGATTATGTTCCATTTGGCAACTTTTTTTAGGCATGCTTCAACGACTTTTTTGACTTTGTCAAGCATCTAAAACAATTCTTTCGTCAAACTTGTTCCCCCTTTCCTCGAAAATCACTATCTTTGTGCCCAAAAAAGCAACATACACTTAAAAAATGGCAAAAGAGTATAATTTTCAAGAGATTGAACAGAAATGGCATCAGCGATGGACAGCTGATGAGACTTATAAAGTAACGGAGGATCAAAGCAAGAAAAAGTTCTACGTATTGAACATGTTCCCATATCCATCTGGAGCAGGTCTGCATGTGGGTCACCCTTTGGGCTATATTGCCAGCGATATCTATTCGCGCTACAAACGCCAGAAAGGTTTCAACGTGCTGAACCCTATGGGATACGACTCTTATGGTCTGCCTGCGGAGCAGTATGCCATACAGACAGGACAACATCCAGAGAAGACAACCTTCCAGAACATTGACCGCTATCGCGAACAGCTTGATAAAATAGGATTCTGTTTCGACTGGAGTAGGGAAGTACGTACCTGTGATCCTGGTTATTACCATTGGACTCAATGGGCTTTCCAAAAGATGTTCAACAGTTTCTATTGCATCAAATGTCAGAAGGCTCAACCCATCTCGAAACTCGTCGACTATCTCAATGAGCATGGAACAGAGGGACTCGATGTCGCTCAAAGCGAGGAACTTAATTTCACAGCTGAGGAATGGAAGGCTATGAACGAAAAACAGCAGAGCGACGTACTGATGAACTATCGCATCGCTTTCCTGGGCGAGACGATGGTGAACTGGTGTCCTAAGTTGGGTACTGTGCTGGCTAATGATGAAGTTGTGGATGGAGTCAGTGTTCGAGGCGGATATCCTGTAGAACAGAAAAAAATGCGCCAATGGTGCCTTCGTGTCAGTGCATACGCCCAACGTCTATTGGACGGGCTGGACACCATCGAGTGGAGTGATTCCATCAAAGAGACCCAGCGCAACTGGATAGGGCGTAGCGAGGGCGCAGAGATTGAATTCAAGATTGCAGACTCAGATAAAAGTTTCGTCATCTTCACCACTCGTGCTGACACCATGTTTGGCGTTACCTTCATGGTTCTGGCTCCAGAGAATGAATTGGTGCAGACCGTAACTACCCCTGAGCAGAAGGCTGAGGTGGACAAATACCTGACTTATGTGAAAGGACGTACAGAGCGCGAACGTCAGATCGATCACAAAATAACAGGCGTTTTCTCTGGTTCTTATGCCATCAATCCTTTCACAGGTGAGAAGAATCCCATCTGGATCAGCGAATATGTGTTGGCTGGTTATGGTACGGGTGCCATCATGGCTGTCCCTGCTCATGACTCACGCGACTATGCGTTTGCCAAACATTTTGGTTTGCCCATCATCCCTCTGATTGAAGGTGCAGATATCAGCGAGGAAAGTTATGATGCCAAGGAAGGAATTGTCACCAACAGTCCTCGCAAGGATGTGACTCCTTATATAGATTTCAGTCTGAATGGCATGACTGTGAAAGAAGCCATTGCTGCCACCAAGGTCTATGTGAAGGAGCATAACCTGGGACGCGTGAAAGTCAACTATCGTCTGCGCGATGCAATCTTCAGCCGTCAGCGCTATTGGGGTGAACCTTTCCCTGTATACTACAAGAATGACATTCCTCAGATGATTCCAGAGGATTGCCTTCCCATCGAATTGCCTCAAGTGGAAAAATTCCTTCCAACTGAAACAGGTGAACCTCCCTTGGGTAATGCCCAGATCTGGGCTTGGGATGAAGCAAACCGGAAGATTGTGGATAAGGCTCTCATCGACAATAAGAAAGTCTTCCCCATAGAACTATATACAATGCCTGGTTTCGCAGGTTCCTCTGCATACTATCTGCGCTACATGGATCCTCGAAATGATAAAGCATTGGTCAGCAAGGAAGCAGATGAATACTGGCAGAACGTAGACCTCTATGTAGGTGGCAGTGAACATGCTACGGGACACCTGATCTATTCCCGTTTCTGGAACAAGTTCCTCTTTGACTTGGGAGTAAGTTGCAAGGAAGAACCTTTCCAGAAACTCATTAATCAAGGTATGATCCAAGGACGAAGCAATTTTGTTTACCGCATCAAGGACACCAATACTTTTGTTTCTTTGGGTTTGAAGGACAAGTATGAAGTCACTCCCATTCATGTGGATGTGAATATCGTGAAGAATGATGTACTGGATATGGATGCTTTCAGAGCATGGCGTCCTGAATATGAAACAGCAGAGTTTATCTTGGAGGATGGTAAGTATATCTGTGGGTGGGCTATCGAGAAAATGTCGAAGAGCATGTTCAATGTGGTCAATCCTGATATGATTGTAGAAAAGTTTGGTGCTGACACCCTTCGCCTTTATGAAATGTTCTTGGGTCCCGTTGAGCAAAGCAAACCCTGGGACACGAATGGTATTGATGGCTGTCACCGTTTCCTGAAAAAATTCTGGGCACTCTTTTGGGATAAGGAAGGCAATCTTCAGGTTAATGACGACAATCCAACAGCAGAAAACCTGAAAACTCTGCACAAGGTTATCAAGAAAGTTTCTGCCGATATTGAAGAATTCTCTTACAACACTAGCATTTCCGCTCTCATGGTCGCATGCAACGAACTGAGTCAACAAAAGTGTCACAGCCGTCAGATCATGGAACCTTTGGTTGTCATTCTGGCTCCTTTTGCTCCCCATATTGCTGAAGAACTTTGGGAAGCATTAGGTCACGAGACTACTGTTTGCGATGCACAATGGCCTGATTACGAAGAGAAGTATCTTGTAGAAAGCAGTGTGAAACTGGGTGTTCAGTTCAATGGTAAGGTCCGTTTAGCATTAGACTTCCCTGCCGATGCCACTCCTAATAAGATGATCAGTATGGTCACAGCTGCTCCTGAAGCTCAGAAATACCTCGAAGGCATGCAGATTGTAAAAACGATTGCCATTCCTGGCCGTATCGTCAATATCGTCGTGAAGCCTTGTTAAAAGCATACATAAACAAATGAAACTGAATAGGCACCGCTTGTGGGAGTTCATCAAGGACTTCTTCGCCATAAACTTAGGTATGGCTATCTATTCGTTGGGATGGGCAGCATTTCTCCTGCCATATCACATCACTACGGGTGGAATGGTTGGTCTTTTCGCTATTTTGTATTATGTCACAAAGTTTCCCATCAGTTTAGCCGTGATGATAGCCAATATGGGATTGCTTTGTTTTGCCTATAAGCCATTGGGATGGAAGTTTGTTATCAAAACGGCTTATGCTGTGATTGCCCTATCCACTTTTCTGGAAATGGGACAACACATGATGACTGACGAGACGGGCCAACTTATTCAACTTATGGGCGAAGGACAGGACTCGATGGCTTGTGTTTTGGGAGCCATTCTTAATGGTATCGGAATTGCCATCGTATTCCTTTCAGGAGGAAGTACGGGTGGATGGGATGTCATTGCAGCCCTGGTCAACAAGTACAAGAACATTTCTTTAGGGCGTGTGATGCTTTTCTTGGATCTTCTGGTCATAGCATCCTGCTGGCCCATATTCCACGATTGGCGCATGGTGGTGTTTGGATACGTCACTTTAGCTGTATATTCCTATGTGCTGGATCTCGTCATCAACAGTGCTCGTCAGGATATACAGTTCATCATTTTTACAAAGAAGCCCCAAGAAATCAGCGAGCGAATCATCCACGAAACGGTTCATACTGTCACTTCTTGGAATGCAGAAGGCTATTTCAGTCATCAAGACATCAAGATTCTCATTACCATCGTCCACAAACGTGAATCTGTCCGCATTCTTCGATTGATTCAGGAGGTAGATCCACAAGCCTTCGTTTCACAGAGTAGGGCAGAGGGTGTATATGGAAACGGATTTAAAGCAATCAAGGCATGACAATGACGATAAAGAATATATGGGGAGACAATCCATGGACGATAGCACGTGACTATGCACAGATCTCATTGGGCATAATCATCTATACGATTGGGTATTCGTGCTTCCTGCTTCCTTATCAAATTATCAGTGGTGGAGTAAGCGGCATTTCCACCTTGATTTACTATAGCACAGGTTTCCATGCCAATTATACCTATTTGCTTATCAATATTTTCCTGCTCATTCTGGCCATCAGAGTAATGGGATGGAGATATTTCTTCCGCACCATCATTGTCATTCTCATCATTTCTGTATTGATAGGAATCCTCCAGGAAAAACTGACCTATATGGGAGCAGATGGACAAGAACACCTGACATGCATCATTGGTAACCAGAAATTCATGGCTTCAGTCATTGGTGGTCTGATGGAAGGTTTGGGCCTTGCTGTCATCTTTTTGGCTGGTGGAAGTACAGGTGGTACAGATATCATTGCCAGCTGTGTCAACAAGTATCGCGATATCTCGCTTGGGCGAATCCTCCTGTCACTGGATATCATCATCGTTGGAACCAGTTATTTCCTCTCCCGCAATCTGGAAACAATGGTAGTGGGATACGTCACGATGTTCATCAGCATGAATTTCCTTGACTTTGTTATCAACGGTGCACGCCAAAGTGTACAGTTCACCATTATCAGCAAAAAACATGAGGAGATTGCCCAGCAAATAGCTGAACAGGTGGAACGCGGAGTCACTATCATATATGGCGAAGGCTGGTATAGCAAAGAAAAACGCAACGTTCTGCTCGTAATGGCAAAGAGACATGAAAGCCGGCGAATCTTCGCCCTCATCCGTCAAATCGACAACAATGCCTTCGTGACGATGAGTAATGTGGAAGGTGTCTTTGGAGAAGGGTTTGATAAAATAAAGAAATGAACGAACCTATGACGACAACCAACAATGCTCTACTAGTGATGGCGACTAACAATGCCCACAAACTATCAGAAGTTCGCCAGATTTTGGAAAATCGGTTCCTGGTCAAGGGATTGACAGAAATTGGTTGTCACGAGGACATCCCAGAAACAGCAGATACACTCGAAGGCAATGCGCTTCAGAAAGCCCGCTATGTCCACGAACATTATCATGTGGATTGTTTTGCTGATGATACGGGACTCGAGGTAGAGGCATTGAATGGAGCCCCTGGTGTCTTTACCGCCCGATTCGGTGAAATGAATGGATATGGTGAAAGCCATGATGCAAATGCCAACATCCAATGCCTGTTGGACAAACTTAAGGGACAATCTAACCGCAGAGCACGTTTCCGCACCAGTATTGCTTTGATTCTCGATGGTGAGGAACATCTCTTTGAGGGTGTCGTGGAAGGGATTATTCTGGAAGCCAAGGTTGGGGTAGGGGGATTCGGTTACGATCCCATTTTCGCACCTCTTGAGGCAGATGGAAAAGCCTTTGCTGAGATGAAGGCTGCCGATAAAAACAAAATCAGCCACAGAGGAAGAGCCATAGAAAAACTTTGCTGTTTCCTGCAAAGCAACAGAAATAATAACAACAAACTATGAAAAAGATTCTCAGTTCATTCTTCACTATATGCACAGCACTATTGTTTGGCTCTGTGCATGCCCAGCAGATTGGCTCATGGCAAGTTTATCCCTCCTACTGGAATGCCACGCAGAATCTGGTGGTAGGCACTGTAGTGTATTCTCTCTGCGATGGCAATCTGCTCGCTTATGATACAGAAGATACCAGTGTGAAGACATATAATCGCCTCGATGATCTGAATGATGTCCATATCAGTCACATGGCTTATTCTGAAGAAGCAAAAAGAATCATCCTGATTTATGACAACGGAAACATTGACTTGATGGATGAAAATGACAATGTCTTGAACCTGTCATCCTTAAAAGACAAAGTCATGCCCAACAAGACAATCAACGATATTTATATCTATGGCTCGATGGCATACCTCTGCATGGGGTTTGGAATCATCGAGATAAATATGAGCGAAGGAACTATCCAGGAAACCTATCAACTCAATACCGATGTCATTGGAGCAGGCATCATTGATGGCAACATGAATATTGTTACTCCAGATGGAGCCTATAAGTGCAGTCTCGAGGACAATATGCACGACATGAAGAATTGGAGCAAGTTCAACGAAGTTACCAAATTCGATAAAGTTGTTTGTTTCCAAGATCAATTGATAGGACTTCGTACATGGAACAAAGCCATCGTAGCTATCAAACAGAATGGTTCTTTTCCCACACTCGACAGTCAAGATAAGTACTCATTCCTCTATGTTTCAGGAAACCAACTTCTTTATGGTAATTCGCAGGTTGTACGTGTATGTGAAAACATCGAGAAACCCACTTCCATTAACATAGAAAACTCATGGAACTGCATCAGCCACGCCAATGGAACCTATTGGGTAAGCGACGGTGTCAATGGATTGAAAGGTTTCAAGATTTCCGAGAACAGCTTTGTTCAGACAGATGGTCCCATTCAGCCCAATAGCCCAAAGGAAGATCTTTGCTATCGTATGCAGTGGGTAGGCGACCGACTTCTGGTAGCTGGAGGTATCAATACGGTGGCTGCCATTTACAACAATCCTACCGCCATGTATTACGAAAATGGCAAATGGACCAACTTCCAGGAAACGGACGATGAGGCTTACAGTGATTTCAGGCTTGCCAACACAACACACTTAGTGCAAGATCCTAATGATGAGAACCATCATTTTGCCAGCTTACATCGAAACGGACTTTGCGAGTATCGCAACGGCAAATTTGTCAAACTCTACAATTGCGACAACAGTCCTATCCGTAGTATTTTGCCTGATAATGCCAAATACTTCAATTATTGCTCCACCTCAGGTCTTCAATACGACGGGGACAGAAACCTATGGATGCTCAACAGCGAGACAGATACTATCGTGCGCGTACGGACGAGTTCTGGCAAGTGGATTGGCCTTTATTATGGCGAGATTGCAAATGTTTCGCTTTGCGATGATTACCTGATACACAGCAGTGGCCTGATGTTCCTCAATAGTCGGCGAACCGATAATCATGGCTTCTTCTGTTTCGATACGAATGGAACACTCGAGAACACGCGCGACGATCGACACATCCTACGATCTTCAATCACCAATCAGGATGGCACAAGCTATTCCCCTGATGAATTCTATTGTATGGCGGAAGATTTGAATGGAATGATTTGGTGCGGAACTAACTTGGGTGTCTTTGTTGTCGCTGACCCTTCTACTTTCTTTGATAGTGACTTCCATTTCGAGCAGATCAAGATAGCACGCAATGATGGTAGTGGCCTTGCCGACTATCTTCTCAACGGTGTTGCCATCAGTTGCATCGCTGTGGATGGTGCCAATCGTAAATGGATAGGAACCCATAGCAATGGTCTTTATCTGATTAGTGCAGATGGAACAGAAATGATTCAGCACTTCACCACAGAAGACTCTCCCATCCTGAGCAACACAATCTATTGCATCGCTGTCCATCCCACTTCTGGCACTGTCATGATAGGCACTGATGCTGGCCTCTGCAGTTATGTCAGCGATGCCACAGAGGCAGCCGAGGAACTCATCAGCGACAACGTACTTGTCTATCCCAATCCTGTGCGACCCGATTATACAGGTCCCATTGCCATCAAGGGGCTGACGATGGATTCCGAGGTAAAGATTCTCAGCACGACAGGTCAACTTGTGTGGATGGGCACTTCAGCTGGCGGAACCTGCACTTGGAATGGAACCAACAAACAAGGTCGACGCGTAGCATCAGGCGTGTATCACGTCGTAGCCAACAATGCGGAAGGAAAGAAAGCCATTGTAAGTCGCATCATTGTGATCCGATGAAACTCATCTTGTGCGACAACCAGGAAATCACCCGATGGGCCATTTCTGAACTGGCATGCAAAACGGGCGTCTGCGAGGAGAAAGACATTCTGGTGGTCAATAACATCCACGGGCTGAAAAGATCTGTCAGCGAGGCCGGAAACGAGCAAAACGGCCTGCTCGTTGTGTTTGACTACACTCAATTCAACTGCACAGAAGACGAACTGCTGCTCCTGAGCCTTCGCTTTCCCCAAGTCAACTACATCCTTTTCAGCGACCAACTGAGCCGTTATTTCCTGCAACGCATGATTTACAGCAGCACCAATTTCAGCGTCCTGCTGAAAGACTGCTCCATCGATGAGACACAAAACTGCCTCTTCAAAGCAGCCCACGGCGAACAATACGTCTGCCAACGTGTGATCGGATGGCTCGAAAGCCCAGAGAAGGCAGAGAACACCCATTCGCCTCTCACGTCCACAGAGAGGGAAATCTTGAAATCACTCTCTATGGGACGCACTACCAAAGAGATAGCAAGTGAACGTTGCCTCAGCGTCTACACCATCATGACGCATCGCAAGAACATCTTTCGCAAGTTAGGGGTCAACAATGCTCAGGAAGCTATCCGCTATGCGCTTCGAGCCGGCATTGTTGACCCCATGGAATACTATATCTAACGAAACTTAGACTCCCTCTTACAAAGGATAATCCTCGAAAGCATAGAGCAGAGTGCTCAGGTAACGCTCGCCTGTATCAGGCAGCAGAGCAACGATACGTTTTCCCTCGAATTCTGGGCGCTGCGCAACCTGCAAGGCAGCATACGTGGTAGCACCACTGGATATACCTACCAAGAGACCCTCTGCCAGGCTCAGTTCGCGACCTGTCAGGATGGCGTCATCGTCCTTTACTTGGACAATCTCGTCTATCACGCTGTTGTCGTACGTATCAGGAACAAAACCTGCGCCAATTCCTTGAATTTTGTGAGCACCAGGCGTGCCACCACTCAGGACAGGACTACTGGCTGGTTCTACTGCGATAACCTTCACGTTGGGATTCTGCTTTTTCAGGTAACGCCCAACACCACTGATAGTACCACCCGTTCCTACGCCTGCTACAAAGACATCTATCTGTCCGTCTGTATCTTCCCATATTTCCTTGCCCGTCGTCTGGAAATGAACCTCAGGATTAGCAGGATTCTGGAACTGCTGCAGGATAACCGCTCCAGGAGTCTCCTCCTTCAGTTTATTGGCCTCAGCAATCGCACCTTTCATACCCAATGCACCACTGGTGAGAACCAACTTGGCACCTGCCGCACGAAGCAGATTCTGACGCTCACGACTCATGGTTTCAGGCATCACGATGATTGCCTCGTAACCTTTCACACGACTGATCCAAGCTAGACCAACACCTGTGTTCCCACTTGTAGGCTCTATTATCACGCTGCCTGGCTTCAGGATACCTTTCTTCTCAGCATCCTCAATCATGTTCAGAGCAATACGATCTTTTACACTTCCGCCTGGGTTGAAGTATTCCACTTTTGCCAGAATTTGTGCCTTCACGCCCTTTTGAGCGGTCAATCGCTGAAGGTCTACCAAAGGAGTGTTACCAATCAGCTCAGTCAGTTTCTGATAAATCTTTGCCATAATTCTTTTTTTTATATAGTTAATAAATATGTTGTTTCGACGGTGCAAAGGTATGAGGTTTTGCAGTACCCTCCTATACCACATTTAGGGTATTTTTCCTTTCTTTCTCAGGAAGAAAAAAATTTTTTGAAAATTACTCTTTTCGTGTTACATTTTCGCAGGTTTCTCGCCGAGCTCAGAAAAAGAACAACTGTAAATCCGTGTTATCTTATGCAGGGAATTGGATGGTGAAGCGCGTGAGGTGATCTGTGGGGTCGGTAAGGAGGCTGAAGGTACAGCGGTGGGCGGTCAGGATGTCGCGGATAAGGAGCAGGCCAATGCCCTGACCCTGTGGCTTTGTTGAGAAGAAGGGCGTGAAGAGATTAGAGGCAATTTCAGGCGGAATGCCGCGTCCATTGTCGGTCACAATGAGGGAGGATGGAGTGACAGCGATAGTGATTATACCCTTTTCCGTATGTGATTCCTTGATGCTTTCAATGGAATTCTTGACGATATTCACCAGCACTTGCCCAAAAAGAGTTGTGTCAAGGTGTACAGGGATCGCTTCGTCGGAAAGCTGAAGGTCCAGATGCACATGAGCTGTCAAGCATAGGTTTTCAAGAAATGGGCGGCATGTTTCCACTTCCTCACTGAGGTCGCAAAGCTGGAGTTGGGGTTGTGGAATCTTCACTACTTCTGCAAAGCGTGTCACAAAGGCAGAAAGGGTTTTGAGCCGTTCGGACAAGGATTTTCTCATTTCCCATTCTCCGTTTTCCATAATGCTAACAGTTCCTGCTACGCTATTGTTCACCTCATGTGCAATCATACGTATTATCCGCTCGTATGCTGCTTTCTCTGCGCGGTGTATCTCTTCGGTGAGGGATTCGATGAGGAAGAAGGGATGTCGGTAGCCTCTGTCAGGGAATGACAGATGACTGATACGATATAGCTGTGGTCCACCTGCAAGGCGCACGTTGGTTGACTCTCCGAGCGTCAGAGAACGCATTGCTTCTTCTATGGCAGGCGACAGCATCTGTTGGGCAGCAGGATTCATGGACGTGATGTTGCCCTCCAAGTCACACTGGACGATGCCCATTGGTGATGCTTCAATAAGAAGACTAAGGAAAGTGTATTGCTCTTCAAGACTCAGATGTTCACTACGTAGTCGATTCAGCAGGTCGTTAAATGTGCGGACAATGATGTCCGTCTCGTGCTGTCCTGACGGAGCGAGCCGTGTCGTCAAATCCAAGTCCTTTACCAGTTCCATGCCACTTACGAGTGTATCGTAAGGACGTATAGTCTTCTGGTAGAAGATCCATAGGTAGCAAAACATCATCACAATAAAGCCTTCCGTCGCGTAGAACAATCGGGGATGGACATGAAACGTAGCAAACAAAGCAATGCAGGCTATCAGGAAGATGCACAAACTGAGGATGAAGAAATAATACTTAAGTTTCATAGCCCATGTTTTTCAATCTTTCGGTATAGTGCTCCACGGCTGATGCCCAGTTCTTTTGCCGCGAGGGAGAGGTTGCCATCATGTTTGGCAATGCTAGCAGCGATGGCTACGCGCTCCATATCGTCAAGCGTGGCAGGTGAACCATCGGGAAATCCCGATGGCACAGGGACAGGTTTTAAATGAGGAGTGAAATCGGCAGCAGTGAGCAGAGTCGAGGTGGGGTCATGCATCAGCACTGCCCTCTCCACCAAATTCTTCAATTCGCGGATATTGCCAGGAAACGGAAGTGTCTGGAGACAGCCGATAGCCTCTGTCGAGATGGTGACAAGCGGGAGATGGTTTGCCTCACAAGCCATCCGAAGAAAGTGATTAACCAGTAGCGGTATGTCTTCGCGGCGTTCACGGAGAGGCGGCAAGCGCAGGTTAATCAAGTTGATACGGTAAAAGAGATCCTCGCGAAAAGTGTGTTCTTCGACCATTGCCTGCAGGTCAGCATTCGTGGCGCAAACCACCCTGACATCCGTACGGCGAGTATGGCTGTCGCCCAGCACCTCGTATGTCTGATCTTGCAATACACGCAGCAGTTTCACTTGGCTGGCCAATGATAGTTCGCCAATTTCGTCGAGGAAAATCGTGCCGCCTTTGGCCAGTTCAAAACGGCCTATACGGTCGGTCTTGGCATCGGTAAACGAGCCCATCTTGTGACCGAACATCTCACTCTCGAACAAAGATGTGGAAATGCCGCCTAGGTTCACTTTCACAAACGGCCCGTTAGCGCGTTGGCTTTGCCGGTGGATTGCCTCAGCAATAAGTTCCTTGCCCGTACCGCTTTCACCTGTAATCAAAACGGGTGCATTAGTCGGGGCAATGCGGGCCACAGTAGCAAGAATGCCAGAGAGGGATGTACCGACAATAGGCGAGCCTTGGATGGGCTGAACCGCGGGACTTGCATTATTTATCTTGATAGCAGTTTCAATCCTGTCTAATAGCACACCATTATCCCACGGCTTAGTAATGAAGTCGAAGGCACCGGCTCGCATGCCTTGCACGGCCAGTTCGATGGAACCCCATGCGGTCATCAGGATACATAGCATCTCCGGACGGAACACCTTAATCTGCTTCAGTAGTGTAAGACCTTCAAATCCGTCTGTAGCCCTTGTATAGTTCATATCCATCAACACTAGCTCCACGGCTGGCGTGCTACGCACTATTTGCACAGCCTCCTTCAGTCCCCCTGCTAACGCCACCTCATAGCCATTGCGCTCCAGAATAAGCTTCAGCGAGAGCCGGATGTTTTTATCGTCATCTACTACGAGAATCATTTATCGATGTTTTTCTTTGTTGTATGGAATCTTAAAATAGTCAAGTAAAGACTTGTACTGGTCTTGGGCAGTCAGACATGTATCCATGAGAAAACCGTTAGTGTGGCCCCACTTCTGCAAACCACGATAGTAGAACTGCTTCAGTTCATCGAAAATAATGAAGGGAACGATGTCATTGGCAAGGCATTCCTTGAACATCAGCAGTCGTCCTATGCGACCATTGCCGTCCTGAAAAGGATGAATCTTCTCGAATCGGACATGGAAGTCGAGAATATCCTCCAATGTCTTTCGCTTTGTATTATTATAGCTGCTGATTAATGCCTTCATCTGTTGGTGAACCTCGTTGGGAAGAGTGGTCTCCATTCCTCCCACCTCATTTTGTAGACGCTTGTAGTCGCCTACCGCAAACCATTCCCTGCGATCATCTGATGTTTCTCTCTTGAGCATCATGTGCAGTTGCTTGACGAGACTTTCAGACAAAGGTTCTTTGGCATGGTCTATGATATAATCAATACAACGGAAATGATTGACCGTCTCCACTATATCATCCACATTGACAACAGAATCTGTAATGCCGATAGTGTTCGTCTCGAAGATATATCGTGTCTGCTCGTGTGTCAGTCGACTGCCTTCTATATGGTTGGAATTGTAGGTAAGGTCAATCTGAGTCCGGTGGTAGATACTGCCTTTTAACTGAGAATCCTTCTGTACTTTCAACGCAGTTAGCAGCGGTGACTCTATAGCATTGAAGCTACTACGTTTAGGCAGAGGTGCATCGGCAGGGATGTTCCATGTTTTCCCGGTCAGGAAGGCTCCTTCTATTTTCCCGTTCGCACAGTAGTTGCGGACTGTCCGTTCCGAGATACTATACTTTTCAGCAAACTGCAATACTGATATATATTCCATCTTATCGTACTATCGGCAAACTATTTCTGCATTTAACCATGCAAAGATACGAATTTTTGCCGATAACGGCAAGGAAATGTCCTTTATTCTTCTCTTAATGATTCCGTAATCTCGCTGCGGCAGATGTGCCAGGCGGGAATGACGGTGCCGAGCAGGACAATGACTAATATATAAAGGTACACGCAAAGGGAGACGATGGGGAAATGTGTCTCTATGCTTTCGTACCAATGATGGACGACTGGGTTATCATATATGCCTTTCTCATAGAAGTCACCAGATGACTGGTATTGGAAGTAGATGATGCAGCCAACAACGACGCTGAAGGTGGTGAGCAGCCAAGCCTCGCAAATAAAGTCCCAGAATATGTTCCATCGTGTGGCACCGAAGGCACGTCGCACTCCGGCTTCTTCTCTCCGCTGGCGCATGTACATTAGCAGTGTTCCGAACACGCCGAATGCCAGGTTGGTGGCGAAGAAAGCGGCAATAAGCATATTGCGGCCCATGAGACGTCCCTTGCTTCGTCCCATCTTGAAACTGTTCTGTTCCCGGACGGTTTCTATCCTGCGAATATAGCAATGTTCAGTCATCAGAGTGCGCAGGAGCTCGTGCTCACATTTCTCCCTGAATTGTTCCACGCTGACACCTTCGCGCAAGCGGACAATAATGGGTCTGTTGGTGAGTGTTTGCCCCTGCGTCGAGCATACGTAGCCGATGGTATTATCAGAGTACATGCCGCCTTGCCGCACATCCTCCACAACAGCACGGATGCGGTATTCTTTAAATTCGTTTTGTATCACATAATATAATTGAATCGTGCGTCCTGCCACATCGGTCGTCCCGAAAGCAGCCATTGCAAAGGTGCGCGAGAGGATAATGGTTTTGTCTTCCTCGCAGTCATTTGTCAGTTCGTCGGTAGGCACCTCGAGTGTCAGCGACTCTATGCCATATGCTTTGAATAAAGGAGACTCGCGCTGGAAATAGATGGTCGGGAATCGAATCCATGTGCTGTCTCCTATCTTACAATGTAATAATTGTGAATCAAATCCAGGGGCAGTATAAACGGTACGAAAGGCTACCTCTGTATCTTCTATCTCTTGAACTTTCCGGAGCAGCATTTCTTCCTCTGCACAAATCTCCTCTTGTCGGTTCATCCGTTCCGTACGGTTCAGGGTGCTTGCCACTTCCATTCTTACTATTCTGTCGGCATCATAGCCATACGGAAGATACCAGAGGTACAGATTCTCCAATACTGGGGCGAATGTCCACCAGCAGATAACGGTAACAAGGATGAGTTCGAGGGAGAGCCAAAGGGACGTACTTCGGCTGAATATGTTTTTTAATGCTTTCATTTCTTGGTCATCATAGATTCGACAATAGGTTTTCTAAGACTCAGCCATGCGGGCAATGCAGCAGCCAAAACATTCAACAGCGTGCAGATGAGCAGGGCTATGAGGAAGATGATGGGGGCGAAGAACATTTCGCCCTCTATTATAGGTACACGGCCATAAAGTCCCCAATTGGTAAACGAGAAAAAGATGTAGAACACCCAGCTACGACAAACATAGAGAGCAACCCATGCCAGACAAAGGCCGAAAAAACCACCAATGAGTGTGAGTGTCAGGTTCTCCGTAACAACCTGTCCGAGCAACGTGCGGCGTTTGGCACCAAAGGCCTTGCGGATGGCCATCTCGGGCAGACGGCGCTCCATACGGCTTGCCACCATTCCGCTCAGATTCAGGGCAGGGACAAAGAGAAGCATGAAAATGGCTATGATGATGTAAGACCAATGCTCTTTATCGCTTCTGGTACTGAATACTTCGCCTGTATTATTCCATACGTCTTTATAATAGGAACCAAGTCCATCAAGAAAGTCCAAGTCGTTCTCTTTGTGTGCGGCATTGTAGCGGGCTTCCACTTCTTTCAGTTCCTGCTTGAACGCCTCGAGCTTTCCGGCAGGTATGCAGAAAGACAGTTCGTGGTTCTCCGTGCGGTAGTCATGTCCCTTATCCACCAACAGGCTGTCGGCAGAGTATGGGAACCAGATATCGGCACAGCATCGTTCGGCCAGCATACTGGGTGTTTCTACCACACCGCTAATGCGATAATCCCTATTCTCAACACGGACTGTCCTTCCTACGCCCTTCCCTTCTTTGCCGAAAAGCTGCTCGCGGACTTCATCCGTGATAACTACCACACGCCTTTCATTGTCGAAATCGTCCTGTGTGAAGGGCGCACCCTCGGTGAAGCTGAACTGATAGAAACGGAAATAGTTCGGTTCGGTCAGTTTGACGATTACAGACCGGTCGTGTACGCCGTCAGCCAGTTTCATGTACCAATCACCAAGCATCCATGTAGAGAGTTCTGCCTTTACACATTCGGGTGTCTGCATCTGCTGGAATACATCACGGTACATTTCTTGTGTGATATTTATCTCAAAGGGGATGGAATCATTGCCGTTCCTATTCAGTAGCGAGCCAAGCGTGTACGTCTTGCTCCTGTTTACTTCCGGCGCTATGTCGGCGGTCTTCACGTAATAAACTTCTGCAATGAGCATCGTGAAGGCGATGGCGAGTGCCGTGCCGCAGATGTACATAGCGGAATAAAGTTTCTCCTCTCGCATCATGGCGAGCGCTTGTCTTAAATATCTCATTTCACTTTCAGTTTTTCTTTTCCTTTATATTTACTCATGTCGCTGACCACCACTTGTTCGCCTTCTTGCAAACCCTCGATGACCTCGATATAGTCGTAGTTGCACTCACCCAACTTCACCTGTCGCGGCACAAGCCGCTCGGATTTACCATTTAACCATTTACCATTTACCATTTGTTTCTCTTCCTTTCCATTTTTCAATTTTGAATTTTCAATTACGAAGAGCGTATAGTCACCCGGGCCGCTGTAGAACGAGCCGTTCTTGATGCGAAGCACATCGTCCTTGATGCTGGTGATGACGAAAACCTCGGTGCGAAGGCCTGAGCGCAGACGCGGATGACTCATATCGTCCGGCACTACGGTAAAGGTGATGGCACCGCTCTGGCTGAGAGGCGTCACGGTATTGATGGTGCCCGTCAGCCGTTCCTTGCCGATCTTCAGGAGGACGTCGCCGCCCACATGGACGCGGTCGCTGTGGGTATCGCTTATCTCGCACTCCGCCTTGAAGTGCCGGAGGTCGCTCACGATGGCTACTTTCTGCCCTGCGCTGACCGTGCTGCCTATCTCGTTATTGATATAAGTCAGCGTGGCGCGGCGCGGCGAACGTATCTTGGCATCGTCCAGGGTGCGACGCTTCTCAGAGAGTCCCTTTTCGAAGATGCCGTTCTGCAGTTGCTGCATGCGCAGGTCGGCCTGCTTCACCTTCTTCTCGTTGGCATACTGCTGGCGCAGTTGGCTGAGCTGGAGCTGTGCCGTGCGCAGGGCCGTCTCTGCCTGCCGCACACGGTCTCGCGTACCAGAGCCGAGGCTGTCGAGATAAAGTTCGTTCCTGAGCTGTGCCTCGAGCTGCGAGACCTTCATCTCCTCGACCTCAATCTGCATTTGCCGGTCGGAGAGTTGCGTCTCGGTATTCGCCTTCAGCTGTGCTATCTGCTGGCGCTTTATCTCAAGCTCGTCGAGGGCCTTGGCGTAGTCCGTCTCGGCCGACTGCAGGTCGAGTCGCAACAGCGGCGTGCCCACGTCCACGCTGTCGCCGCTATGGGCATAGACCTCCAGGATGCGCGAGCTGATGGGCGAGACGATGACCTCCTCGAAAGCGGGAACCACTTTGCCAGTAGCCGAGACGCTGACGTCTATCGTACCGCGGTCGACGTCCGAGATGACGAGTGCCTTCTTGTCCAACGTAGGAATCATCTGCGTGCCGAGCCATGCAGCAATGCCCAGCACAGCGAGGAAGCCGCCTGTCCACATCGCCGCCTTCTTTAACTTGCGCTTCCGCTGAACGCTGACAGGTATCTGCCTGTCCATTGTCTGATTATCGTTCTTCATCCTAACTCTTAATTCTTATCTCTTAATTCTTAACTAGCTTCTCAATGTCTGCTGTTATGTCACATCCTTTCTCGAAGTCCCAGAGGGCGATGCTGCGCAACTGGTAGTAATAGTACCAATAGTAATGCAGCTGTGCGATGCGGTTCTGCCTTGCCTCGTCCTTGGCCTTTGTAGCATCCGAGATATCCAACATGGAGATGCTGCCTATCTTGAAAGTCTCTATATTCGTATTGTAACGCTTCTGGGCAATCGTGTCCGCTTCGCATGCAATACGCAGTTGCTCCGCCTGGTTGTTGAACTGCTCCGTCAGGATGAAGATGTCCTGCCTGAACTCCTGTGCTTGTTGCCTGAGCTGACCTTGCACTATCTCGCGGTTGCTCTCTGCCATCTTGCGCTGACCCTTTCGCTTACCCCAATCCAGAATGGGAATGGATAATCCCGCCTGCACCACTTCCTTGCTCAGCAGGTCGCGATAAGCACCGCCCATGCTCTCGTCCATTCCCGTATAGCCCAACTGCGCATACAGGTTGATGCTCCTGCGGTTGGCCTTTGCCGATGCCACATTGTAGTCAGCCTCCAACTGGCGGCGGCGCATCGTCGTGGCAAGGGCATTATTCTCCAATGCATGACAGAGTACATCGTCATAGACGAGATGCAGCTTGGGTATATTTTCGGGAACCACAGGTTCTATCTCTGCCTCTACATCCAAGAACGACCGCAAGGCGAACTGTCGGGCCTGACGATTGCTCTCGCTGTTTGTCAGGGCGCTATGGGCGTTCAGCACATCCAGTTTCAGTTGCAGCACATCATTCTCGCTGATGGTTCCCATCTCTCGTTTAGCCTGAGCCACCTTGTAGAGTTCCTCGGCCTTCTGCAGGTTCTGACGGGCAATGCCCACCTGCTCGCCTGCCAATATCAGATTGAAGAAGAGGCTGATGGCTTTCATCGCCACCCCTTCCGTTTCACTTAGGAAGCGTGCCTGTGCCTCGCGATAGCGCAAGGGTTCAATACGACGGTTCCATTTCTGATGGTTCACACCGAAGATGGGTTGCGAGAGGGTCAGCGCTACAGGCATCGACATGAACTGATTGCCTCCTCCCTTGCCCGACTGGTGCAGGAAGTCTAATGATGTCTCAACAGACAGCGTACCTCCTGTGGGCCATATCTTCTGGCTTATGTAGAGGGAGCCGTCCATACCTAAGTAGTCATTGCGCACGTACGATACGCCGCCGTCCGCCTGCTGGTAGCTGTTGTAGCGTTTGTTGTAGCTGGGCAGTGTGGCAGAGAAGGACACCTCCGGCAGCAGGTCAGCCTTGTAGCTGCGCCATTGCCAGTAGGCAGATTTCAGTTCACCTAAATCCACTGCAGCATCCACACTCTGCTTACGTGCCAAAGCGATACAGTCATCCAGGGTGAGACGCAGCGGCTGGGCATGGACGGCGATAGGCAGAAGGAAAAGGAGGAGGATTTTATTCATAGTGTAGCGCATTAACAGGTTTCCTATACATAGCAATCAGGGCAGGGATGATGATGCCTAAGGTCACAATCACCAACATCAGTATGTACTGAATGACGCAGATGATAAGGAAGTGCAGCCAGAAGGTGTTCACCCAGTCGGTCTCCTGTCCGTTTCCAGTCATTGTCTGACCTTTGGAGAGTCCGAAGTTAATAGCGAACTGCATCCAGATGATTTGCCCTATGATGCAGGCTATGAGGGTAAGCAGAGTAATCTCAGACCACACCATCCAGAAGATGTTCCTACGCTTAGCGCCAAAGCTTCTCAAGATGCCGATATCCTCTGTTCGCTTACGCAGTTGCAGCCAGTAGGTGCCAAGGGTTCCCAACATAACATTCACAAGAAGCAAACCGAGCATCAAGCCGATTAAGGTACCGATAACGGTATAGTCGGAGAAAGCGAACTCTTTTTGGTAATCGGGGTATGTCTTCAGCGAAACCAGGGCAAGGTTTCCTGAGCGTAGTTCCTCCTTCATTGTGCCTTTCATCTTACTGACAAACGCCTCGGCATCTACCTCGGGCCGCAGACGAATGAGCATTTGGGATGTCAGGTTCCATAATCTGGTCTGGGGGACAAGGATGGAGTAGGCATAGCGTTCGTAGGAGAGTAGGCGGAAGTCTTCCAGCACGCCTGCTACTGTGTAATGCTTTACTGGTGTGTATCCTCCTTTCTCCCGCAGGGCACGGTCGCTGAAGTCCCACTCCATGATGCGGCGTCCTACCACTTGGTCAGTGCCGAAGAGTGCCAGCGCCATGCTTCGGCTGATGACGGCCCCGTCCTCAGGACATTCGTCGGAAAGCTGGGCGGCAGAAGGACTGCCCTCAATGGGTGTCAGACCTTGCGTCTCAAAGTATTTTTCGTGCAGCAGGAATCCTCTCTGTCGGGCACCGCAACGGCGTGTGGAATCCGTCTCCGAAGAATATGTAGAGATATAATTGTAACCATCACCCCCCGCCCCTATGAAATCATTGACAAGCGCCGCGTTCTGCACCTCGGGCAAAGCCTGTATCTGGTCGCGCAGGGCATAGAGGGCAGCCAGAGAGACCTTCGCAGTGTCCTGCTTTTCTTCTGGCATGCTGAGGTCTCCCACTTGTGCCACCAGCAGATGTTCGCGCTCGAAGTCACCGACGGGTCGGCAGAAATGAATATCGTATGTGGTAACCACCAGCTGGTCTATGAAGTAGAAGCTGAGTACGGTGATGAGTATGATTTCGGCGAACACGAAGCCGTTCTGCTTGCGATGCGCCCAAAGTGTCTTGAGTATCATCTTTTCTGGTTTAGGGATTCAACGATAGGGTTCTTTAACGAGCGCCATGCGGGGATAAGTGCCACCATGAGGTTCAGCACGGCACAACAGAGGAAGACAACGAGGAAGAGCGTGGGGGTGACGAACATCTGGAAGTCCAAAGATGTGTCGTATGTATGCTGGTCGCGGCTGACAAACATCTGCAGGAAGACAGGATGATTATGGACGGCGAGGATGAACAGCCAGGACAACACCCATCCCGCGATGCCGCCAAGGAGTGTCAGTACCAGATTCTCAAAGATGACCTCGTTAAGTAACGTGTGCTTTTTTGCTCCGAAGGCTTTCCTGATACCCATTTCGGGGCGACGAGCCTCCATGCGGTTGCTGACAAGACCACTCAGGTTCAGGGCGGGCAGGAAGAGGCAAATCAACATCAATATCGTAGGTATCATCAGGTTCTTGGCCTGATCTGTGAGGCTCTCGTCTTCCGAAGTAAAGAAATTCAGCATCTTGAAGAAATGTGAACGGACTTCCAGTTCCCACTCCACTTTCTCGCCTGCCGCAGCAGAGCATACCGCATTGTAATTTTGGCGTAGCGGCCCCACTTCGTTTAGAAAGTCCTGTCGTGTGAATCCTTTGCGCAGCAAGATGCGGACGGTCAGGTTGCCTGCGTAGGCACCTTCAACTCCTGGAGTTAGCCTGTCTGGCCAGAACCCCATCCCATCTGCGGAATACGGGGAATAGATGTCTGCCGTTGCAAAATCTATGAATGCACTCACGGCTTTCACTACGCCAACAACGCGGAAAGGCTGCTTGTTGATGTAAATGGAATAGCCTTCCGTAAGGGAGGGGAGACCTAACCTTTGGGCTACTTTATCCGTGATGACGCAGACGTGTTCGCCATCGCGAAACTCCTTCTCTGAGAAAGGACGGCCCTCCAGGAAGTTGAACTCGTAAAGATGGAAGAAGTCATAGTCGCAAGGCATCGTCGAGACGGATAAGTTGTTGGCCAGATGTTCATCGGTTGCCTGGAACTTGAATGCTTCAACTCGTAGGACGCCTGCAGCAGCCTCCACGCACTTCATTTGTCGGAAGCAGGAATCCAACGATGTGGTAGAGAGGGCGGTAGCATATCTTTCTCCCTTTGCCTTGGCTGTCTCTGTATTCATTTCGCTGTAGAGATACAGCGTCCGGCTTCTGTTGGATTCCGGCGCAATATCTATCAGCATCATGTTCAGCACGATGGCAATCACCATAGCGGAGGCGATGGCGACGGCTGTGCCCGCTATGTAGATGGTGGAGAACAGCTTGTCGGCACGCACCAACGCAATCGCATGGCGCAGAAATAGAAAGAACTTACTCAGCATATAAATCGTAAATTGTAAATTGTCAAATCGTAAATTACATGATTTGTCGTCCGTCCAAGAACTTTATAATCCTATCTGTCTGCTGGGCTTGCTGCTCGTTGTGTGTTACCATCACGATGGTGCGTCCGTCCTCGCGGTTCAGCTTGTGCAGCAGTTCCATAATCTCGGCACCCATCTTGGAGTCCAAGTTACCCGTCGGCTCGTCGGCAAGGAGTATCTCGGGGTTGCCGATGATGGCGCGGGCGATGGCGACACGCTGGCACTGACCGCCGGAGAGTTGTGTGGGGCGGTGTTTCATGCGGTGGCTGAGGCCGACGCGCTCGATGACTTCCTTGGCCAGACGGATGCGCTCGCTGCTGCGCACGCCGCGATAGATGAGGGGTATCTGCACGTTGTCTAATACGTTGAGCGTTGAGATGAGGTGGAAGCTCTGGAACACGAAGCCCAAGGTCTTGTTTCTTATCTCAGCGAGCTTGTTGTCGGGGAGTTTAGAGTCGATGACATTGCCGCACAGCTCAATGGTGCCACTTGTAGGTTCGTCCAGCAGGCCCATGATGTTGAGGAGCGTGGATTTGCCACAGCCTGAAGGCCCCATGATGCTCAGGAACTCGCCCTTCTTCACCTCGATGTTCACGTTTTCCAAAGCTTGTGTCTCCACTTCTTCAGTACGATAGATTTTGTTGATCTCTGTAAGTTTGATTACGTTTTCCATAATGTTTTTTTATTTATTTAATGTTATGTTGATGCTTGTATGCTGTTGCGAGGCTCGAGTTAACGTGTCAGGTTGTTTGCAAGTTCATGTACATTCAATTGCAAGTTCATGTACATTCAATTGCAAGTACATGTAGTTGCAAACTCTTTGACGTCAAGAATCACTCATCGCGAAGTGCGTCGGTGACTTTCGTGCCTATTATCTTCAGGGCAGGAATCGTGGTGCCGATGAGGACGGTACATAATATTATAATGTATACCACGCCGGAGACGATGAGGAAGTGCGGCATGAAGTGCTCCACCCAAGTGCGGTCGGACTTCGGCGTGAAGAATTCCGGACAGTACATCGTATCGAAGTCCTCGTAGCCGTTTGCTATCTCGTAGCCGCTGTAAGCGTAATTCAGGAAGATGATGCAGCCGATGACGACGGCGACGGTTGCCATCAAAGCATCGTCCGCGAGGAATGAGAACAGCAGACGCGAGCGGGTGGCTCCAAAAGCGCGACGTATGCCACACTCTTCCGTCTTGCGTCTTGCCTGCAGCCATACCGTTCCGATGACCGCCAGACACAGGTTGACGAGGAAGAACAGCGCTAACATGAGGCTTCGGTTCACCTCTTGCGGACGCCCTTCGTCGAGTTCCATCTGCTGGAGATGCTCGTTGAAAGTCATGAGCCGACGTATGCGGCAGTAGTCCGTCTTACCTTGCGCGATGAGTTCCTTCCCGTGTTCCTCGACGAAACGTTTGGGGTTGATGCCTTTCTTCAGGCGAATGGCGAAGTATATATTATAGACGTTCAGGTCGCTGGGACTGAAGAGGAGCGAGCGGAGGGCACGTGCCGGAGACACGCGGATGTCTTCGACCACGCCTGCGACAGTCAATTCATCGAGCGTATTGTTCACCATGTTCTGGACGTGCTTGCCTACGACATCGTCCGTCCCAAAGTATGAAATGGCTGCGCTCCGCGTCAGGACAATCTCTTTCGAATGCAATTGGATGTGCGAGAGTTCCTTTGCCGAGGGGCTTCCGGGCAGAGGTTTCAGGCCGTACGTCTCGAAGAAGCTGGCATCATGAATGAAGCTGATTTGAGGAACCCACAGCGTGTCATGGTCTCTCTTCAGCATGTAGAAGCTGACGTTATCAAAGCCAATCGAGCCCCAATTATTGTCATAAACATAAACACTCTCTATGCCCTCCACCGATTCAAGCCGACGAATCATCTCCTGCTTGCGCTCGTCCGTCACGAGGTAATGCCCGTCCACGGAGATTCTGTTCAGATGCGTCTCGGCATACAACAGGCGGTCGTTGTCGTAGCCACTCGGCAGACTCTTGTAGTAGAGGTTTACAATCGCCGGATCGAACACGACCCAAGCCACAACGGTAATGATGACAAGTTCGAGGAAGAGCCATACAGAGCCCCTTGCAGACCTACCCCCGACCCCTCCCTCTAAGGAGGGGAGTGACAGGCGAAAAGTTCGTTTGTTATTCATTGTTATTTTGTTTTATGTTGTGTTTAGTGTGAATGAAGTCCTCCCCACAGAGGGGGAGTTGGAGGGGGTCTCTTACCTTTTCTCCATCATCGACTCTACTATCGGTTTCCTTAAACTAAGCCAAGCCGGCAATAACGCGGAAAGCACGTTCAGCACAAGAATGGCGGCAAAGCATCCGACGAATAGCAGGGGCGCGAACAACATTTCGCCCGTCACGATGGGAGCCGAGCTGAGTGTCGTGTTGTCGAAGAACATGCCAAGCAGTTCGGTGCGGAAGTTGTAAATGGAGAGCCACGAAAGCGCAAGCCCGATGAGTCCGCCGATGCTGGTCAACACGAGATTCTCCGTCACCACTTGGTTCAAGAGCGTGCTGCGACGTGCTCCGAAGGTCTTGCGGACAGCCATCTCCGCCGTTCGCCTCTCCATCCTGCCTGCCACGATGCCGCACAGATTGAGTGCCGGCACGAATAGCAGGACAAAGAGCAGGCCGGCGAAGTGCATGATGAGTTGCCTGTTGGAAACGTTGGTGAGACTATGCTTGCGGTTCGACGCGCGGAGAGCGTGCATGGCGTGACTCTCCAAGTTGCTCGTCAGATCCACTTTCGTTTTGACACCTTCCCCGAAGAAAATGACGCCACCTGTTATCTCCACTTGGTTTATCGTCAGTCGTGCCTCCAATTCCTCCAGTTCCTTGCGCAATGCCTTCAGGTGCTTGGAGTCTTCCACAGTAGCCACGATGGAGAAGTTGCCTGCATACGGGGAGTCTCTATAGGTGACATGGTCGAGCGTGTAAGGCATGAAGAGGTCGGCGTAGCTGTCTGGCGCGAGCTGACTTCCCTGCCGGACGACGCCCACGACGCGCAACTCGTAGCTGTCCTCCAGGCTTACCGTCTTGCCCACCGCCTCGACACCCTTGCCGAACAGACGCTCTGCAAAGCCATCGCCAATGACGCAAACCCCTTCGAGCGCCTCGACCTCCTGCTTCGTGAATGCCCTGCCCTCGAGGAACTCGTACTCATAAATCTTGAAGAAGTCCGCGTTGGTCTCGTTCTTGACTGCCTCTATGAACTCGCCATTACCAAGTGCGACGGGCTGGAGGCTCTTTCCCCAAAGCTTGCCCGTACCGCAAGCCAACGTGGTCGGCGCACAATACTCGATGTTGGGGCTCGCCTCGAACCACTCCTCCAAAGCCTTCTGGCCGAACGGCATCTGCCCTTGACCTCTGTTTTCCGCCACAACCCTGATGCCCTCGAAATACAAGGTCCGGGCTCTGTTCACCTCAGGATAAATGGGAGCCAACTTGAAGTAATACACCACCGCCATCACCATCGTGAAGGCAATTGCCATTGCCGTTCCTGCAATGTGTATGGCAGAGAACAGCTTTTCTTCGCGCATCATCAATAATACTTGTCTAATGTATTTCATTTGCAATTTACTTTTAAGCAATCCATATTATATATAGCAAGAAGCGTGCCAAACTTGTAACTTGCTGAAAGTCAGATGTAGGTTCAAAAAGAAGTGTCCATTTCCGGACACTTTGTTTGTTCAGAAACGGACACCTTTCTATTTGTTGCTTCGCATTATCACCTCACTTATATTTCACATACGCCTATAGATGAATCACAAAAGAATGAACATGAAAAACTTTCTTTTCAGACTACGTATATTACTGTTTCTTTTTCTCTATAAAGGTGCAGAATCACTATGAACGGTTCTGCGTCAATTTAGGTGGTAGTTCCAGTTCATTTTATTTCCTCCGTATATAAGTTTTGCCCTCAAGATCTCTACGTTGGCCCTGTTGTACATGGCTCTTTTCACAGCCTTGATTTTATTGACCGTTCCTTCCATGACAGCATTGCTGTAGTTCGTCAGGCATGCCTGCTCAACGGCATCCTTGTCTCTTCTGACATACTCTGCGAACTCCGTGATTTCCTTGACATGGCATTC
>JAEEGJ010002365.1_pt1 | contig 102625 bp, 82 predicted proteins | sample 8958761 | NCBI WGS metagenome assembly JAEEGJ01 (sample SAMN16246546, study PRJNA631951) | gut metagenome | biome: gut microbiome; feature: rumen; material: RS-attached | host: Bos | place: Iran: Karaj | collected 2018-10 | reverse complement strand
AGGGCGAGACCGACAAGGACGGCAAACCCAAGACCAAAGAGGTTGAAAAACCTTGGATCATCAACGACGTGGCTCCGCTGTGGAAGAAAGCCCCGACCGACATCAAGGATGAGGAATACAACGACTTCTACCACACACTCTACCCGATGAACTTCGGCGAGCCGCTGTTCCACATCCACCTCAACGTGGACTACCCCTTCGACCTCACGGGCATCCTATACTTCCCGAAGGTGAAGAACCGCTACGAGTTCCAACGCAACAAGATCCAACTCTACTGCAACGAGGTCTTCGTCACCGACTCAGTTGAAGGCATCCTACCCGAGTTCCTCTCGCTGCTGCACGGCGTGATTGACTCACCAGACATCCCGCTGAACGTGAGCCGTTCGTTCCTGCAAAGCGATCAGAGCGTGAAGAAAATCTCGACCTACATCACCAAGAAAGTGGCCGAAAAATTGGAAGAGCTCTTCAAGAAAGACCGCGAGGCCTACGAGAAGAACTGGGATGACATCCGCGTGTTCATCGAATACGGCATGATGAGCGACCCGAAGTTCTACGAACGCGCCGAGAAGTTCTTCCTCTTCAAGGATACGGATGACAAATATCACACCATTGAGGAGTACAAGAACCTCATCAAGGAGCAGCAGACCGACAAGGACAAGAACCTCGTCTATCTGTACGCCACCGACAAGGACGACCAATATACCAACATCGAGAACGCCAAGGCCAAGGGCTATAACGTATTGATGATGGACGGTATCCTCGACCCACACTTCATCAGCGCCTACGAACAGAAGGAAAGCGAGAAGGATGGCGAAGGCCGTGCGATGTTTGCCCGTGTGGACTCCAACACCATCGACAAGCTCATCGTGAAGGACGACATGGAAGCCACTTCCAAGCTCGACGACAAGCAGAAGGAGACCTTGAAGGCTGCTTTCGAAAAGGTCATCGACAAGGTTCGTTTCAATGTGGAGTTCAGCAACGAAAGCGAAACCGACGCTCCTGTAGAAGTCACCCAAAACGAGTGGATGCGCCGTATGAAGGAGATGGAACAGATGGGCGGCAGCCCGATGTCGTTCTATGGCTCCATGCCCGACAGCTACACGCTGATGCTCAACACCAACAGCCCAGTCATCACTGGCCTTTTGGACAAAGACGAAGCCGCACAGGAAGCTACCATCAGGCAGATTTACGACCTCGCACTGCTTTCGAAGAACCTGCTGAAAGGCAAGGATTTGAGTGAGTTTGTCAAGAGGAATATGGCGCAGCTGTAATTATTTTGCTACTCGAACACCTCTGACACAGTGCCCGCGACTGCGTTCGTATGTGGCACACACGTGACATTCCTCCAGATCGGAGTGAAAACTCCATGCACTCACTTGGGAAGTTGTTTGGAGAGAACTTGACCAGTATATGCCTAGGGTTGTGCAAATGAGTTCATTATACAAAACAAAACCCGTAGTAGGCAGAAAGAGGCTGTTGCCATTTTCACTGGTAAAAAGCCAACCCTGAACATTGTTTTGAACCGTCAAGACAAACGTCGTATTCTGTAAGAGTTCCCTCCATTCTCCCTCGGAAGGCATTCGCCAGTTCTCGCCCCAATTGGCCCGAACTGCGTCATCCATGGGTTCCAAAACAGTTAGGCTGTCAACAAACCCGTTCAAACCACAAAACGAATCGATGCAATACTTAGTCAACCTATAGTCTACGCCATCGAATTCGCTGTATTTATAGCTCTTCCAATCATAAATATCCTTTGGCTGAGTCTCACCCCAAGCAAAGTAATCGCCACAATCTTCAGGGCAGCTCGCACCCACATTGCAAGTGGCCCACAAGATACCGCTCGGCAAGCCAAGATCAACGAAACCATGTGCGATGCTATCGTTGCCGCCTCCATTATGGGGGACGACCGTAGCAACATAACCATTATCATTCCCTCCGTTATTCGGAACATCGGGTTTGGCACAACCAACCGCGATGACCACCATTAACAGGATAACTGCCACTGTCTTCAGGGGACTTTTCATCTTGTTTGAATTTGATAAAATCATTGCAAAAGAACGAAAAAAACAATACCTTTGCAAGCAAAACAAAACATTTGACATGAACAAAGAAGATCTCCTCCAACTTAAAGAGCGCAACGTCACCGAAGAGCAAGTGAATCAGCAAGTAGCCCAGCTGAAACGTGGCACCGCTTACGTGAAACTAGTACGTCCAGCCACCATCGGCGATGGCATCATTCGAATGACTGACGATCAAGTGAAACAGATGACCGAAGCTTTCGAGGAAGATCGCGAATACTACCAGTTCACTAAGTTTGTACCTGCCTCTGGTGCCGCCTCTCGCATGTTCAAGGACCTCTTCTCCTTCATCGAGAATGGCGAGGACACCAAGTTCACTGAGATTTTCTTTGCCCACATCCATAGCTTCGCCTTTTATGACGACCTGAATCAAGCTGCCGAAAAGCTTTACGGCATGAACATAGACGCCATGCTGAAAGACGGCAGGAAAGTGGATGTGGTGAAGGCATTGTTGCTTGACGAAGGCTTGGGCTACGGCAAGCTACCGAAAGCCTTGCTGAAGTTCCACCACTACGAGCATTTCAACCGCCTCGCTTTGGAGGAGCACTTGGTGGAAGCCGCCCGTTACGCCGCCAGCAAAGACGGTGTCGCAAGGCTGCATTTCACCGTGTCGCCCGAACACGAAGCCATGTTCAAAGCCACCGTCGACCAACTGAAAGGCGGTTACGAGAAGCAGTACGGCATCCGTTACGACATCGGCTATTCCTGCCAGAAGCCGTCTACCGACACGGTGGCCATTGACGCTGAAGGCAACCTCTTCCGTGAGAAAGACGGCAAGCTATTGTTCCGTCCTGGCGGCCACGGCGCACTGATCGAAAACCTTAACGACCTTGCCGGAGAAATCGTGTTCATCAAAAATATCGACAACATCGTCCCCGAGACTCGCATGGAGACTACCTTCACCTATAAGAAAGCCTTGGCCGGCATGCTTTTAAGGCTCCAGCAGATGGCTTTCGAATACCTTGAGATGCTTGACGAAGGCGACGTGAGTGATGAAGATCTGACCGAGATCATGCAGTTCGCCAAAGAACAACTCCACATCGATATTCCTGCTTTCGTCAACGCATACGAGCCTATGGAGAAAATCGACTTCCTGTACGATCGTCTGAACCGACCAATGCGCATTTGCGGCATGGTGAAGAACGAAGGCGAACCCGGCGGCGGTCCTTTCTGGGTCAAGAACAACAACGACGAGGTGTCGCTTCAGATCATTGAATCGTCGCAGATCAACCACGGCAAAGATGACCAAGAAGCCATCTTCAAAGGCTCAACCCACTTCAATCCCGTTGACTTGGTGTGCGGCTGCTGGAACTACAAGGGAGAGGCGTTCAACCTTCTTGACTACGTGGATCCCAACACAGGCTTCGTTTCCTCCAAGTCGAAAGACGGCCGTGAGCTTAAAGCCCTTGAGTTGCCTGGCCTCTGGAACGGCGCTATGGCTGACTGGATCACCCTCTTTGTGGAGGTGCCCATCGAGACCTTCAACCCCGTCAAGACCGTGAACGATTTGTTGAAACCAATGCATAACTAATTTGACCACCATGGATGCGATCATAGAACTCAAAGGAGCAACCATCTATCAGCGCGACAACATCGTCCTTTCTGATGTCACTTTCACCATCTGCAAAGGCGAGTTCGTTTATCTCATCGGCAAGACCGGCAGCGGCAAATCGTCGCTTCTCAAGACCCTTTACGCCGAGTTACCTGTCGACGAAGGCATTGTCAACGTGGCCGGTTTCGATTTGACCGAGATCACTCGCAAAGAGATCCCTTTCCTGAGGAGGAAATTGGGCATTGTATTCCAGGATTTTCAACTGCTGGACGACCGCAACGTGGAAGCCAACCTTGAGTTTGTGCTCAAGGCCACAGGGTGGTACGACAAAGGTGAAATCAGCGATCGCATCGACTTAGTGCTGGATAAAGTCGGACTGAAGGACAAGCGTAAGAGCATGCCTTACAACCTCTCTGGCGGCGAGCGTCAAGGCGTGGCCATCGCCCGTGCCCTACTCAACAACCCTGACATCATCCTTGCCGACGAGCCCACTGGCAACCTCGATCCCGAGACCGCCCTCGATGTTTTAAAAATGTTACTGCGAATCAGCGAATTCGGCACCGCTGTGCTGATGGCCACCCACAACTACGGCCTCATTCAGAAGTATCCTGGACGCATCATCAAATGCGAGAACCATCAGGTCATTTGCTCACGTATTGAATGATAATCTGGGCATTTTCATCGTTTTGATAAAGCTCTTTCATGGCTTCATCGCGTTCGTCGATGTCATCCTCAGTGAAATCTTCCTTCATCAAGCGTTTGATCTCAGCGATGAACTGTTCAGGCGTTTCAGCTACCACACAGAGACGATCCAAAGCGGTTCCACGGACCATATCGTCGTTGACGAGGCAAAAACGTCCGTTATATAAAGCATTTAATAGCTTTAATTTCAGCCCTGTAGGTTGATCTGTCACCATCACATTCACTTGAGCATTGCGGATCAGGTCGATCATCTCGGCATCGCCTGGATTGGCTTTAAGCGTCACATGGGGATAACGTCTGCAAAGCTTCCGTAGACTCTCGGGAGGATTCAAGCCCGCCACCACACAGGGGATATTCATGGCAGCAAACACATTCTCAACCAGCCACTCCGCCGCTTTTTTGTTCTCAGCCACCGAGAGATTGCCGTGATACAGCACGTAGTCGCCCCTACCCGTCTCCGAACAAACACGACTCAACGCACTGAATCCTGGCACCAACACAGCATGACCGTAATGCTCATTGAAATAATCGGTGTCAGCCTGAGTGATAGCGAAGATGCCAGCAGCCTTCTTCAGCACCGGCTCATAACGCTTCAGCTTCTTGGCTTCCATCCTGTAAAACCAACGTTTCCATAATGTAGGCTCCGACTCAGCGAGCAAGCGGTAATAGTCATGCTCCACATTATGGGCACGGACATAGATCTTTCTATTCTCAAAACGCGGATCGTTCAATACTGAGGTGGTATGCAGTCCTTCGCAAAGAATCGGGTAATCGTCCTTCAGCAAATCCTGCATCAAGGCCTCGGAGCGGCGTGAAACCACAACATAAGGCTCACGGCTAAACTGTTTCCAAAACGATGTGTCGCGCTTATAGTATTTCACCTCATGGCAACGGTCCAATACCTCTGCCTCGCCCCTACCATATTCAAAGCAATGCAGATGCACCTTCACGCCTGCTTCCGATAGGGCTTTCACCCTGTAAAACACGTCGATCACCCCACCGTAGTTGGCAGGATAAGGCACGTCAAAAGCGATTACATGTAGGTGATAATCAGTATCATTCATAATGTTTATAGATTTCAATCAGCGTTTGTTGTTCATTTTCCCAGCAGAGCTCTTCGGCAGCTTGAGCCAGGCCTTGTTGCCAACGGCTGCGGCTTTCGTCATCGTCTAAGCCCTTGCGGATAGTAGCCGCAATCGACTTGGGATCGTGGTCGGGAATGAACAGACCGATATCGTATTTTCTAATGATTTTTCCCACCTCCACTAGGTTGGATGCCACAATAGGCACACCAGCCTGAATGAAGTCAAAGAGCTTGTTCGGCAGACAGAAACGGTAGTTGAGATTGGTGTCTTTATCCAGCACAAAGCCCAATTCCGCCAGTTGCGTATAGCTCATCATCTCTGCATACGGCATCCTTGGCAGGAAGCGCACACGATCTTCGATGTGCAGGTCCATGGTCAACTGTTTCAACACTGGCAACACATCGCCACCACCGATGATCATCAGGAAACAATCATCGAGGTACTGCATGGCTTCCACCAACTCTTCAGCGCCTCTTTGGATATTGATTCCCGAGCCTTGAAGCACCAGCAAATGTTTGTCTTCCGGTAGGTTTAGCGCCTTTTTGTCACCCTTGGGAGGCAGGGCCTCCTTACGCGGGATGTTACGGACCACATGGCACTTCACCCCATATTTCTCCTGAAACAAATCGGCGATGCTATCGCACACCGTGATCATCTCCTTAAGCCGTGGCACCACAAAGCCTTCAATACGTTTCCATACCTTTTGTACCCTTGGCCTACCAACCAGTTCTGGCGTCTCAGTGAAATACTCGTGGCTATCATAAATCATCTTGATGCCTTTCAGCTTCGAGATGAAATAGTTGGGCAGTGCCGTATCCAAGTCATTGGAAAGCAATAGATCGGCTTTATGGAAAAGCAGATAAAAGAACAGCCTTGTGTTATACTCGGCATAAAACAGCGGGCCTTTCTCGAAGAGGAGTTTCATCCTGTGCGTCAGATACGTTCTCTCATCCATCGGCGGACTCTTACGTTGCTTACGGCCCACCAACAACACCTCGTACCCCATCTTTTGCAGTGTGAGACACGACTTATTGACCCTCTGGTCGGTGACCAGATCGTTGATGACCGATACGATGACGCGATTCATATTGCAAAAGTAATATTTTTTTATTTTTGCACTATGAAAAAGAATGTCGACCTACAGCCATACAACAGCTTTGGATTTAATGCCACGGCGAAATATTTCGTTGAGATCAACAATGTTGATGACTTGCTACAGCTCATCAACACGCCTGAGTTTAAGGCGGAAAAGCATTTGATTCTCAGTGGGGGCAACAACATCCTGTTTACCAACAATTGCTTTGACGGCATCGTTATCCTGATGAACAACAAAGGGATTGAGATCGTCCATGAAGACAAGGGTGATGTCGTTGTCCGAGCCCAAGCCGGCGAGGATTGGCCTGAGTTCGTAAAGCAGATGGTCACGAAAGGATTTTACGGCGTGGAGAATCTTGCCCATATCCCTGGCAAAGTAGGTGCCGCTCCTGTGCAGAACATCGGAGCATACGGCATGGAGTTGAAGGACAGCTTCTTTCAATGCCACGCTTTGAATCTGGCCACTGGCAAGACAAGGATTTTCACCAACGAAGCTTGTGATTTCGGCTACCGCGAGAGTGTCTTCAAGCATGAGCTGAAAGGGCAATACATCATCACTTCGGTGGACTTTCTGCTGCACAAGCAATCCGAATTAAAGTTGGAATACGGCAACATCAAGACTTACCTGGAGCAAAACGGCATCGCCGAGCCTACCTTGCAACAGCTTCACGATGCCATCTGTGCCATCCGTGACGCAAAACTTCCCGATGTGAAACAGATTGGCAGCGCAGGCAGCTTCTTCAAGAATCCCGTAATCAGCGCCGAACAATTCGATGCTTTACAAAAACAATATCCTGATATCCCCCATTATCCCGATGCTGAAGGCCTAGTGAAAGTCCCGGCAGGATGGCTTATTGAGCAAGCCGGATGGAAAGGCTGGCGCGACGAGCATGTTGGCGTGTATGAGAAACAGGCGCTCGTCCTCGTCCACTATGGTGGTGGCAAAGGTGAGGACATTGTGAGTCTTTCACAAAGAATTCAGAAATCCGTGGAAGAGAAGTTCGGGATTCAGATTAGCCCTGAGGTTAATTTTGTGCCATAATTTTATCGGGGTGCCCCATAAGGCACCTTAGAAACTTGTTTCTTAGTGCCATTGGGGCATCCCGATAAACTAATTATTATACTGCTAAAGCTCCAGTCAAATCAGCGACCTTCTCGAATCTGTGGCGTTCGCAGTAAGCCTTCATGCCTTCGGCGACCTTGGCTGAAATGGCCGGATCAATGAAATTGGCCGTGCCGATCTCGATAGCCGTAGCTCCAGCCATGAGGAATTCAATGGCATCCTCTGCATTCATAATTCCACCAAGTCCTACGACGGGAATCTTGACAGCCTTGGCAACCTGCCACACCATGCGGAGGGCAACGGGCTTCACGGCAGGACCACTAAGGCCTCCGGTTCCTATGCTGAGCCGCGGACGTCGCTTCTCAATATCAATCGACATGCCCATAAGTGTATTGATCAGCGAAACGCTGTCGGCTCCCTCGGCCTCCACCGCACGTGCGATATCGGTGATACTTGTCACGTTGGGAGAGAGTTTCACAATGAGCGTCTTACTGTAACGCTGACGCACAGCACGCACCACCGAGGCCGCCCCCTCACAGGTGACGCCAAAAGCCATGCCTCCCTGCTTCACGTTCGGACAAGAGATGTTCAGTTCAATGGCATGAATATCCTCAAGGGCATCGATGCGGGCAGCACACTCGGCATAGTCTTCGGGAGACGATCCACTCACATTGACCAGCACCTGGGTGTCAATCTTCCTTACCTCAGGATAGATATGTTCACAGAAATAGTCCACGCCTTTGTTCTGAAGTCCTACGCAATTGAGCATTCCCTGAGCCGTCTCCACCATACGCGGATAGTCGTTACCCTCACGGGGCTTCAGCGTGGTGCCCTTCACGATGATGCCTCCTATCTGGCTGAGATCCACAAAGTCGGCAAACTCCACTCCATAGCCGAAAGTGCCCGAAGCCGTCATCACTGGATTCTTCAGTTCCAGGTTTCCTATCTTAACATTCAACCGTGCCATACCTTACCAATTTAAACGTTTAACATCAAATACGGGACCTTCCTTGCAAACGCAGAGATTACCCTCCGTGGTCTTCTCTACACAACACAGACAGGCTCCCAGTCCGCAAGCCATCAGATTCTCTAATGACGCCTCGCAATACACTCCGTACTTCTGGGCATAACGCGCCACAGCTACCATCATAGGTTTTGGGCCACAGGTGCTGATTTGGTCAAAAGTCTCTTTCTGAAGCAAAGAATGCTGGGTGACGAACCCCTTCTCACCTGCCGTTCCATCCTCTGTGGTGACCAACAGATCACCATACTTTCTGAACTCGTCGAGCATCAGCAAGTCTTTGGCGGATCGAGCCCCCAAGAGGAAGGTAGGCTTAATGCCGCGTTCGTTCAGTTGCTTGCCGAAATAGAGCAAAGGAGCCACGCCTACACCGCCGCCTACGAGGAGCACCTTACGCTGACCGTCAGGCATCGTAAAGCCATTTCCCAGAGGAAGCACGCAATTCAGCGTGTCACCTTTCTGCAAACGCCCCAAACGACGGGTTCCTTCTCCGATGGTAGCCACAAGTAGCCAAAGTTCGTTCTTGTCATAGTCAACGAAATTCACACTGATAGGACGCCGCAAGAACGTAGCCGGAGAATCATCTACACGCACTTCCACAAACTGCCCTGGAATAATCACCGGCAGCGGTTTGTCGTCGGTAAGTTTCAGCAGCACATACTTCTCATTAATACGCTCGCTGGCGCTCACCGATAAGTCTAATATATATTTCTTCATCATGATTAAAATTCACTTACCAAGCAGTCTTGTTAATAATTTTATTTGCAAAAATACAAATAAATCCCAAAACGCTCCACACATTTTCAAAATAATTTCAAAATCCGACTCCTTTTCCTTGGTTTTATGAAAAAAAGATTTACCTTTGCACCCGAACAAACTCATCAAAAAACAAATCGCATATGAAGCAAAGTTCCAATCGGAAGTATTTGATACTCATGCTGTGGGCATTGGTTTTCCCCACACTTGCCATTCAGGCACAGAAGACAGGAGAGTATGACTTAGGGAAACCTTTCGGATGGGCGGTGTCGGGCAGCCTTGAAGGAGGATGCTACAACCTCAACGGCGGTGAGGGCGGAAAAAGCATCACGCTGAAAAGCAACGGTGGCGACATGGCAAAGACCATCCAGAAGGCTCTGCAGGAATATGACATCGTGGTGCTCGACGGCAGCAATGGACCTTTTGTCATAGGTAAGACCATTAGGGCTGAGCAGTTGGAGAACAAGACAATCTGCGGTTGCAACGGGGCGTTGCTGACGACCAGTTTCAAAATGACATCCGATATCAAGGCCCTGCTCGATTCCGCCAACGTGAAAGCCCTGAAGACTTCTGGCGACGGCTATACACTCAGTAACGGCAACCGCGTCAGAGAGGAAGCCGAATACCACGTGCGACAACTGCTGATCGACTTCATGAACGACCCCAAGGAAGAATTCCGCCACTCGGGTATCCTCAATCTGAGGGAATGTAACAATATCATCGTCCGAAACATTCAGTTTGAAGGACCTGGATCCGTAGATGTAAGCGGCGACGACCTGCTCACGGCATCTGGCACCACACACCTGTGGGTAGATCATTGTGCGTTTAAGGATGGTATGGACGCCAACTTCGACATCAACACACGCTCCGACTTCATCACCGTATCATGGTGTACCTTCAGCTATAGCGAGCGCGCCTACATGCACATGAACACTAATCTTGTGGGAGCCAGCGACAATCCCAATCAGGGTGTTGACAATCTCAACGTCACCTTTGCCTACTGCATCTGGGGCGCAGGTTGCGACCAGCGCATGCCTATGGCACGATGGGGCACTATCCATGTACTCAACTGTCTCTACGACTGTGCAGGCAACAGTGCAGCAGCCAATGCCCGCAAGGGTTGTGAGATGCTCCTCGAAGGATGTTATTTCAACAAGGGCGTGAAGCATCCTTTCCGCCAGAAAGACGCCAAAGCCTGGAATCTGAAAGACAACATCTTCTGTGATGCTTTCAGCATGGAGGATGAGGGTAAAGTAGTGATACCTTATACATATAAGCCCATGAAGGCCGGGCGGGTGCCTGAGGTCCTGACGGGGAAAGGCGGTGCCGGTCTGCTGCCCTCTTTGTAGCATTAAGTATCATTTTAGGTATTGATTTGTAATCGCGGGAGTTTTTCCCGCGATATTTTTTTGCATTTTTCCGTCGATTACCTATCTTTGCAAAAACAATTTCTTAAACTTACTACCCACCACGACAAGTATGAAAAAAGTTTTATTTACCGCATTCCTTGCCGTCATGTATTTGACGGGTTGCACACAGAAAGAGATGACCGATTTGCCACGAGGCACAGCCACGCCGGAGATGACGGCAGCCGTAGATTCTTTCGTGGAAGCGACCAAGAGCCGGCCTGCCCCACCCGATTCCATCCAGTTGCATAGTATTATGATTGTGAAGCAAGGCAAAGTAGTGCTCGAAAGATGGTTCAACGGAGAGGCTGCAGAGAAGCCCCACGTGATGCATTCCGTCAGCAAGACCTTTACTGCCACAGCCATCGGACTGGCTATCAATGAGGGGAAGCTGAACCTTACGGACAAGGTGGTGAGTTTCTTCCCTGACCAACTGCCTGCTGATTCCAGCAAGTACCTGTATGACATGACCGTTCGCGACTTGCTCACCATGACCTGCGGTCACGACGAAGAACCCAACGTGAGAAGGGATTCCGTCAACAAGGTTGATTGGATGACGGGATTTCTCGCATGGCCTGTGAAACACAAACCCGGCGAATACTATCTCTACAACTCCATGGGCACATATATGCTTTCAGCCATTCTGCAGAAGGTGACGGGCGAGAAACTGATTGACTATCTCGACAAACGCCTCTTCCAGCCGTTGCACATCCAACGCCCCGAATGGGAAGAAAGTCCGCAGGGCATCAACTGTGGAGGATGGGGACTGTTCCTGAAGACCGAAGACATGGCGAAGATGGGGCAACTCTTCCTACAGAAAGGCGAATGGAACGGCCAGCAGATAGTACCCGCTGAATGGCTCAAAGAGATGTCAAGCTATCAAGTGCCTTCCGCCCCTTCAGGCACACGCTTTGAAGACATTGAGAAAGCAGGGCTCACGAAAGACAACAACGAATGGGTGCAGGGCTATGGCTACCAGATGTGGGTATGCCGTCACAATGCCTTCCGTGCCGACGGCTATGCCGGACAATACATCTTCGTATTCCCCGACCGTGATGCCGTGCTGGTACTCACCACCTCATCATCACTCTACCAGCCCTATATCGACCTGATTTGGGAATATCTGCTTCCCGTTCTCTAAACAACTGATAAAAATGCCTAAACATACATTCGAAAACCTAAAAGCCAGCATCCGGAAGGGAACCCTCCTTCTGATGCTGACATTCTCGTTCTCTACCATAAGCGCACAAAGCATAGAGGAGTGCACAAAAATGAGGAACGAAATAGAACAAAACCTGCTTACTGACATCCTTCCCTTCTGGCTGCAATATGCACCCGACAAAGAGGGAGGAGGTTTTTACGGTGAAATCTCCCGCGAAGGCAAAGGGAACCCGCAGGCACCGAAAGGAGCCATCCTCGGAGCCCGACTCCTTTGGACCTTCTCGTCGGCCTATCGGTTGTATCACCAGACAGCTTACCGTGAAATGGCCGACCGTATGCAACAGTACTTCGTCAAGCATTTCATAGACCCGCGGCATGGCGGCGTCTATTGGACAGTGACACCCGACGGAGGTATCGACGACGACACCAAGCAGACCTATGCACACGCTTTCGCCATCTATGGACTGGCAGAACATTTCCGTGCCACAGGCAATTGCGAGAGCCTGAAAGCGGCACAAGATATTTTCCACACGCTTGAGGCTAAGGTGCACGACCATGCGAAGGGCGGTTACAGAGAGGTATTCACCCGCGACTTTTCGTCGAAGGGCAACAAGGGGGTGGACGGACATCCCCAGACTACCAAGACCACGAACTCCCACATCCACCTCCTCGAAGCCTACACGCTGCTCTATCGGGTGTGGCCCGATGCCACTCTGCGCAGTTGTCTGCTAGAACTCATCGGGATTCTGGAAAGTAAACTTTATAACCCTAAGACCGGACACCTCATCCTCTACTGCGATGATGACTGGAACGTATTGGAGCCTGTTGACTCCTACGGCCACGACATAGAGACAGCATGGCTGCTTTGTGAGGCTGCTCAGGCTACGGGTGACACCTCTATTATCAAAAGAATCAAAAAGCAGGCCCTGCGCATGACTGATGCGACCCTGAAGGAAGGTATGAACGCCGAAGGCGCACTCATCCACGAAAAAACTTCAAGTGGTGTCAACCGCAGACTGGAATGGTGGCCACAGTGTGAAGCAATCATCGGCTCCATCAATGCCTGGCAGATCACGTCAGACCGCCGCTATTTCGATGCAGCACAGAAGACTTGGCAGTACATCAAAACACACTTCACAGACAGCCAGTATGGTGAATGGTTCCGCAACCTCACGCCTGAAGGAACACCCATCACATCAGAGCCCAAGGGGAGCATCTGGCATTGCCCCTACCACAGCAGCCGGATGGGCTTTGAGATTGCCCAACGGCTGAAACCTGGCACCGTTCATACGGAGGTAATGGCATGGAGCAACATCACCGGTGTGAGGATGGAAGGTGAGCTCATCGACTTTGAATCGACCTTGTGTGTAGGAACCATAGGCGGAAAGATGGAAGCCACAGGACGTGAGCGCCAACAAAATGTGCGCTATCAGCGCGACGGCAACACCCAGACGGTCAACATTCCGCTTCACGTAGCCCATTTCCGACAAGAGGTTACCGACATTGACGAACGTACCGTCAAGATACAGATTGACGCAGAGGCTGATGCCACCTCCCAAGAGGGAGCCTACTTCTGCCTGACATTCACTCCCAAGCATTATGCCAATGCCAAAATCAAGACTTCAGGACAGAAGGTCACCATTACTTCTGCCGAAAGGCAAATCTCACTGCTCTTTGACAAGAAAGTGAAGACTGCCATACGAGATGAACATGGCAACAAGGTACTTTTCGTCACCCTGCTTCCATCACTCCAAAAAGGCGACCGCTCATCGCTCTCTATGACCATGACTGTAGGCGGCAAACGCCATAGCGAGACTGCCCATATCACCCTCGACGGTGAACATCCTGGTGCACGCTTTGCCGGCTTCGGCGGTAATTTCCGCATACAGAACCCACGGAAAGACCCTGCAGTAATCGATTACTGCCTGAAAAACATGCGTGTGGCTTTCGGTCGTGTGGAGTTCCCCTGGGCTTCATGGGACAAAGGCGGCAAGGACGATGCCCATGTACAGGAGAGTGCCCGCATGGCAGCTCGTCTGAAAGCCATCGGCATGCCTGTAGTAGTGAGTTGTTGGTTCCCTCCCCAATGGGCTTTGCTCCCAGGCCAGCAGCGTAGAAGAGGAGGTGTGGCCGCCTTGCGTCTCGACCCTTCGAAGACCGAACAGATATACAAGTCGATGGTTTCCTATCTGTTATTCCTCAAAGAAGACTATGGTGTAGAAGCCGATTACTTCTCTTTCAATGAGTCAGACATAGGCATCGACGTACTCCACACGCCCGAGGAACACCGCGACTTTATCAAAGGGTTTGGAGCCTGCCTGGCCGCTGCCCAGCTTCCCACGAAAATGCTGCTGGGTGACAACAGCGATGCAACGACGCTCAGTTTCCTGCGGCCGGCCCTCGATGACAAAGATGCCCACAAATACATCGGAGCCGTATCATTCCACTCCTGGCGCGGATGCGACGATGAGACACTCCGGCAGTGGCGCGAGGCTGCCCGCAGCATCAACGTCCCCCTCATCGTAGGTGAAGGAAGCACTGATGCCGCAGCCCACCGCTATCCGCAAATATTCCGCGAATCCACCTTCGCCCTTTACGAGATCAACCTTTATACGCGCCTTTGCGCCATTTGTCAGCCGCTGAGTATCTTGCAATGGCAACTCACGGCCGACTACTCATTGCTACAGGGCGAAGGAATCCTGGGCGACAACGGACCGCTACGCCCTACACAACGATTCTACAACCTGCAGCAACTCTCGTTCACACCTGCTGATGCTTTTGCCATTACTGCCACTGCCGACAAACAGAACATCAACGTAGCCGCCTTCAGTAACCGTGCACAAGGTTCAGCTGCCGTTCATATCGTGAACAATGGCGGTGCCTGCGAGGCCGTCATCAACGGCCTTCCCAATGACAGTCTACAGGCTGTTGCCTATGTCACCAACGCCACTCAATATGCAGAGGCTCAGAGCGTCATCCTGAAAAACGGGTCTGCCACTATCCAGATGCCCGCAGAAAGTTTTATCACCCTTATTATTCTACCATAATGAACTGTTTAAGACAAGTAATCATTGGCTGTGCCTTCATCGCCAGTACTACGGCCGTCAGTGGCCAGACATTCCAACTCAACGACCGCGGCTATTTCAATGCAGGAGGAGTAGATGTGATGGCCTTCGACGACATCTATCCGGAAGGTCATCAGGCCGGTGTGAGTATCCTAATGAACGGAAACCGACTGATGACGAATGGTGACATCCGTCTGGAGGCCACCCCCGGACAATGGCAGCCATTGCCCAAGCAACTGAAACGCGAAACGGGAACCGATTTCATTGCAACGACTCTGCAATATCCCGACTCCAGTCGACATCTGACAGGCTTCAATCCGATGATCTATCCCGACCTTCAACTCCGCTATCAAGTGAAGGTAGAGAGCATGGGTGACTATCTGGAAGTGACCGTTGACCTGGACCGCCCTATTCCCGATAAATATATAGGTAAGGTAGGCTTCAATATGGAAATCTTCCCTGGCTTCGCTTTTGGCAAGCCATGGATCATGGATGACCAGACGGGCATCTATCCCCGTCAGCCTAACTCCCCACTGGCTTTCACGAAGCCTAATCAGCAGAGGGGTGTCGGCAACTATCACGACGGGAAGCATCCGCTGGCTGATATAAGCCACCTGACAGGAAAAGGCTACAATCCCATCGTGGCCGACGACATCATTGCCCTACCCTATGCTCAAGGTAGATGCTTCACCACCTTCGTGGATGATCCCAAAAGTCAAATCACCATCGAATCACTCACGGGGGAACTGAAACTCTACGACGGACGCATGAACCACAACAACGGATGGTTCGTACTGAGAAGCGAAATCGCAGCCGGAGCCACTGAGGGTGCCATCAGATGGATTATTCGCCCAAACGTTGTGAAGGATTGGCAGTCGGATCCCGTGGTGCAGACTTCACAGGTGGGCTATCACCCGCTTCAAAAGAAGACTGCCGTCATCGAACTCGATATGCGCTCGAGTGTTGACCACACACCACGCTTAGTACGTATGGAGGCCAACGGAGCACGCACGATAAAAGACTTACCCACAAAGACTTGGGGAAAGTTCCTGCGCTATCAGTATCTGACCGCAGATTTCAGCGATGTGCAACAACCGGGACTCTATCAGGTGGTCTATGGCAAATACAAATCCCCTCTCTTCCGCATCGACACAGATGTCTATGACCGTGGCGTTTGGCAACCCGTAGTGGAATATTTCCTGCCGGTACAGATGTGCCACATGCGCGTTGCCGAAAAGTACCGTGTATGGCACGATGCCTGCCACATGGACGATGCGACAATGGCACAGCCTCATAACCTCTTCGACGGCTACGACCAGCGGCCTAATGCCTACGGTAAGCGATACAAAGCCGGAGAACTTGTAGAAGGTGTGAACATTGGCGGCTGGCATGATGCCGGCGACTTTGACCTCCGCATCGAGTCACAAGCCGGTGAATCCTATATTCTCTCGCTTGCTTACGAAGAGTTCAATCCTGAACTTGACGTGACTTCCGTCAACCATGCTACACGCGTGACGGAAATCCATCAGCCCGATGGCAAGAACGACGTGCTTCAACAAGTGGAAAACGGCGCACTCAGCGTAGTAAACAGCTATCTCTCGCTGGGGCGTCTCTATCGCGGCATCATCTGCAACAATCTCCGCCAGTATGTGCTTTTGGGTGATGCGGCTGCCATGACCGACGGGCAAAGGGGAAATGAAGACGACCGCTGGATATTCACCGAGAACAATCCCGGACGTGAGATGCAGACGGCAGCACAGTTGGCCGCCATCTCCAGGGCTATGAAAGGATTCAATGATACTCTCTCAGTACATAGCCTCAACATTGCAAAGGAAATCTTCGAAACACAGACTGCCGGGAAAGATGCCAACCCACGCTTGCTCAGCAACCGCCTGCATGCTGCCGTGGAACTCTTCCTCACTACGGGTGAAAAGAAATACACCGATTATATTCTGGCCAATCAGCAAGCCGCTCTTCAGAACATCAACCAGACGGCATGGTTCATCTGCCGCGGCGCGGAGAGATGGCGGCAAATGAAGGATAAGAAAGTACAACGCTTCCTTCAGGCACTCGAAAAAGCCATTACTGCTTATCAGGAGAATATCAACAAGTCATCAGCAGAAACACCTTACGGGGTTCCCTACCGACCTGCCATTTGGGGAGCAGGATGGGATATCCAGTCGTTTGCCTTCCGCCATTATTTCGTGAACAAGGCTTTCCCTGCGCTGACTAACAAAGAGGTCATCTGGAATGCCCTCAACTTCGTCTTGGGGTGTCATCCCGGCAGCAATCAGGCTTCCTTTGCCTCTGGTGTGGGTTCCCAATCGGCAACCACAGCTTACGGTCTGAACCGCGCTGACTGGTCATATATCCCAGGAGGAGTCGTGTCAGGCACGGCACTCATACGCCCCGATTTCCCAGAACTGCTGGAGTTCCCATTCCTTTGGCAACAGACAGAATACTGCCTGGGCGGAGCCTCCTCTCACTATATGTTCATAGCATTGGCAGCCCAGCATCAATGGAAATAAGATGAATTAAGCAAGGGTAGAATTGATGGTCTATGGCCTGGGGGTCCAGTTCACGTCGAAGTCATCGCCTTCGTCTGTCACTGTCACGTCATAGACCATCTCTTTACCATCGAGTTTGCCCTTCAGCACCCCCTGATAGTTCTTCCCGGTCTTTTCGCCAAGTGAAAACTCCGTCACTTCGAGTGTCCTGCCCTTCGACTGCTCATCTTCCACGATGGCAGACTGGATCTTTTCCGTGAGTTTCTGCTCAGAAACGATACAGCCACTGAGCATCATCAATGCCGAGAAGGCAAAAATAAAAGGAATCAAATACTTCTTCATAAGTTTCAGGTTTCAAGTTTCAGGTTTCAAGTTTCAGGTTATCGTTTTCGTCATCGTTATCGTTAAGGTTAACGTTAACGTTGACGTTGAAGTCAAGGCCATAGGTTCATACGCCCCGTATAATAGATACGGTCACGCTGGCGCGACTGCACCTCGACAGAACTTTCTCCATTGCTGAAAACCTCCAGCACATACAGGTAGCTGTCTTCTTCATTCTCGGAGGTCAGCATAATACGAGTCGTACCTTTGCGGTCGGTCTCACTTTGGTAGCCAGTAATAGGAGCTATGAAATTAAGCCCCTTGCCACCGCCATAGGGTACCTGATAGGCCCTGCCAAAATAAGGCAGATAAGACACGAGTGTGTCGCCTTTCACCTCTACCGAATAGTTGCTCGTCACGTTGACAGCCCTGCCTCTCAGCGGATGCATCATGTGGATGTCAATCGTATAACGACGGTTCTGCAAAGCTTCTTCCACCATGGCAGCCTCTCGAGCCTGGCGCTCCAGTCTTTCAGCGCTGGTGGCACATCCCGTCAGCATTGCCACGAGAATCACAGCCGAAATCAAATACTTCTTCATAAGTTTCAGGTTTCAAGTTATCGTTTTCGTCATCGTTATCGTTATCTTCATTCCCCCGGCGTCAGCGGGATAGCATACTCCTCAGCGGGCGTCATGGGCAGATAAACGCATTCAGCTAGTCCCTTTGTGGCCCACACCTTCGACAATTCATAGCCGAAAAGATTATTTGTCTCCTTGCAGGCTTCCTCGGCAGCACGGCGCGTGGCATGACAACTCATACAGATCTTATAGACCTTCTTTCCGTTCTCATAGTCAAGATAGACAGGCGAACCATCTAAGACATCAGGACAATTGTAGAAAAAATCATTTACCTCTTTCATGCTCTGACACGTGGCCAATAGCTCATAGTAGAACTCCGGCAGATTCTTCACCGCGACGGGCTTGCTGCTGAGCTGCACGTACTTACTGTTCACATAGCCCGTCACATTATCCACGCGCACCTTCCACCACGTGCCTTTCGAACTCAGCAGGGCAGCTCCTTTCCGGCCTGTAGCCAATACGCCTATCACTTTCGATTTGGCGGTAGGAGCCTGACGCACGTTCACATAACCGTCGGTGGCCACCGAATAAACGAGCTTTCCGGCTGTCTTCTGAGCACTAACACGCATCACATTGAGGCAGCCCATAGCCACCAGTATCAGTAATATCAAAAATTTGTTTTTCATCTTCTTTGTAGTTTTAATTGGTTTCACGTTGCGAAGATACAAAAAAAATCCTGAGTTATCCAAGTTTTGGGATGAAAAAGTTTTTTATGCTTTATGGCCCACGCGACAGATTGCATCACGGTTTTACGGTTTTGTCGCAAAAAACGTCAGTATGTCGCAACAACTAATGTCAAAACACGTGCTTCGGGAGTCCACCCTACAAGGGGAAACACTATCTTTGCACCAGAAAAACAAGTAACAACAATTAAAAAATTACAATTATGTTTTTAGCTATACTTTTCGGATTCTTCGCAATCATCATCATCCAGTCATCGGCAATGGCAGGCAACGCCAAGGCCATCCGCTTCAATCAGCTCCCGGTAAGCGCACAAACGGTGGTCAACTCTCACTTTGACCAGAAGTTAATCTCCCTGACCATGTCCGACGGGTTCATGTTTAAGGATTACGACGTCTATTTCAGCGACGGCGACAAAATCGTGTTCAATTCCAACGGACAGTGGACCGGCGTAGAGTGTTTTTCTTCCAGAGTTCCTTCCTTCTTCATCCCCAAGGATATCAACACTTATATTGAACAGCATTATCCAAAGAATGTCATCCAGAAAATAGAGAAAGACCACGGGCGCACCGACGTGAAACTTGCCAACGGCACCGGAATTTCCTTCAACGGCCGTTTCCAGGTCATCGACATCGACGATTAAGCCTAATGCGACAAATTTGAGAGGTATTTCCCCGATTTGTCGCAAATATTTCGGGTTGTCGCAACAAAACAGGCAAGTAATCGACCCAATAGTTTCCTCCTTCCCGAAAAACTCCTACCTTTGCATCAGTTACATAGTTTTAGCTTTTTACCCTTCTTTACCTGAAATCAAGATCGCCGGGTCGCCCTCAATAATGGGGGCGATTCTATTTTATTCTTCGTATGGCTCAAAGCATATTCTCCTCCTTTTCGCATCGATGATGACGGCCCCATAGCGCAAAAGTGCGGCTCCAAGTTTGCTTTCGCTGGTTTCTTCGGCATGCGCATCGGTATCATGCACTTTCGTCTTCAAGGCTTCCAGCTCACCCAGATGCAAGTTGATGCGCCCCACGGAGTCCTTCGCTTGCAGGGCCGTTCCCTGATTTCTGGCATAAGTGGCTTCCTTGAGTTGTTCACGGAATGGTGCTCCATGTTTGGAGTTCATCAATCGCTCGAAATCCTCCATGCACAATTCAAGCATTTCGTTGAATCCCGTGTCGAAGAGTACATTCTTCAGCTTGAACCTGCGGTTCATCCTCACTTTCACCTTCGGCAGCCGGTCTGTCTTGTCGCGCTTATATCTGGTCTTCTTGCGTTTCTCATGATTGAAAAACCGCTTGTCGGTAGTCACTATCAGGTGACGCTGCCTGACATCAATCTTCACGACCACCCCCATATACTCCAGATAGTCCATGCCCAGAATACCATCAAACAAACCGTGCAACAGTTCGTTATAAGGCATGAAATAGAAATTCTTCCTCCCCTCAAACTTGCCCAGCCGGAAATAGGCCTGTGTATAGCCAGTCTGTGACTTTGCCCCGTCAGCATCTTCCACCTCTACGCTGTCTCCCGCCATCTCGTAGATATCACCCGTGCCCAGCATTATCAGGCTTGCCGAAGAACCGGTGTCCAGGAGGAAGCGCCTAGGCTTACCGTTAATCTCGGCCTTCACCACGGGCATATTGTATTCGAATGTCAGCGGAATCGTGTCGGTCAGGGTTTTTGAGTGTAGAGTTGAGAGTGTAGAGTTGAGAGTTATGATTACCAAGCAAGCCCGTAGCAGGCACAGGAATCTGCCTCCAAAAGTAATCATAACTCTCAACTCTAAACTCTAAACTCTCAACTATTTCTTCAGGAAGGTGCTGCGCATGGGCGTGAAGGTGTCGATGAGCACACCGTCCTCAAGACACTTGCATCCGTGTTCCACGTTGGGAACCTTCATCAGCACGTCGCCGGCACGCACAATCTTGGTTACTCCGTCGATGGTAAACTCGAAGGCGCCGCTCTCCACGTAGGTAATCTGGCAATGGGGATGGCTATGAAGCTTGCCCTCAGAACCCTTCTTGAACTTCACCTTCACCATCATCAGGTTGTCGTTGTAGCCCATCACCTTGCGATACACCTCGCCGGGATCGCCCGTGCGCTCCCATTCCTGGTCTTTGTCGAACACGAAGGGATCGCTCTTGGTCGTAATGTCGCGGGTATAGACCACCTGTCCGTCGTCGGTCTTGGTAATCACGCCATGAGGAGCAGCGGTGAGGGTGCTGTCGGTGCAGCAGGGTTTGTCACACTTCTCAGACTTGTTGCATTTGCATCCCACGAACAGGAGTGCAGCGACAGCTACTAAAACAAAAAGAATCTTTTCCATACGTTAATGATTTTTATTTGATTAATTATTGGTAGTTTATTCTCTTTTCTAACTTTCGACGGCAAAGATAAGAAATTTTTTACAAAACTGCACCAAATTACAAAAAAAATATCTATATTTGTGCCGAACTACAAAATCTACGACAATGCAAACAAAATCTATCAGCAGAATCCTATGCCTTATTGCATTATGGAGCATGCCTTTTTCGCTTCTGGCACAACGGGCTACATTTACAAACCCCATTCTGGGAGGTGACTATCCCGACCCTACCGTCATGCGCGACGGCGACGACTATTACATGACGCACAGCGCCTTCGACTACGTGCCGGGACTCACGGTTTTCCACAGCCGCGACCTCGTTCACTGGGAGCCCATCAGTTCGGCGCTCAACACCTTCCTGGGTTCCGTATGGGCACCTGACATTTGCAAATATAAGGACAAATATTATATTTATTTTACGGTGGCATATCCCACTGATGCCGTGCGCGCAAAGGCCAACCGAGGACTGAAGCCCAGCAGCCGCATGAACTTCGTGGTGACAGCCGACTCCCCCTATGGCCCCTGGAGCGAACCCGTGGATTTGGGCGTTGCCAATATCGACCCCTGCCATGTGGTGGGCGAAGACGGCCAGCGGTGGCTCTTCCTCAGCGCTGGCAAGAGGGCCAAGCTCACGGCAGACGGACTCCATGTGGTGCCGGGCACCGAAGAGGTGGTCTATCCGGGATGGAAATATCCTGAGGAATGGTTCACCGAGGGCATGTGCCTCGAAGGGCCGAAACTCCGCAAAATCGGCGACTATTACTATTACCTGAATGCCGAGGGCGGCACGGCCGGTCCTCCTACCAGCCACATGGTGGTCGTGGCCCGTTCCAAGAGTATCAACGGCCCTTGGGAAGACAGTCCCTACAATCCGCTCATCCACACCTATGCCAACGGCAACCGCTGGTGGAGCCGCGGCCACGGTTCGCTCATCGACACCCCCGACGGCCGATGGTATTGCGTCTATCATGCATACGAGAACGGATTTACGGACCTAGGCCGCCAGACGCTGCTGGAACCCTTGGAACTCACCAGCGACGGATGGTTCCGTCCGGTCATCAGAGACAACAAGGGACTAAGCGCCGACCCCACGGGGCCGATTCCTGTTCCCATTACGAACGAGGCAGACAACGCCCCAGCCAAAGGAGGTGCCAAAGCTGCAATCGGCCAGTTCCGCGTAGGACTGGAATGGAAATCCTATCGCGCCAACGAACCAGAACGTTACCAACAGATTCCTGACGGCATCCGTGTTCTGGCCAAGGGCACGCTCCCGGGCAATTCCTCTCCGCTCATGTTCGTTGCCGGCGAGCACCGCTATGAGATAGAAGCCGAGATTGAACTGAGTGATGCCGAGACACGCGCCGGGCTCGTGCTCTATTACGACAGCGTGTTCCACATGGGAACAGCCTTCGACGGCCAACGCCGCTACCGTTACCGCAAGGGCGGCCAGAGCGGGGGCGGCATGCACCCACATGGCGACACCCGCAGGATGTGGCTCCGCCTCAGAAACGATAATCACGTCGTGACCGGTTCTTACAGCTATGACGGAAAGAACTGGCAACGCGAAACCTGGGGAATGGACTGCTCAGGCTATAATCATAACACGCTCTATCAGTTCCAGTCTGTCCTGCCCGGCATCTTCTGCTGCGGCAAAGGCTCGGCCACGTTCAAGAATTTCAAGTACCGCAACCTCGACGTAGAGGAAGCCAAGGCAGCCATGCGCCGTGCCACGACGTTCATGATGGACAGCATCAGCTATCGCGGAGCCTTCGTATGGAACTATCTGCCCGACCGAAGCCGCCAATGGGGCGAAATAGAAGCCCCCTATCGCACGATGGTGTGGATTCAGTCGCCCAGCACTCCTTCGGTGGGCCATCTCATGATTGATGCCTATCATGCCACCGGCGACGAATACTACTACCAGCAGGCGCTGAAGATTGCCAAGGTGCTCATCTCCGTGCAGCATCCCGAAGGCGGATGGAACTACGTGGAAGACCTCGCGGGCGAAGAGCAACTCAAGGAATTCTATCGCACCATCGGCCGTCAGGCATGGCGACTGGAGGAGTTCCAACACTATTACGGCAACAGCACCTTCGACGACGAAGCCACTTCCACTTGCGCCACCCTGATGCTGCGCGTCTATCTCGAAAAGAAAGATCCCGAAGTGCGCAAGGCGCTCGACAAGGTCATCTCCTTCATGCTCCAGAGCCAATACGCCAACGGTGGCTGGCCTCAGCGCTATCCCCTCATGTTCGACCATCCTTTCCGGGGCAAGGAAGACTATTCCTCGTTCATCACGCTCAACGACGACGTGATGCCCTCCAATATCGAATTCCTCATCCAATGCTATCAGGAACTGGGACGCAAGGATTTGCTCAAGCCTATCCACAAGGCACTCAACCTCTCTGCCCGACTGCAGCAACCGGCACCTCTGGCAGGCTGGGGCGACCAGTATTTCGTGAAGACACTCAAGCCCGCCCATGCCCGCAGCTATGAGCCGCGCTCCATCAACACAAGCACCACCGTGCGTATGGTCAGAGCCATGATGGACTATTACCAGCTCACCGGCGAAAAGAAATACCTCAAGGGCATTCCCGCAGCCATCGACTTCCTGCGCACACAACGACTGCCGGCCGAAGAGGCTAAGCGCTACAGCTACTACCGTCCCGTCAACGAGGGATTCCAGGCTGCGCGTTTCCTTCTCCCCGAAGATGGCACACCCCTCTACGTGCACCGCAAGGGAAGCAATGTGGGCAACGGTGAATACTACACAGACCAGGAAATCAGCGGCACCATCGCCCACTACGGCTCTTGCGCCTTCATCAATCCCGATGCGCTCGAACGCGACTACCAGGCATTACTGAAGGCCAACCCGAAGGAAGTAACCGCTACCTCGCCCCTACTCTATCCGAAGAAGAACATCGCCGTACCTACCTATTATTATAAGGCAATGCCTGCATCAGGTGGAAACAATCGGCGCGGCGGCCTTTCCGTAGAAGATATTCTCCGTCAGCAACAACCTGGCGGAGGATGGCTCACGCCGTTGACACAGATATCCAACGTCTATAAGCCGATGCCTGCCAACCAGTCGCCATCCACCACCAAGGCACACGCCACCTCATTTGTGGGCGACGAGTACGACACCTCTCCCTACACGCCGGAGAAACCCGTTCTGGGCTATAGCACCCGCTCGTTCATCCAGTACATGGCGCAGCTCATTCACTACGTAAAACCATAATTCCATCAGAACTCATATCACAAACAGACAAGAGGATGTGCCCTGCCACATCCTCTTATTCGTTCATGAAAAACACCTATCAGAGGCGTTTTCTTCTTTATATATACCTTATTACATAATGGAAAAACGACAAAAATATCAAGAATTACAGCTTTTTGAATCAAAAATTATAGTTCTGGCGACAAATTTTAGGGGTGTTTCGGGAATCTGTCGCGATATGGGGGCTGTGTCGCAACAAAAGAAACAGAAACTAAGTGGAAAATGATTGAAGGGTGAAAAATACGGCTTATCTTTGCAATGTCAAAAGACGAAAGTCAGACGACAAAGAGTGAGTTAAACAACAAATAATAATAACAATTAAAAAACATAGAAGTCATGAAAAAGTCAGTTATAGGTTCAGTAATGGTAGCAGAGGTTGCTCTAATGGTAAGTGTAATGGCAATAAACGCCAACAGTAATCATAACCAAGGTCAGGCCCTGATGTCGCAGGCTAACCAGAAGCAGATTAGCGTCAGCGCTCAGCACGCAGACAAAGCAAAGCAGGCCCATGACGGGAAAACCTATCAGATTCTGGTCAAAAGATAAGCTCCGGCCGGAAGTTCATAAACAATCAATAATAAAGAGAGTATCAACATCATATTATAACACTTTAAATTTAACTACTATGAATAGCTTTTTGAAGAATATCACAGATAAGGTGTTTGTTAACTACGTGAACAACAACTTTATGACTCCCACAGGGTGTCTCCCACAGAAGCAACAGCCGTAAGGCTACAGTATTTTCATCAGACTAAAAATTTCACCGTGCCCGGAACCTGAATAAGGATTCGGGCACGAGTGGTTTTTCGGAGGTTTAACACGCCTGAGGGCTATACTTTTTGGCAGTTTCAACGGAAATGTGTAACTTTGCGCTATCAATTGCGTCTTTCAGATAAAACCATAAACAACAGAACCGTATGACAGCATCCGATATGACACCAGGCATCGGCCAAGAGATTTACGAGCCGGAGGTGGCAACCGTCTTCTTCGAAGAACTGGAGGAGGGGCTGCGCCTGCTGCCTGAATATCGGGGGTTCTACGGTGTCTTAAACCGCGTGTTCCAGAAATGTATCGACCAGAAAATCAGCGACACACGTCTGAACTTCAGCGGAACCTTTGCCAAGACAGACTATCTGCTGAAGGAGCATCAGGCACCGCAACCGCTGGTGAGAGCCGCTAACCACACACGAGCCAGACTACGCCGACGGGAGGAACTTTCGGACGATGACCTACGGGAGAACTGTCTTCAGGACCTGAAAAACCTCTGCCACTTCATCGCCTGCATCTATGAAGCACAAATTCCGGAATCACTCTCCCGGCACTTTCCCCAAAGGGAAATCATACACCCCCGGAGGGAACTGAAAACCGAATGCATGCGCACGGTCATCGACTCTTGGGACAAGGATTACATCTATGTGAACGCGGAGGATGCCGACGGTGACCTGCTGAAGGTGAACTACCGCGCGACTGGCTTCTACAACAAGGGAGACTGGTCGTATATGGAAAGTCTTTTCTATAAAAACGCACAACTCAACCTGGTGCGCCCACGATGGGAAGAGGATGTGCTCTATCCCGAACTGATCATTCTGGAACCTGACTATCTGGTGGATATCTCGTCCATCGCACGATGCTTTGCCCCATACGCCGAATCACCCTACGTGAACCTGATAAAACGCCTGGAACCCGCGCAGGCCACGGAGGCAACCGTTCTTGGTAACCTGGCAGGACAGTTGCTCGACGAAGCCATCCACCAATTGTCTGGCACACACTCATATAGGCAGAGTGTGAAGGATTTCTTTAAGGATCATGCCATCAGTCTGCTGGAAGCAAGTCCCGGCAATCAGTTTCATGCCGATGCCCAACTGCAGAAACACAACATCCAGCGGGCACTCGATGACGGCATGCGACGGGAAAACTTCCGGAACTTCGATTCCAAAGACGGACTCGTAGAACCTTCGTTCTTCTCGGAAATGCTTGGCATTCAAGGACGTATGGACTATCTGCAGTTCGACTTCAAACTGCTCATCGAGCAGAAATCGGGTAAAGGCGAATATCCCTACGGCAACTTTGTGAAACCCCGTCACCGCGAAGAACACTATGTGCAGCTGCTGCTCTACATGGCCCTGATACGCTACAACTTCCGGGAAATCTACGAAAAGAACCATGAGGAGTTGCACGCCTTCCTGCTTTATTCGAAATACCAGGAGAGTCTCGAAGGACTCGGATTCGCCCCCGATCTGCTGTTCAGGGCCATCAGCATCCGAAACGGCATTGCATGGGCGGATATGTTCCTCACGAAACCCGACGCATACCGCCTGCTGGAGCGTCTGACTCCAGAACAACTGAACAGCAAGCACCTACAAGGCAAACTCTGGGACGACTACCTGCGCCCGCAACTCTCCGCCCTACTCGCCCCCGTACACCATGCATCAGTATTGGAGAAAGCCTACTACTACCGCTTCCTGACCTTTATCGCCAACGAGCACCTGATGTCGAAACTGGGCAACAAAACGAAGGAGAATTCGGGATTTGCCTCAGCATGGCACGACTCGCTGGGCGACAAACGGCTGGCGGGAAACATCTACGACAGGCTCCTATTGGCCGTGCCCAACGAAGAGACGGAGGGCGAAGTGAAGGAGGTGGTGATGAGATTCTCAGAAACACCCGACAATGACATGTCAAACTTCCGCACAGGCGACATCGTGATGCTGTACCCCTACGAGAAAGGAAAAGAACCGGACGCACGCAAAGCCATGATCTTCCGTTGCAGCATCAAGAGCATCACAGCCGATGAGATAACACTGACTTTGAGAGCCGCCCAGTCAGACAAACGGGCCTTCATGAGAGAACAGCAGAAGCTATGGGCCATCGAGCACGATTTCATGGAATCATCCTACGGCTCCCTCTACCGCGGGATGCACGCTTTCCTCTCGGCTCCTAAGGAACGCAGAGACCTGCTGCTCCTGCAAAGGAAACCCGCGGTAGATCATTCCGTAACGCTCAAAGGCGACTACGGCCCCTTCAACGAACTGGCCCTCCGCGTGAAACAAGCCCGCGACCTCTTTCTCATCATCGGTCCGCCAGGCACGGGAAAAACATCCTACGGCATGCTCAATACGGTCAAAGAGGAACTCCTGGAACCTGAATCGGCAGTGTTGGTAATGTCATATACCAACAGAGCCGTGGATGAGATATGCAGTAAACTGCAGGAAGAAGGCATCAACTTCATCCGCATCGGCGGCAAGCTGAGCTGTAACGAGACCTACAGGGACCATCTGCTCAGCGAGAAGGTGAAAGGCTGCGACAATATCGACAGTCTGAGGAGCATCATCAGCACCACAAGGGTGTTCGTCAGTACCACGACTTCTATGAACTCACACCTCTCCCTGCTGAAGATGAAAACCTTCACGCTGACGGTCATCGACGAAGCTTCGCAGATACTGGAACCTCACCTCATCGGCATCCTGAGTGCCCACAACAACGGCATTCCAGCCATCCGGAAGATTGTGATGATAGGCGACCACAAGCAATTGCCTGCCGTAGTGCAGCAGAAACAGCAGGTATCAGAGGTGACGGATCCCGTGCTGAAGGATATCCTGCTGACGGATTGCCGTCTTTCTCTCTTTGAACGTCTGCTCAGGGCCTACCGCCAGGACTACAATCAGGACAACGATGTGTCGTATCTGCTGAGGAAACAAGGACGCATGCACCCTGATATTGCCCTGTTCCCGAACTATGCCTTCTACGGGAACATGCTGGAGATAGTGCCCCTGGAACACCAGAAGGAGAGACTGACCTGCACAGGGAAAGGCCAAAACGGCATAGCCGACTTGCTGGCTACCCGCCGAATTGCCTTCATTGCCGCAGAAGCACCCGAGCATTCTCCCTCCGACAAAGTAAACCAAAATGAGGCCGACATCATCGCTGCCACCGTGGTGGAAATCTACAAGATGAATGCCGACAGCTTCAATACGGAGAAAACCGTAGGCGTAATCGTGCCCTACCGCAACCAGATTGCCACCGTCAGAAGCACCATCGACAAGTATGGCATCAAAGACCTTCACGACATCACCATCGATACCGTGGAACGTTATCAGGGATCTCAACGCGATTACATCATCTATGGATTCACCATCCAGAAATACTATCAGCTGAACTTCCTCACATCGAATGTCTTTGAAGACTTCGACGGCAGCATCGTGGACCGCAAGCTCAACGTCGCGATGACTCGCGCCCGCAAGCATCTCATCATCGTGGGAAACCCCGAACTGCTGGCCAACAACCTTACCTATTACAAACTGCTGGAGTTCATCCGCAGCAAACATGGCTACTTCAAGGTGAAGCCAGAGCACTTCCTAAGCGGAAACTTTGAAGTACCGCCGTACGATGCCGCCGATGCTGACCCCAGCAAAGAGGTTTCCTGCATGTCAGAGGCATTTGAAAGGGTATTTGAGCAGGTGGTGGAAAGCCCAATCCGAGAAGACAGCCGAACGGCATTCCCATCACTGATTTTCGGAAAAGACCATACGGAATGCCTCCAGGCGATAAGCTATGGGCGCAGCAGTTTCTCCCGCCCCGAGCATGGACTATCGGCAGAACAACAGGTGCTGGCCTATTGCCATCACCTGATGCGGCCCTATTATAGCAGCAGCAAGGGCATCTACAGCAAGCATGAGGACTGGATTCGCACTCAGATAAAAGCCGCCAGCGGCAGAGTACAGCTGATCGATTTCGGATGCGGACCAGCCACCTGTGGCATTGCCTTTGCTGAATTGTTCCTGCAGGATGCACCGTCAATGGTCTATACCGGAATTGACACGTCAGCCGCGATGAAACAGAAAGGCATCCAACTGCTTGAAAGCCTCTACGGACGAAGGCTGAACATGCAGATGAAATCATCCTTTGACGAATTGGGACTCCACTTCTGGGAGGCCTCCTCAGAACTGCCCTCGTTCATCATCTTTAATATCTCGCATTTCTTTTCCTGCGTATCGCAAAGGTTCACGGAGCATCTGGCACAACAGATTCTGAGCATCCTGAATGACTATCCCCTCAACAAATACCTGTTTGTCATCCAATATGCCGACATAGAGTGTAACCTGGAATCTTACAAAGTCTTCAGAAAAATATTGCAGCTTTGCGACAAATCTGCGGGATGCTCCCCCTATATGTCGCAATTTATACCTGTTTGACGCAACAACTAACAGAGAAAATGGCTGAAAACGATGGTTCGTGGCTATATAAGCCCTATCTTTGCAGTATCAAAAGTAAAATTAAAAAAAATGAAGATTATGAAGATTTCAATGATTGATAAAGTTTTGGCCATAGGACTCGTATTAGCCGTTTATGGCATCACGCTGAAGGCCGACCACAATGTTAACAGAAAGGTCACCATAGACCAGAAAGACAAAGTGGAGGTGAAAGCCAGCGAACAGGAAAAACAAAAGGAAACAGTCGATTACAATCAGATACGCGAGGAATACAAATGGGACCTCGAAGGTGCCGGTGACTTGGGCGAGAGCTTCCGCATGTGGGACTAATCCACAGACAAAGAATCCCCAAAGGACCACCACACATTATCTCTATCAGACTAAAGAAACCCCGTGCTCGGAATGCCGAAAGGCAATTCGGGCACGGCTCAATTTTAGGCGGTCGCTACCACCCCCGCCCCCAAAATAAGCAAAGCCCACGAGATAATCCAGCTCCCCCCTAAATATCTAGAACATCTAGAATATCTAGAAATTCTAGAACTACTAGAACTTCTAGAGAACCTAGAACTAATAGAAAAAACAAGAATCCCAAGCCCCAAAAATCCCCCTCATGCGACAAATCCAAAACCCACTCCTCCTGAATGTCGCAAAATCACCCCTGTGTCGCAACAAAAGAAAGTGAAAAAAGAAAAAAATGATCCGCCTTTGATTAATCCTTTGTATCTTTGTATCGTCAAAAGAACAGTAATAGATAATATTTTCTCATGATAAATACTTAGATTAGTTTCATTCGTTTTGGTTAGATTATAGGTTAGTTATTAGGTTAGTAAAAGGGCTGCAGCGGCAGCCCATTTTTTTTATTTCTTCGGAACGAAACTCTCAAAAGTCTGGTCATCAAAAAATATCTTGATTTCTGTAATCTGACGCTGCGGTTTGTCAATAAATTTCACCTCAGTTTTGATAGGATTTTTGGGTGTCGAAGTTACACCGACGTTTTCAAGTGGATTGAAAAGGCCTCCTGATGGGGAAGTAGGGGAATCATTAAAGGGAAGCTGTTGCGAAGAGCCCTGATTGGCAGCATCAGAAAAGTCATTTTCTGAGGTGTACATCTTACCTTTACCAAACATCAGCCAGTCGGTGCTGATGGCAGGAATCTTCTCTTTGATCAGTTCAACGACATTGAGGGTAGGACGGGTACGTCCGGAATAGATGCCGCTGAGTGATCCTTCACTGAGTCCAATGAAACTGGCGAACACTTTTTGAGTCATGTGCTGACTCTCCATAATCTCTCTGATTCTATCCTTCATTTTCTTGACAAGTACGATTTTTGAGGGCAGAAGCCCGGTTTGCTAAGATTTTACAAAGGTAAACCAAAAGTTTCGAATCTCCAAATTTTTGAAAGAGAATTTTAAAAGATAAAACTTGAATTTTAGAATTTACACTTTTAAACTTTAAAGAACAAAATTGTGCGTTTTGAATTTCAAATCGCAAAGTTGAATTTAAGTGATAAAACCGTTACATTGCTTTTATTGAGGGGATTTAATCAAAAAACTGGGTATAAATGTGTTATTTACAAAAACCGAACCCTGACAGCTGTGAATATGCACTTTTAACATGTCAGCCATGGTGATATTCGGGGTTTTGAGTTCGTAAATTTACCATAACTATATGGGTTTCAATACATTATATACAACAAAGCAATTATGTATAAATATGAACATCGGGGTCTCGTTGTGGTAGTTTGAATTTTCAAACGTACGATTCGGATTATTAATGTGCAATTTTAATATTCGCAATTTAAAGACGTAAAACGTAAATCCTTATTTTATTGTTTAAACTTTTAAATTGAAAATTTGAAACCGTAAATCATAATGAATCTTAAGATTAAATTCGTTTCGCTCGAAAATTCAAAAAATCGGCATTACTCGAATATTCTGAACGAGCGGTCGGGACGGCTAAAAATACGCGAGTTTTGAGCGCCCAAAATAGGAGCAAACTACTTGAAAATATGGGCATTTAGCCCCTTTTTCGGCCTCCTGAAAAACCGAAAAAAGCGATGAAAATAGAGCCGAAAAAGTGATTTTTTAGTGCAAAATGAAGAACACAAGCTCCTTCAGAAGGTCACCAACGGGGGTGTTTGGGTTATCCAAACCCTTACTTTTGGCATCCGTTTCGCGAATCTTCTGAACGATCTGCATCGTCTTCATTCCAGAGTAGTTTCTCAATCCCGTCATATACTCCTTAGCCGCCCAGGGACTGCGGAGCTCCAAAAACTGTGCTACGCCAGAATCCGTTTTTTGCGGAGCATAATGAGCGAGCATCAGATTTTCGAAGAAATTGAAGAGCAACGGGATTAGCATGAACGGACCACCCGACTTTGGGTTACTGTCAAAATATTTCAAAATACGGTTTGCTTTCAAGATATCGCGGTTGGCAATGGCCGAACGGAACTCGAATCCATTATAATCCTTGCTCACCCCTACTTGCTCCTCCACCACTTCGGGCGTAATCTTCCTGCTACCCTCTGGCATCGACAGACACACCTTGTCAAGTTCTGAAGCAAGACGACTCAGATCAGAACCGATATGATCGGCCAGCATCTGGCATGACTTGCCGTCGATGGCAGCCCCGTACCTCTTGAGATACCCCATGATGAAGCCAGGCAGATCACGGTCATAGAGTTTTTTACTCTCGAAAACCACTCCGCCGGCATTCAGCACCTTCTGCAGAATCTTCTTGCGCCCGTCAATCGTACCGTTCTTGTAGGCCAGCACCAGCACGGTCGTAGGTTGCGGCTTCTCGAAATACTGCTCCAGCCGGTCCCAGTTCTTAATGTTCTGAGCCTCCTTCACGATGACCACCTGCCGCTCCGCCATCATCGGGAAGCGCCGGGCCATATCAGCCACCTGTCCGGAAGTGACGTCCGATCCGAAACAAACCGTCTGATTGAAGTCGCGCTCCCCTTCGGTGAGTGCATGCTGCGCAATATAGTCTGTAATCTGGTCGATGAAGTAAGCCTCATCCCCCATCAGGATATACGCAGGGGCAAATTTGGCGGCTCTGAGGTCGCCCATGATGCCCTCGAAGGTTGCTGTCTGCTTCTTTTCTGCCATTCTTCTTCGATATTTCGAAATTAATATGTACCTTTGTCGGCTACAAAGGTACGATTAAGTGAGAACAAATGCAAAAGAAAGCTTGCTTTTTTTGCTTTGTCGAACGATAGAACCTTATTCAAAGGTACAAAAATGAATTCATTAAACCTACCACCTTACGCCATAAAAATTGCGGAACAGGACGGACGACGGATGATTTTCGACTTCCTCAGGCGGAAATTCGTGGCGCTGACCCCCGAAGAATGGGTCAGACAACACTTCGTCCACTTCCTCACCGACCACAAGGACTACCCCGCCGGACTCATGGCCAACGAGGTGGAACTGAAGATAGGCGACAAGCGGCTGCGATGCGACTCCATATTATATAATAAGGAGATGAAACCGCAGATGATCATCGAATACAAGGCCCCGCACATCACGCTCACGCAGAAGGTTTTCAATCAGATCACGGCCTACAACCTGCTGCTCCGCGTGGATTATCTCATCGTTTCCAACGGTCTGCAACACATTTGCTGCCGCATGGACTATGCTCACAACACCTATCATTTCCTGCCGGAAATTCCTAATTACAAATCATTATAGAAAGATGAAAACAGCCATTTTGAAGAATATCATCACGGGCGTGGAGAAACGAGTTCACCTGACGATGGACCACCCCGCAGTGCAATGCGGCATTGCCGTATGGGTGGACGACGAGGGCAAAGCCTATTTCCCCGAGGACGTGCCCAACCCGTTCTACGAACTGAAAGAAGTAGTAAGTGAAGAATGAAGAGTGAAGAGTGAAGAATTATGGAGAAATTTATACGATTTTTGAGAGACTGGACGCTGCCCGTGGCCATTGCCGTAGGCACGGTGTGCTACCTCACTTGCTATTTCACCCCTGCCCTTGATCCGCTGAGCAACGCGATGGGGCCCTTCTTCGACGTGTTCTTCCCCGTCTGCGTGTTCTTCACGCTGCTCATCACCTTCTGCAAGGTAGATTTCCACCAGATGCTCCCCCATCGCTGGCAGTTCGGCGTCCTCGGAGCCCAGTTGCTGCTCATAGCCCTCAACGTATGGATCATCCTCCGCTACTGCTCCACCATCCAGCAGCGCATCCTCTGGGAAGGCGTCCTCACATGCGTCATTGCCCCCTGCGCCTCCGCAGCCCCCGTGGTAACCAATAAGTTGGGCGGCAATATCAACACCATCACCACTTTCACCATCATGTCCTCCCTGGCCTCCTCCCTGCTCATTCCGCTGGTATTCCCCATGCTCGAGAAAGGCGCCGAAGTCACTTTCATGGAAGCATTCCTCGTGATACTTCAGAAAGTGGCCATGATCCTCGTCCTACCCCTCATCCTGGGCTACATCATCCGCCACTACATGCACCGGCTTCACCGCTGGATTATCTCAAAACCCAACCTGAGTTTCTACACGTGGGCCGTCTCGCTCTCCATCACCACGGGCATCACCGTGAAGAACATCGTCCACAGCGAGGCCTCCATTTCCCTGCTGCTGATGATAGCCCTCTTATCGCTCATCATGTGTTTCCTTCAGTTTGGCATCGGCCGCGCCATCGGCAATCGCTTAGGCGAGCCGATATGTTCCGGCCAAGCCATGTTCCAGAAGAACACAGCCCTTGCCATCTGGGTCTCCTACATGTACCTCAATCCCGTAGCATCCGTAGGAGCCGGCTGCTACGTATTGTGGCAGAACATCATCAACTCCCTCGAACTCTGGATAGACAGGCGGAAGCAATCATCAAAGAAGTAATACCCCCGAACAGAAGACGAGCTGCCATCAACGGCAGCTCGTCTCGCAAAAAGAAGTCTTGTTTTATCTAATAATTACTATAACAAATATTCGGTTTATCAGTCATCGATGGCTATTAGACCGCCCTGCTTATTGAACTTTAGTTCTAGGCCGTTGGATAGTTCTACCTTAAAACCGTAGCGCTTCTTGTCGATCTTCACGATCTGTGCCCCTCTGAAGTTCATTTTCACGTGGTTGGCTAGGGCTACCGGAACTAGATTGGCAGGAACGGCCGAGAATTTGCAGTCCACCTTGTCCCATGTTCCTTTTGAATCGAAATCCATCTTAACACCATTGATTAGGTGCACCTCATAGGTCTTTCTGAAGAAATCGTAGTCTAGCTGTGCGAAGGCGATAGTCTGGTTGGGGAAAGTCTTCTGGATGAACGCACGGGCAGGTGCCGGAATTCGCTCAGCTGGAATCATTCTGTCACTTGCGGAGGCTGAAACTGACTGCATCATCATGCAGATAAATGCTGCGAGGAAAATTACTGACTTTTTCATAGTGCTTTTGTTTTTTAATTAATAATGTTTATGTTTATAAGATTTATTTCTTTTTTTGTCTCAGGGAAGTCGTTTGTTCCTTTTGACATTGCAAAGATACGGCGGGAAATAAGCAAGTTCCAAACATTTAGTTCATATCCTTCCACTTTTGTTATGGCAAACGCTTGTTTTTGCGACAATTCCGAAAATACCCTCCGAAATTGCCGCAAAACAGCCACATACATTGCATAGAATTTTTCTGATTTAAGGGTGCACGGGTGCCACATCCCTTTTATACAAAGGGCGTGCACCCTATTCGGAAGGGTGTCACGGGTGCCACAAGGGTGCCACAGGAGACCCACCCCAGCCCTCCCTGCTTAGGGAGGGAGTTTTATTATTGGGGTAAGGTTCTTGTTAGCGTTGACAAATTCTCTAGAGAATTTCCTCCAAACTATCATCGGAAGCCCCGCAAAGTATCATCGGAAGCAAAAAATTCTCTAGAGAATTTCACACTCCCTATGATTCCCTTGGCCTTAAGGATAGTTTTATTCCTCACGCGGAGTGAACGGAGTACGCAGAGATTAACAATAAAACTCCCTCCCTAAACAGGGAGGGTTGGGGTGGGTCTCTTGTTTGGTGGGTCTCTTGTTTGGTGGGTCTCTCTTTCGGTGGCACCCTTGTGGCACCCGTGACACCCTCAAAAACAGGGTGCACGCCCACTGTATAAAGGCGATGTGGCACCCGTGCACCCTAAAATCGAAAATCTCGCGCGCACGCGCGAGAGACTGATCACTTGGCTCTCCATTTTAAAGCTTTATCGGAGAAAAGAAGTTTTTTTAGCTCGCAATATAAATTTTTCAAGAAAGGCGAACGATTTAAAAGAAAAATGATTATTTTTGCAGATGCATTGCGGCTGCCGTCCATGTATTGTCGTGACGAACAGGGTGGTATGACTGGCTGCATTTGCAATAACTTATTGGCAAAGTTGATTGTATCAGCTATCTGAAGAGGTTCCAACTGCAAAGTCCTGGAAAAACTTTATTGGAACGAACCTTGGAGGAAGTTAGGTACGCCGTTATAGGCGTACCCTTTCTCTGTATTTCGTTCCAAGCCTCATTTCCAGGACAGGCGCAGTAAGGAAGTACTATAAGAGGAGGGTACGTTCTTTTTTTGCCTCTAACGGAACTTAAACAATGAGAACTAATAAAAAACCTTTGTTTTCTGGTCATGAATCATTTCCCTGTAAGTCACTTTGGCTGAAGAAAGGATATGATTTTGTTGTTGGAGGTAACGACTTCAATAGCCCTGAAGCTGTTATTGACTTAGGTGTAGGCAAGAATATGGTTGCGTCCATCCGTTTCTGGCTAAAGGCATTTGGTGTTTTAGAGAATGATGAGATAACAAACTTAGGACGTTATCTCTTCGATAACAACAATGGTAAGGATAAGTATCTGGAGGATATTGCAACACTTTGGCTGCTTCACTTTAATTTAGTATTCTCAGAAACAGCAACACTCTATAATATGTTTTTTTGTGGAGTTCAGCGAGAACGTACGCACTTTGATCGCGAACAGGTCCTTACCTATGTGAAACTGAAAATGGTGGAGGCTGGTAAGATGACGTTGTTCAATGCCAATACCGTAAAGAAAGATATTGGTGTACTGATACAAAACTATTGTCTTCCCCGTAAGTTCCAATCCAATGAGGATTTCTCTTCATTACTAATAGACCTTGACTTGATTCGTCAGAGTACAGAAGGCAAGAGCTACTACTTCAATGTGGATGGTAAGCGTGGAGTGACAAAAGAGATTTTTCTATATGGTTTGTTGAAACTAAAAGAACATGAAGGTGACAATACAATTGCCTTTGATACAATACAGGAAAATGTTGGCCTTGTTTTCTGCATGCAAGACTTTGAGACTATTGAGATGTTGAAGCAGCTGGCCAAAGAGTATAGTCAGTATTTTACATATAGTGATGTTGCTGGCATCAAACAGCTTCAGTTCACAAAGGATCTGGACGCGAAACAAGTATTAGACAATTATTATGGCTAGGACATTTAGTTTATCCGCGAATATAGAGAACGGTTTTGCAGAGGGCACACAATACCTCGTAACACCTAATGCTCAGAATGCTATTCACAATATTGTGAACGATTTCCGTTCTGGCATCCATTCTTTTACTATTATAGGTTCATACGGTACAGGCAAGTCCAGTTTTCTCCTTGCATTAGAGACAGACTTAAAGAAAGCCGGCAAACGGAAATATCTACTGGATGCGAAGAATCTCTCTGATGCTAAGTCATTTGAAATAATGAACATTGTAGGCGACTATGCAGAGATGTCATCTTTGCTGAGTAAAGCTTTGAACGTAGAAGGTAACAAGAATAGCATTCTGGATAGTTTGAAGAACTATTATGTTCAGTGTCAGAAGAAAGGCAAGTTCCTACTGATAGTGATTGACGAATTTGGCAAAGTATTGGAACATGCGGCCAAGAACAATCCAGAGAAGGAACTTTACTTCTTGCAGAAGTTGGCAGAATTGGTGAATGTTCCTACAAGGAAGATGATGCTTCTCACCACATTGCATCAGAACTTTGGAGCTTACGCTAAGGGACTGACGGAAGCCCAAGCCAACGAGTGGACTAAAGTAAAAGGACGCTTCAAAGAAATAACATTCGTTGAACCTGTGGAACAGTTGCTTTATCTGGCATCTGCTCAACTGCAAGCAACAAAAAGACTCAATCCAAATGATAATATTACCGCATTGCATGAACTGGCTAAAGAAACGCGCTATGTATCAAAGGATTTCCCTTTAGAAACAGCCATACAACTTTATCCATTGGATCTCTTCTCGGCCTATACCATCACCACTGCTATCCAGCGTTATGGTCAGAACGAACGTTCACTTTTCACTTTCCTAGCAGCAAAAGGAACTAATTCAATTTCTGAATTTGAGCCTGCCGACCACCTGAGTTACAACCTTCATAATGTGTACGACTACATTCTCTATAACTTCTATTCATATTTGAAAGATGCCAACGCCGACTCTATGAGTTGGAGTACCATTCAGGTGTCTATCGAAAGAGTAGAAGGTCAGGATTGGATTGACGAAGCAGAAATGCTGAAGGCTGTAAAACTTGTAAAAGCCATTGGGTTGCTGAACCTCTTTGGAACAGCCAGTTTCAGGCTTACAGAAAGAAATCTTACGGACTATGCCCGTGAAGCAATGGCGATTGACAATGCCAAAGAAATTATTCAAAAACTGTCAGCCAAGAAAATTATCCGTTATGCAGCCTACAAGGAGCGTTTGATGCTTTTTGAAGGAACAGACGTAGACCTCGAAGCAGAGATACGTGAAGCAGGAATGATGGTATCTCGCCCTGTGGCCTTCGTTGATGAGTTGAACGTATTCTTCAATCGCAGAATATCTCCAGTCAAAGCCCACTTCTTTCAGAAAGGCACGCCACGTTTCTTTGACTATATGATTCGTGAGGAGCCATTAGACGTTGTGCCTACTGGTGACACGGACGGCTATATCGAACTAATATTCTCAACCCACAAGAATGCTTTGGAGGAAATAAAGAAGTTTAGTTCTGAGACTGACCATGCACTTATCTTTGCCTGCTTTACCAATACAGAAGAAATCATTGACCACCTTCATAATATTAAGAAATACATGTACCTCTTGGAGCGAGTACTTGATAAGAACGACAGAGTGGCCGTGACTGAAATCCAGAAACTGAAAGAGTATGAAGAGACCTTGCTCAATAAGGCTATAAGCGACAATCTTTTTTCATACAAGAACAGAGTTGTATGGGTGTTTGGCGGCAAAGAGCAGAAAGTAGAATCACATCGCGACTTTAATCAGTTGTTATCAAGAGTGTGCAACGAGATTTATAGCAAGACTCCTGTGATGGTCAACGAGTTGTTTAACAAGCATAAACTAAGTGGAACGATAACGGCAGCACGAAAGAGTTACCTTACCTATTTGACAGAACATTATTCTGAAAATGGAATGGGATTTCCCAAAGATAAGTTTCCTCCAGAGAAGACCATCTATTCATCGTTATTGTTAAATACGGGCCTTCATCAGAATGGTGATTTCGCTGATGCACCTACCAGCGTAGGTTTTATGCCGTTATGGGATGCCTGTGAGGAGTTTTTGAAAAGTTCAGAGAATAAGGCAAGGAAGATCTCTGAATTGATAAAGATTCTATCTGCACAACCTTATAAGTTAAAGCAAGGGTTCATGGAGTTCTGGATTCCTACATATCTTTTCATCAAACGTCAGGACTTTGCACTGTATGATGCATCAAAGGGGGCGTTTATGCCTAACGTGAATATGGAGTTCTTCGATTTACTACAGAAGCATCCTGGCGATTTTGAAATCAAGAAGTACGCTGTTGATGGCGTGAAGTTAGGCTTCTTCAACCAGTATCGGCGTTTCATTAATCTTGGTGATGAGTTCACTATTACCAATGCCAGTTTCATTGAAACCATCAAGCCCTTCCTTAGTTTTTATGTCCGGCTGAATGATTACACCAAGCATACTCGAAAGTTTGACCATGAGTCAACGATGAAGTTCCGTGATGTACTGGCCAAGGCGAAAGACCCAGAGAAGGCTTTCTTTGAGGATTTACCAGAGGCTCTTGGCTTTACACAGGAGAAACTGAAGCAAGAAGAGTTTATCAACGAATATGGAAAGATTATTCAACGGGCCATTAGGGAATTGCGTTCATGCTATTCTCAGTTAATAGACCGTATTGAGTCAAGGCTTGTGGAAGAATTTGGTTTGCAGAGTTATGATTATTCTGAATATATCTTTGAAGTCCGTGAAAGGTTAGCCCACGTAAAAGCATACCTGCTGACAGACAAACAACGTGAGTTCTATCATCACGTAATGACCGAATACGACAATCGCGCTCTATGGTACCAATCCATTTGCTATACCATTCTGGAACAACGGCTTGACGCATTGAGAGATGAGCAAGAGGACAAGTTGGCTGATGATTTGGTCTATCTGTTCCGTGAGTGCGAGAAATATTCTGATATTTCCCAGAAAATTGGTGACTCAGAAAAGAATGATGCGTATTCCTTCGATATGGTAACCAATAAGGGAGCCAACGTCAGGACTCAAACCTATATACTTCCTGAGAAAGACAAGCCTAGAGCAGATGAACTCGAAAAGAGAATCAGCAAGCTTCTTTCAGGTGACACCAATATCGACGTTTGCACATTGCTGTCGATACTCAACAAGAAAATGAACAAATGACAAAAGTAAGACATATATTAGGCATATCAGGAGGTAAGGATAGTGCAGCACTCGCCATCTATCTGAAGAAAACGTACCCATCATTGAAGATTGAGTACTACAATTCAGATACAGGTTGTGAACTGGCAGAAACGGAAACGCTGATTAATCGCTTAGAGGCCTATTTGGGTAAGATCGAACGGTTAAGGGCTGCAGAGGGTAGTCCTGAGCCAACGCCATTCCATCACTTTCTGAAAGCGATGGGCGGTTTTCTTCCTTCACCACAAGCCCGTTGGTGTACTAAGAAGATGAAACTCGATAAATTCGAAGAATATGTGGGCGATGACTATGCAGTATCTTACGTTGGCATTCGTGGAGATGAGGACAGGGACGGTTATATTTCTTCGAAGCCCAATATCCAGGCCATCTTCCCATTCCGCAAGAACATCTGGAGTATCGATGTCATCAACAAGTTCTTGCACAACGAGAATTTGAACCAGATAGGAGAAATCTATGAGCAGCTTTGTCCAGAGGGATTCCTTCGCGATGAAATTCTTGAATTGGTCAGGAAGCCCATCACAAAACAATTCTTCTATTCGAAGAAAATGAATGCGCTGTTAGACTATGATATCAAACTGTTCAATCACGCAGTCTTCGAGTTCTTGAAAACAACAGACTATCCTGTGGGTAAACTTGATGATTTCCCACTGCTTGATAATACTGAAATTTTGGTAAAGGACGACATATTCCGTCTTCTGAGGGAAAGCGGCGTTGGTGTGCCAGCCTACTACGAGGAGATTCCTTTCGAGGTAGATGGCGAAACTGGCACCTATTGCCGAAGCCGTTCTGGTTGCTACTTCTGTTTCTTCCAGCAGAAGATAGAATGGATCTGGCTCTATGAGCAACATCCTGATCTCTATAAGAAAGCGATGGAGTTTGAGAAAGACGGTTATACGTGGAATCAGAACGAGAGTCTTGCCGACCTCATTAAACCAGAACGTATCCGTCAGATAAAACTCGACATCATCCGCCGTCAGAAAGAAAGCCGAGCTAACAACAAAGGTACCACCCTTGCAGAAATACTTGGTGATGATATCATGTGCACGAACTGTTTTATATAAATAAGGAATATGCTATACGAAGTAGACTGGGCAGAAGACGGAACGTATGTTCCTGGTGAAGAGTACTCACCAGAGCGTTTCTTTAATGACGGATTGAAGAATAGCAAAGAGTTTGACTTGAAACTCGGCTACTTCAGTTCAGCTGCAATCAGTGTATTAGCAGAAGGCTTTGCTACCTTCATATCAAAAGGTGGCAGAATGCGATTAATCATCAATCACATTGTTTCAAAGAAAGATAAAGAGGCAATCTCTGATGGGATGTTAGGTAATATAATTGATTGTGCAGACCTCTCTAACTTCCAGTATCTAAAGTCTACGTTTGACGAATACCAAGAGCAGTTCTTCAGATGTCTGGCTTACATGATTTCGCAAAGGCGTATAGATATTAGGATTATCAAGCCACGGGGAAAAAAAGGGATTGCTCACACAAAATCTGGTCAGTTTAGAGATGGCGACAGTATAACAGCGTTTACTGGCTCTGCAAATTTTACGATTAGTGGTCTCTTTAATAACATCGAAGAAATAAAGATTGACAGGAGTGATTCTGTTGACAGAATGGTGAGAAACAGAATCATAAAGCAAAGAAAAGACTTTGATGCTATCATGTCTGGGGAAAAGAAAGGAATAGACTACTTATCACCCAAAGACTTAGTAGAAGCGATAAGTACCAACTATGGTGACTCGGACATAGAGGAACTTCTTGATGTGGAAAAGAAACTAAAGGAAATCAAGAAACAAAACGATGAGGTTCCGACGTCCGTAAACGAAGGACTTGACACCCCAGCACCTCAATTCCCCTATGACAAGCCACGTGACTACCAAATGCAGGCCTTTGAAAATTGGAAGAATAACAGACAGAAAGGTTTGTTTGCTATGGCTACAGGAACGGGTAAAACTATCACGTCTCTAAATTGCCTGTTGGAGATATATAAGCGGAACGGGTATTACAAGGCTATTATCCTTGTTCCTACTATTACTCTTGTCAACCAATGGGAAAAAGAATGTTGGAAGTTCAATTTCGTCAATATTATAAAAGTATATTCCAAAAATGCAGAGTGGCGTTCAAAGATAGAACTGTTGCAGATGGGCGAAAAATACCGAAAAAGCAGTGAACCCACACAGAATTTCATCATTATATCTACCTACGCATCGTTTGCAAGAGAAAATGTGTTTACAGTGCTGAACAGTTTTGAAAGGGCGAAAGTCCTATTCATTGCCGACGAAGCACATAACATGGGGTCGCCATCGATATTAAAACACTTGGGTACAATAAACTATCTGAGACGTATTGGACTTTCAGCAACGCCTGAAAGGCAGTTCGATGAAGACACCAACAAGAAGCTATACAGATTCTTTGGTGCAGAAGACAAGTTTACGTTCGAATATCCGATGGAAGAGGCTATCCAAAAGGGAGTTCTATGTAAATACTATTATTATCCTCATCTCGTAAAGTTAACTGACGAGGAGATGTTTAACTATGTGGAACTATCAGAGAAGATTTCCAAATACTTTAACTACAACTCAGGTGAGTTCGATAAAAAAGATGAAATACTAATGGGTTTGCTCTTAGCACGCAAGCGTATAATTCATAAGGCGGCAAATAAACTCGATGCCTTCAAAAAGATTATAGAGGAACGGTATAAGAAGAACGGCAATCTTAAATACTCGCTCATTTATGTGCCAGAAGGAAACAAACCCGATTATTTCCCTGAAGATGACTTGTTTGATAAAACAGAGCAAATTGCAGATGACGTTGTTTCTGATCACTTGATAGATATCTATACAAAAGCCGTTATGCAAATAGATAAATTTATCACTGTCAAGAAATTCGTATCAGGGCAAAAAGATAGAGACGAGATACTGGCAGATTTTGCTAAAGGGCGACTTCAGGTATTAACATCTATGAAATGTTTGGATGAGGGTGTGGATGTACCAAGAAGTGAATTAGCCATATTCTGTGCAAGTACAGGCAACCCACGGCAATTCATTCAGCGTAGAGGTCGTATTTTAAGAAAACATCCAGATAAGTACATGGCTGAAATTCATGATCTGGTAGTGGCACCAGAAGTTAGTGCGGCATCAACCAGTTACAGAATGGAGCAATCGTTATTGAAAGGAGAATTGATGAGAGTGAAGAACTTCTCCATGCTTTCAGTGAATCCATCTTATTCACAGATGGAATTGAAATCGGTTATGGAGCATTATGGACTGAACATGTATAACAATGATCATATATTATGACACAGAAAGACAAAATGTTGCGGATGGTCTTAGATGACCCTAAGTTACGAGAAACCTATGATTATGAACCTGATGATTACGAAAGCATCTATGACGCTTTGAACTCTGGGAATGCTATCGTTGTTGCAGTTGCAAAGATTATCAAAGAGTTAAACAGCTCGGATGATCCTGCAGAGCAGAAACGTGTTTACAAGACTATTTTTACCTATTTAAACAATAACCTGCTGGTATGATAATCAAGAATATTACTATAGAAAACTTCCGCAGTTACTATCGCGAGAATTCCATAGATATCGGCAATGGTTTAACGCTGATTATCGGCGCTAATGGTGACGGCAAGACTACTTTTTACGAAGCATTGGAATGGTTGTTCGATACTGTTGGCAATATGCCAAAGGTGGATAGCAAGTACATCTCAAAGAAAAGGGGTGCGGAACTGATGGAGTCGGAGTCTGCTTACGTCCGAGTTTCTATGACTTACGTTAATGATGGTAACGAACGAACCGTGCAGAAATCTTTCAAGTTCACAAAAAGCCTCAGTGGAGAAATCTCTACTTCAAATTACTCCCACGAGATTTATATCCAGAATGGCGTAGAAAAAGAAGTGAAAGAGGGCGAACAGGCAATAAAGATGTTTGATAGGGATTTTGCATCCTCTATTCGTAAGTATTGCCTGTTTAAAGGTGAACATGAACTTAATATCTTCAACAAAGAAGAAGCCATGAGTTATCTTGTTGAGACCTTCAGCCAGATTAGGGATTTTGACCCCTATTTGAAGTTTATGGCTGAAGCAAAGAAGATGGCTGAATTAGCCACTGATAATGCCATTAAAGCTGATAAAAAGAATACCGCAGCTGCTCAAAATTTGAGAAGTAAGATTATTGAAGAGGAAAAACAAATAGGCAATTTCGAATCCGAATTAAAACAGAAGTTGACGGATGCTGTAAACTTCCAAACGCTATTGGAAGACCTTGAAAAGAATAAGGAAGCTTCAAAGGATTTAGTTGACCTGAATGGAAGATTAGAGAATCTAAAAGCGACTAAAGACCAAATACAACGAAGTATCAACGAGAACTATACCTTCCGTCTTCTAGATGAAATGTGGGTTTTGATGGGTTTTGAGCCAATAGCTCAGGAATATCGTGAGTTAGTAGGGAAACTTGACCAAGAGCAGAGACGGCAGCAGAGTAAATACGACCAGGAGGTAGGTGCAAAGAAGATTGTAGCTCAAATGCAAAAAGAACTTAGTGAGGGGAAAGTGCCTCTTGCTATTAACGTGCCAGACGAGAATACAATGCGAGAGATGATTGATGATGAGTATTGTAAAGTATGTAATCGTCCTGCACCTAAAGGATCTGATCCGTATAATTTCATGAAAGCGCGTTTGGAGCAATTCTTAGCATCTCAGAAAGAGGTAGAAGACGAAGAAGAGGAAGTAATCCCACTTTTCAAGAATGCATTCATCAAAGAACTGTTGGACCGATACTCCATATTACACAACAACATGGGGTTCCTGACAAAGTTAGACGGATTCATTGACAAGGCTATTCGCGACAACTTGAGGAAACATGAAGAAGTTGAGAAATACTCTTCTAATATTGAAAAGGACGAAGATCGCAAGAAGCAGATTCTTGCCCAAACAGAAGGTTTGACGGAGGAGCAACTGATTTCTGCCTACCAGAATATTTCAGAATGGTGGAAAGGAAGAACAGATGCCGAACGCCAATCTGAGATTCTGAAAACAAAGATTAAGTCCCATCAAGAAAAGTTGGAAGAATACCAGAAAGAATATTCTAAAATATCTGAAGAGTCTTCTGCTGCTATGTATGGAAGAAGTAGTCAAGCGATTAGAAGAATACTTGATGCATTTATAGGTGCCAAGCGCCGTAACAAGCGAGAATTCCTGAATCAGTTGGAGGCAGCTGCAAACGAATATCTTGCATTGTTGAACAAAGGTGACTTTAGGGGTACTGCTCAAATCGTTGAGAAACAAGACAATAGTGCGGAAATAATCTTAATAGACACGGATGGTACTCGAATCTACAATCCGAACACCGCTTTAAAAACCACCATGTATATGTCACTGTTGTTTGCTGTGGCAAAACTGACAACAATCAAGCATGAAAACGATTATCCTCTGATATTCGATGCTCCGACATCTTCATTTACTGCAGCCAAGGAGAGTGACTTCTTTGGTGTCATAGCAGGAATTAAGAAACAAACAATTATTGTCACTAAGAGTTTTTTAATCGAAGATGCCAATGGCAATTCTAAACTCGACAAAGAGCGTCTGAAAGAAATCGATGCAAAGAAGTATCGTATAGAAAAGAAACGTCCTTTTGACGAAAGGGATCTCTCAACCATTCAAACAACAGTTGAATCCATTTAAATAAAGAGATAGATTATGGCACTAAATGATAAAAAGTTTAATCAGGATGTTTTCACACGTATCTTCGATGTGTGGGCAAGGAAGACTCCTTCATACGAAAAGCACTATGAACAAGAGGTCATAAAGGTAATATCTGATTTCGGTAAAGGAACCAATGAGGCTTCTGATGCCAAAGGAAAAATACTTGGTGCTGGCTACGAGCCGCTAATTATGGCTTTCTTCATTGGCTTGTATAGTAAAAGAAAGCTACCGTTTGACCAGTATGCAGACATCAAAGACCTGGGACAACCCATTCAGTTTTGGGGTAATTTGGACTCCAAAAAAGGACGTCGTGCATATCCTAGACTGAAAGAGTATATCTTTGTCGCTCTAGTTGCACGTACGCCTGAAATTGACTGGATTGCTTTGGATAAGGGTAAGTGGACTGTCAATGAGACAGTTGCACTTCTGATGTCCACTATGGAAGAATATATCAATTATGGGCTGGCAATCATTGCAGACAAACTGAAAGAGGATGAAAGTTACTTTTACAACAAAAACTCTTTCATCGACATTTTTAAGGAGCTTACTCACCCTATAGTTGAGTCTGATGATATATCCGAAGAAGTTCCAGAATCATTATAATTTTTCATTATTCCTTTGAATTCACCTAATTATTTCATAACTTTGCGCCAAAAGGCGTAAAGTTATGAATAGGGTAATTCATTTTTTCAACTATGAGCAGTGCTTCAAGCACTACTCTCAGATGATTATGAGTATAAGGCAAGCAAAAATCCATGGAGAGACTATCGTTGCTAAGCCTGTGCTAATGGTGGCTGTTATCGATGGCATAGAAGCAAATATTTTTACAAACAATCAATTCTTCATCAATGACTGGCTGGAAGGACGGTATAATATGCTGATGTCAAAATATGCCAAGGATTCTCAGTTTGATTTAAAGACAGGTATAGAAAAACCGTTTTGGCATCTGGAAACAGATGGCTTCTGGCATCTGAACTATCCGGGAGAAATACACGGCAAAAGCAAAACGCCCTCTAAGGCATGGCTCAAAGCCAACGTTGATTACGCATATTTCGATGAGTCTTTATGGATAATGCTTCAAAACAAGGTGTGGCGTATGAAACTGCGAGACTACATTGTAGAACATAAACTTTCTAATGGTAGCTGGCTCGAAAGACTCCGTACTATTGCTACTTTGTTATTGGCAGCATAATAGTAATGCATGTGGTCGCATGTCAGAAACGCGACTGAAAAGAGCCGATGTCCAGTATAAGGGGATATGCTCCAGCCTGTTTTTATCTTTAAGCCGCTCTCTCATATATCAGGATTCTGTCTTGATTTGCACTTTCGCGGGCAAACTCTTCGAGACCTTGCTCGGTAACAAGATCAACCTTACGGCCTAAAAGACGCTCAAGATCTCCCCACATGCCAAAGAATCTTAAGCCCACAGGCTGGCTGTGATCAAGCACAATCAGAATGTCAACATCACTATCGGCGTGCTCCTCCCCACGAGAGAAAGAGCCAAAAAGCCAAGCTTTCAAAACTGGCTGCGTCTTGAAATATTCGGCTATCTTCTTTGTCATTGCTTCTGTGCTCATATCTGCCTCTATTTGATATTCTCGATGCAAATATAAAAGTTTTCAATGAAAGTTCCAAATAATCTTCCGGTGATTTTTCTTTTTAAGGTAAAAGCAAAAGCCTCAAGAGGATTTGGGAGAAAAATTATGAACAAAATGTTTTGTGGTTTAGCGTATAATTCATATATTTGCATCGTCTAACTAATAAAGTATTACTATTATGGGAATTATCTTATCACTCGTTCTGGGTTGTTTGGCTGGCTTCTGCGCTGGCAAGTTGATGAAAGGTGGCGGATTCGGCCTGATTATGAACATTGTGCTTGGTTTGCTCGGCGGTGCGCTCGGCGGATGGCTGTTCTCTCTGCTTGGCATTTCGTGGGGTGGACTCCTGGGTCAGCTTGCCACAGCTATCATTGGTGCCTGCTGCATCCTCTGGATCGCTTCGTTCTTCAAGAAATAAGGAATCAAAAAGCAGAACAAATAAAAGATTCACAAAAAAGGGGTCGCCCTTTTTTGTGAATCTTTTATTATTGCTGGACGTAAAAGGATGGTCAGTCTTTCAACAGATAGCGGAGGATGAGCCAGCCACAACAGAATCTGATTAGGCTTTGAGGCAACCGATTGGAACTACTAATACTCCATCATCGCGTTTATAAGGAAAATCACCTACACCAACAAGCACCATCATGAATGACGGTAATTTCATACGGGTGGTATCAATCTCGGATGACAGTTGCTTTAATGATTTTGCACCATCATCAATCAGATTGTCTCCTCCTAATTTTATCTCTATCAGTCCATACGAGCCGTTTCGCAAATGAATGATTGCATCACATTCAAGTCCTTTCTTGTCCCTGTAATGATAAACCTGACCATCTAAGGCATCGGCATATACTCGCAAATCGCGAACGGCTAAAGTTTCAAACATCAGTCCCATGGTTTCCAAATCATTGACGAGGTCATTAGGATAGGCTCCTAATGCTGCGGCAGCGATTGCAGGATCAATGAAGTAGCGATTGTCACTTGTGCGTATAGCTGTTTTACTGCGAAGGTTTGGATTCCATGCAGGCATATCCTCGATAACAAAGATTTTCTTTAAAGCCTTGATGTAGTCGTAAATGGTATTATCGGACAAAGTGCTTGACTCATTTGCCTTCATGTCAGCCAGAATAGTACCAATGGTAGCCGTAGTACCCTGATGACGAGCGTATGAACGAAGGAGCAGGCGCACTCTCTGGGGATTGCGTTCCACATTATCCACTCTTGAAATATCACTCTCACAAACCACGTCATAATAATCAAAGGCTTGAGCTATGGCATCGTTCTCGTCTAAATCCAAAGCACCGGGCCATCCCCCACGACAAATAAGGTATGCTAAACGGTTTATATCAATACTACTGCTGCCTGTTATGACTTCTTCTGGATGATTAAACAGATTTGCAAGGCTGACATTGCCTGTGGACTCGCCTGATTCATAGAGCGACATCGTGCGCATCTTCAGCTTGGCAAAACGCCCTGTACCTGAATGAAAAATATCATCCATGGAAGGAGGGGTACTGCTTCCGGTAAGAATAAAATGGCCGTACCCATCACGATGATCAACTTCGAATCTGACACTATCCCATAACGATGGCGCTATCTGCCATTCGTCAATAAGCCGCGGTGTTTCACCTGTCAACAGTTGCTGAACATTGATTTTGGCTGCTTGTAGATTTTGCTGTTTGCGAATTGGATCAGCCATATACAATATGCTTGCCGCTTGCTGTTCTGCAGTGGTGGTTTTGCCGCACCATTTGGGGCCTTCTATCAGTACAGCCCCTTTCCGTCTTAATCGCGCAGTTAGCATATCATCGGCTATTCGCTTTTTGTATTCACCCATAACAATTCTATCTTTTTTATGCCGCAAAGATACTAATAATCATCTAATTATGCAAATAAAACAAAGTTTATTTGGGAACTTGGCTTATTTCCACTTGGGAACTTGACACGTTTTTACTTGGGAACTTGGCCGAAAACTCACACTTTTACATCTTAACGAATCCTGATTCTTGAAGTTCGTGACTGGTGTTATTGGTGCCTGCTGCATCCTCTGGATCGCTTCGTTCTTCAAGAAATAAGGAATCAAAAGCAGAACAAATAAAAGATTCACAAAACGGGTCGCCCTGTTTTGTGAATCTTTTATTATTGTTGGACGTAAAAGGATGGTCAGTCTTTCAACAGATAGCGGAGGATGAGCCAGCCGCCGATGATCTGGAGGAAGATGCCGGGATAGCCGAGCCAAATGTCTTGGAGGGCGGCCTGCAGAGAGCCTGTCATGGCCCATTCTACTAACATGCCTACGGCCTGATAAGCCACGACGGCCAAAGTCACTGTAAGCAGACTTACGCGCTGTGTCTTCTTGGCGATATAGGCGGCTGCCAAGGCCAAAAGCGTGCTCTTCACCAGGATGATGGGGAGCATGGCAGATGCGGGCATACCGAAGAGGAGATGATTCACGAGGGGTGAAAAGACGGCGGTAAGCAATCCCACGGTGAAGCCGTACTTAAAGGCGGCTACGAGGGTGAAGAAATAGATGGGCAGAAGGATGAGTCCTCCCTGCGGAAGAAGATGACACAACTGCGGCAGGACGATGTTGCCTACCACGAAAGCGGCTGCCAGGAGATAGGTTTTCAGATTGCTGATTCCCAGCTGGTGGAGGGTGATGTTTTTTGTTGTCATGTTATTTGAGTTTATAGGTTTATGAGTCTTGGGAATTAATGGGGTTTAGATTGGAGGAAAGCCTTGATTCGCTCGTAGGCTTCGTCGGGATCGCTGGTGGATGAGGTAAGTTTCTCCACGGGACAGATGTCGGTGCCGGTGCGATTGATGATATGCGGCTGCAGGGTGTTATAGGTGACGGGTATGCCCGCCTGCTTGAAAATGCTTAATGCCGACTCACTAATTACGTAGGCAAAGACTTCTTGTACTCCACCCTTCACCATGAGCAGGGCTGCTCCGCGGCCTATTACGCGATCGGCTATCTGAGAGCCTTTGAGCATCTGGGGGGCTTCGGTGAGAAGCGTGAAGAGATCGATGACTCCCTGCCGGTGGAATTCCCGAATCTCACCTGTGGCCGTACGTACCACGCCCCGTACTTCTTCGCGTTGTAAAAGATGCTTGAGTTCTTCCATGGCAGATTCAGAAACTGATGTTCACACCGCCCATGAAGGTGGCTCTCGGCATGGGGAAGCCGGCATTGATCTCATAGCGCTGAGCCAGCAGGTTCTCCCCTTTCGCCCACAAGGCTACATTCTTAGTCAGCTGATAGCCAAGCGTGGCATTCAGCAGAAGGAAATTTTCTTTCGACTCGTTCTCGCCTACTGCCGTGTAGAGTGCCAGGATATTCATCAAGCCTAAGCTGGCATTCCATTTGCCCTGATGCCAGGTGGTACCCAGATAGCTCTTGTTTTCAGGTGAGCCGAGCACAGGATTCTTCATGTGGACGTAGGAATGGTTGACATTCAGGCTCCAGTGGGTATTCAACGCATAGGAAGCCTCCACTTCCAAGCCGTAGTTTTCAATTTCACCGGTGTTCACATTGCGCGGTTTACCGTCGATGCGCACGGTCTGTATCATATTGTCGCCTTTCAGGTAGAAAAGATTCACGCCATAGGAGAACCCAGTAGTCGGCAGTTTATGTCTCCAAGAGAGTTCGTAGTTCATCAGGCGCTCGGGCTTCAGATCTTCATTCGACGGAGGATAGAGGTACATCTCGCGCATGGTGGGATTGCGGAAGCCCTTGCTCACCATGGCCTTGATTTCGCCGGTTTCAATCGGACGAATGACGACTCCGCCTTGCGGAATCAGTTCCGTACCTGTCACGGAATGATGATCTACGCGGAGCCCGGCATCCACCGTAAGCCAGGAAAGGATATCCTGCCGGAAATCAACGTATCCGGCCACTTCGTTGCGATGGGAATGGGCGCTCTGCTTATTCTGCGTCTCCAGCACCTCGCCCGTTTCACGCGAAGTATAATAGGCACGGCCATAGATATGCTGATAGTCGAAGCCTACGGTCAGACGGTTACCTTCAAAGAGATTGAAACTCTGATAGAGGCTCACGCCAGCCAATGCATCTTTCGAACGGAAATAGCGCGTCTGAGGCTGTTTTCCTTCGCCGTAGCCGTCGTTAATCTTATGGAAGCCGAAGTTATCATATACGCTGATGCGGCCGCTTGTACTGTCATAATGGTTCTCCACGCCCAAAGCCACGGCCCCGCGCGTAATCCACTGGTCACCTTCATAGATGGGAGCATCCACCGTTCCGGGATTCGTGGCGTTGAAACGCGTCAGATTCCCGTCGAGGAAAGCATTCCAATGCTCGTTGAAATCATAACCGAGCTTCAGGTAACCGCCATACTGCTCAAAACCCATACGAGGGCGATGGTTGTCACTACGTCCGTATTGGGCGGCAACCGTACTGGAGAATCGACCAGAGCGTACCTGATTGGACACTTCAGCCTGAAACGTTCCCCAAGAACCGGCACCGAGATTGACATTCGTGCGAACACCGTCACGATGCATGCCGCGCGTAACAATATTGATGACGCCGCCCATCGCATTGCTTCCATAAAGCACCGAGGCAGGGCCACGGAGTACTTCCACACGCTCGGCCATCATCGTCTGATAGCTGTCGGATATGGGATGACCATAGACTCCCTGATACTGCGGATGACCGTCGATGAGAACCATCAACTGTCCGGCACCACCGCTGATGCCGCGGAAATTAATACCGCCGGCAGCGCCACCACTGACGCCATAGCCCATCATACCACGGGCCGTGGTGAAAAGGCCCGGCACTTGCTCTGTAAGTGTAGGCAACATATTGGGACGGAAACTCTCGGTGAGTTTCTGGCGATTAATCACATTGACCGTCATAGGGAGATGGCGCACATCGGTTGCCGCACGGGTTCCCGTGACGACAACATTCTCAAGCGCAATAGTCGCCGTGTCGTTCTGAGCCTGTGCTGTGCCAAAACCCATCGCCAGAAGCGCCACCGAAAAGAATATGCTCAACTTCATGATACTAATTGCTTATATATAACACAAAAGTTGGGCACAAAGATAATAAAAACCGCGCATTTTCCAACATAAAAGTTATGATTTTTATTGTAATGTATCCAAATTGGAAAACACGAAAGATGAAAGCGAAACAGGATTGTTTCTGATTCTGAGAACACGACAAACAGAAAAGCCGCATCCCATAAAAGGAATGCGGCCTTGCGTATTTATAAGCGTTTCTACGATTAATCCACGGGGATGTCCTTGTTCACGTTCTTGCAACCAATCAGCGCATAGTAGAACATGTAGGCCATAGCCAGCAGATAGACGAAATAACTGGGCATGTAACCCATGATGTCGGCGAAGAAATTCTGCACAACGGGCAGAACGCCACCACCTACAACCATCATCATGAAGATACCACTGGCCTGAGCTGTGTATTTGCCGAGTCCTTCGGTGGCAAGGTTGAAGATAGATGCCCACATCACCGATGTACAAAGACCGCAGAGCACCAGTAGCAGGGCACTCAGGGGCACCATCACAGAATATACCTCAAATTCCTTAATGTCCACGATAGGCATGGTCACCGTCACCGACTTCGGAATGAGGATGGCAGCCACGATGAGAATCATGCCGATAGCCGTGGTGGCCAGCATCATCTGACGGGAAGAAACCTTTCCGGCAATCGTTCCGGCCACCATACGTCCGATAAGCATCAGGAGCCAGTACATGGCAGCCACGGCACCACCGATCGTGGCAGCATTGGCAATGGCTTCGGGATTCACCCAGGCACCGTTGGCCGTGGTGTCGGAAAGATAGAAGTTCATACCTCCGGGGATGCCCACCTCAACACCTACATAGACGAAGATGGCAATCACACCGAGCAGCGTGTGGCGGAATGACCAGGGAGAATGCTCAAACTTGGTCTCAGACGTCACCTTACCCATCTCAGGATCTTTGATAGGAATGAAGTTCAGAATAATGAAGGCTGCAGCAAAAACGGCCATAGCAATATACATCACCAAGTTGACATGTGACATCTGAGTAATGTCGCTCTCAGTAGCGAGACGTGAGACACCATTTACGATAATTGTCTTTTTCTCAAGTACATCCTTCATTGTTACCACTTGCCCAATGAGAGCACCCACGAGCATGGGAGTCAGCGTACCGGCGAGCGAGTTCAGCGTACCACCGATCATATTGAGTTGGTTACCGCGGTTACCGCCGCCACCAAGCAGGTTGAGCATGGGATTGACCACCGTATTGAGGATACAAACGGAGAAGCCGGCAACAAATGCGCCCAGCAGATACACACAGAATCCGGGGATACCACCTGAGAAACCGGAAAGATACTGGATCAGCACACCGAAGAAGCCCACGGCAATACCGATGAGGGCGGTCTTCTTGTAGCCCACCTTGGTCAGCATCTTACCAGCAGGGATACCCATGAAGAGGTAAGCAAAGAAGTTCATGAAGTTACCCATGATGCCGAGCACGTTGCTACCGCCGATTTCAGGCTGGTTCTTCCAGATGACGCCGATAGGTGCTCCCAGATTGGTAACGAATGAAATCATTGCATAAAGGAAGAACATCGTGACAATGGCGATGACACTTCCGTTTTGTTGTTTCTGGCTCATAATACTTTAGATTTTATTAAGTTGATAATTATAGATTCATTGATATGTTTTCATAGGAAAAACGAGGAAGGCACTGCCGGGGAATTAATCCTCAGCAGCGTCTTCGTCCTTCTTCTTGCGGATAGCGCGCTTGCGCTTGGGCTTTTCGTCGGTGACGGGCTTATCGATCTTCACACCGGCAAGTTCCGGATCAATGAGGATACGGCCGCAGTATTCGCAAACGATAATCTTCTTGTGCATCTTGATGTCGAGCTGGCGCTGGGGCGGAATCTTGTTGAAGCAACCACCGCAGGCATCACGCTGCACATACACGATGCCCAGACCGTTGCGGGCGTTCTTGCGGATACGCTTGAACGAAGTGAGCAGGCGTGACTCAATCTTCTGCTCCAGTTCGCGGGCCTTATCCTTCAGGCGATCTTCCTCTGCACGGGTCTCGTCCATGATTTCATCCAGCTCGTTCTTCTTCTCATCGAGTGCCTGACGACGGTCTGCGATAATCTCCTGAGCCTGAGCCAGATCAGCCTTACGCTCCTCAATACGGACATTGGCCTCACGGATCTTCTTTTGGCAGAGCTGGATTTCCAGCTCCTGGAATTCGATTTCCTTCGAAAGCGTGTCGTACTCACGGTTGTTCTTCACATCGTTGAGTTGCGTCTTGTAACGCTCCACGCTGGCTTCAGCATTGGCAATCTCACCGTTCTTCTGAGTGATAGCTGCCTTAAAGTCGCTAATCTCACTTTCAATCTTCTCCACACGTGTGGTCAGACCTTCAATCTCATCTTCCAAGTCCTGCACTTCGAGGGGCAGTTCTCCGCGGAGAGCTCGCTTCTCGTCGATACTTGAAAGAGTGGTCTGCAACTGGTAAAGGGCTTTCAGTTTCTCTTCAACTGACAAGTCTGTTGGATCTTTCTTTGCCATATTTTATACGTTTGAAATAATATATCTGTGAATTAAAAATAATGTATCGGATTGGTATTCAACTTCGTGACGTGGCACTTCAGTTCCGGGCAATCTCGCTCCAGGATCTCCTTCAGCAGCTCGCAGGTGAACTGTTCGCTCTGATAGTGTCCGATGACGGCAATCTGGATTTCCTGCTCATGGCCGAAAAACTCGTGATAACCCATCTCGCCCGTCACGAAAGCATCGGCTCCGCTGCGGATGGCTTCACCAAGACAGAACGATCCGGCACCACCACAAAGAGCTACCTTAAGGATGGGACGCTGCAACAACTGGTTGGCCATCACGCATTCCACATCAAACGTGCGCTTCAGCATCTGGATGAAATCGGCGGCAGTCATCGGTTCTGACAACTGCGCAAAAAGAGGAAGCCCACCCCCGACCCCTCCCGAAAGGAGGGGATACTTGACGTTGCTTGCCTCGCCTGATTCTTGCAAAGAAACTTCTTCCTGAAGCTCCTCTCCCTTTGTGAGGGGTCGGGCTCCCATTTTCTCTGCCATTTTCCAGTTCACGCCTCCCACGGCATTGTCTAGATTGGTGTGCATGGAGATAAGCGCCACGTTGTTTACAATAGCCTTCCGAACCGTGCGCTGCACCTGATTCTCGTCAGTGAGATGCTTCAGCGGACGGAAGATGAGCGGATGATGACTCACGATAAGATTACAACCTAAGGCCACAGCCTCATCGACCACAGCCTCCGTCACGTCCAGACACAACAATGCCCCTGAGACTTCCTGCGTATCTGTCAATCCCAATTGCAAGCCGGCATTATCGTAGTCTTCCTGCAAGGGCAGAGGCGCGAAACGTTCAAGGGCATCCACCACTTCTCGTATTTTCATGCTACTGCATAATTTGAGTGCAAAATTAATAAAAAAAAACGGAACGCTGAGGTTTTCCTGAACCGCAGGCATTCGATTTTATAGTTTTTTAATGATTTCCAGACCATTAGAAATAGCCACGGTCGGCCTCGATGCGGTCTTCCGTGCGGTCGTCGAGCTGTGGGAAGAAGTCGATGCCGGTGCGGCGCTCCACCTCATCCACCGACATGGCGTAAGAGAACATCTTGCGCGAAGCCGAGGCATTGGGATAGATAAAGCCGATGGCCTTGGGAGAACCTTCGCCACGCAGACAAAGCACCACCTTGAAAAACTCGCGCGGCACCCACACCTTGTTGCGGCCAATGGTACGGATAGGTGTCTGCTGCGGCACCGGTCCGCAAACGATATACACGTCGCCGTATTTCCTGGCCCACTTGCGGCAGGCCACTTCCAGGTCGTTCCATCCGCCGGAATTGAGCGAATGAACCTGCGGGCACATGTTCGTAAAATAGAAAGTCTCCTGCATGGCCTGGCGATTCCACTTGTTGTCGCCGGCCGGACACATGTGGCCGCGGTCGAAACCGGAATTGAAGTAATCGCTATTCGTAGGGCCGTTCTTCACCTGATGGTCTTCCTGGAACATCTCCTGACTGCGCTGCGACGATCCGCTGACGTGTGCGGCCGTGAGATGCCATGCCACCCAGTTGGGGATTTTCGTCGTGGAGTTATAGCTCACGGTGTAAGCCATGCGGTGCAGAATCTGCTCGGGAGCGTTCTTCATCTTGCCCGGAATCTCCATGCCCGTCTTTGCAGTGGATTGATTGCGCTTCTTTGCATAGCTGTCGGCCGATTCGTCTGCAATGGTGTTCATAAAGCCGTCAACCTGTTCTGCGGGTTCCGCCTTTTGCTTGCAGGAAGAGGACACCACGCCGGACACGCTGCAGGCAAAGATGCCCATCACCAGATATAAACCAATTCTTTTCATTCGGATATCACTATTAAAAGTTCGGCGCGAAATTAGTGCTTTATTTTGAAATTGCCAAGAAAACGCGCAAAAAAGATTCGTCCGGCCCCGAATCAAGGCTTCACCTCAGACGTCTGATAGACACATTCATAGCGTGCCACGCCTGCTGCCCAGAAACAACCCAGACAACCGCCCGAGATGTTGGAAACAGGATTGGAAGAACTGCGGCCTGAAAGCTGGAGGGCATAGAGATAATCGTAGGTCACGCGGTCGATAGAGGCCAGTTCCACGGTTATCTTATCGCCATCATAGAGGATGTTGTCATGGTCTTCGGGCTTGTTCTCCTCGGCCGACTTCTCGCTCATGCAGCCGAACACCTGCTGGATTTCACCGCCCGGATTCAGAATGTCGCGGATGACCGTCCAGCGATAGGATTCGTCGTTGCGATACACATTCATATAGTAATAGTTCTCTTCGTCAGGCGTATCGAGAAAACGTAGGTCGGCCATCACGATGCGCATGCCCACCATTTCCTGCCACTGGAAGTGGAACGAACTGATGACCGGGGGATGTGGCATGGTGGACTGAGCCGTGAAATGCTGGTCGCCGTTCCAGATGTCCAGCCGATAGGTCTTGCCGGGCTCCCCCTTGAAGGAACTCTGGTAATGGCCGTATTTCTGGTAAACAAGCGGGGAAGAGTGGCCGTCATCCAATGAGGTGATGACGACGCGGGCTCCTTTCACGGCCGGTGCCCCGTCGGGATAAGCCATCTCCATCGTTGAAGTGAGGCGCACGTCGCAACCGCCGTCCGTGATGCCTCCCTCTACGACCAGTATCGGTTCTATCTCATGGTAGTCGATGTGGATGTCTTTCTCGCAGGAGGCGAGGGCCAGGAGGACGAAGAGTAGATAACATTTCTTCATGCGTTCAGAATTGGTAAGAGAGTGAAATACTGGGCAGAATGCCGAACATGCTGTACTGCGTGGCCCTGGTTCCCGTGGGTTCCTGACGGTCTTCCTGGAAGACGATGATGAACGGGTTGTAGTGGTTGTAGGCGTTATACACGCCAAACGTCCACTCGCGGGTAATCTTTCCACCCTTGAGTTTCTTGTGCCATCGGGCCGAGAGGTCCAGACGGTGGTTGGCGGGTTCCCTGTAGCCGTTGCGCTCAGCATAGTAATAATACACATTGCCCGTCATTTCATACTTTGCACTCGGAGCGGTGAAGGCCCGCCCGGTGTTGTAGGTCCACGTGGCGGAAAGGTCCCATTTGTCGTTCAGGGCATAGATGCCCACGATGGCGACATCATGGCGCCGGTCGTTGCTGGCCGTGTACCAGCGGCCGCCATTGATGCCGGGAATCTTGTTCTCGCTCCACGCAAGGGTATAAGAGAGCCATCCCGTCAGCTTTCCGATGTTCTTATGCAGGCAGAACTCCGCGCCATAGGCTCTTCCGTTGCCCGGCAGGATGATGCGTTCAACCTCTATTTCGGAGTTGAAACTCTTGCCGTCCTTATAGTCGAGCACATGCTCCACCTTTTTATAATAGCCCTCCAGGGTAAGATCCCAACGGCGGTCTTTCGTCATCAGATGAAGTCCGGCACTCCATTGGTTGGCAATCTGGGGCTGAAGCAGATTACTGCTGGCCGTGAAGCGGTCGAAAGGCGTAGAAGCCGACTGGTTGCGCAGGGCATGGATGTTTTGTGCCGTGCGGCTGTAGCCTGCCTTCAGGCCTATCTGGTCGTTGACGGTGAGGTTCATGCTCAACCGCGGTTCCAGCGTGAGCCAGGTCTTCACATTGTGCCATTTGCCGGGGTCGAACCGTTCGGTTATCATGCCGCCGTCGTCCAACTGGTAGTAGTCGGCACCGCCCAAGGCCGTGAAACTGTTAAGTCGTAGGCCTGCCAGCACCTTCAGTTTCTTGCCAATGCTGATGAGATCGCTCACCCACACGTTGTTTTCCCACGACGGACGTTTCTCGCATTGGTTATTGAACTGCAGTTTCCATTCGGCTGATTTCAGACTGATGAGCATCGACTGCAGTCCTGTTTCCAGCTGATGACTCCGCCCGATTTTGAAAGTAAAGTTCTGGCGCAGGCCTCCCTGCCGGATAAATCCCGTGAACGACAAGTCCCACCCCATTACGTCAAGCGACACATCGGTATCGAAATGAGAGAATATCAGGGAGGTGTTGGACATGGCATTGTTGCCCAGACGACTCACCCACTTCCCTGTGGCCGTCAGGTTTTTCCACTTAATCATCATCAGGTCTTCCACGCCCATCTTGTCGCGACTGGCAAGAAACGAAACGAAGAACTGATTGCGGGGATTGAGGTTGAAACTCAACTTCGCATTGAGGTCGTAGAAATAGAGCGTGTTATCCTTGAAATCCTCCATGCTCCTCATCATGGCGTCCATGTAGGAACGGCGTGCCGAAAGCATGAACGACAGCTTCTGGGGCACGATGGGGGCTTCGACGCTGAGTTTCGAAGAGAGCAGCCCCACCGTGGCATTGCCGTGAAGGCGATCCATACTGCCTGAGCGCGTGGCGATATTCATCACCGCCGAGGTGGCCCCTCCGAACTGAGCGGGAATCAATCCTTTATAAAGTGCTGCCGAACCGATCACGTTGTCATTAAAGGCAGAAATGAGTCCCATGAGATGGCCTACGTTATAAATCGGCGCATCATCGAGCAGGATGCTGTTCTGCGAAGACGTTCCGCCCCGTACCTGAAAACCGCTCGTGGCCTCGCTCTCGGCTTTTACGCCCGGCAACAGCTGCACGGAGCGCATGATGTCGTGCTCGCCGAAGAATGCCGGCAAGCGCTGCACCTCGCTCATCTGGACCTGCTCAACGCCAATCTGCACCTGTTCGAAGCGCTGACGGGCAGAGCGCGTAGTGACCACCACCTCGTCGAGCTGTTCCCCCTGCAAGGTGTCGGGCCGTTCCTTTTGTGCCTTGGCCGTTTGAACTGCCAGCAGCATGCTGACAGCCAATAGGAACTTCGTGAGTATTTCTCCGCGCCTCTTCATTCAGCCGACAAAGGTAAAGAATATTTTCGATTTTCTTGCTTTTGTGCTCGCTAAATCGTATCTCTGAATAAGATACTTGCGCTCGACAAAGCAAGAATAAACAAGTTTTTCTTGCTTTTGTGCTCGCTAAATCGTATCTTTGTGCCCAAAATATGGAAGAGACAAGAAACATACTGAGAATGCCCGCTGAATGGGAGCCGCAGGCTTTCATCCAACTGACGTGGCCCCACCGGAATACCGACTGGCTGCCCATTCTGGATGAAATCACGGATACTTACTTGGAAATGGCCGATGCCATCACGCTGCGGGAGCCGCTGCTCATTGTGCACCCACGACCTGAAGAGGTGAAGCCGATGCTTGCCGCCAGACTCAGCGAACAGCAGATAAAGCGGATTACGTTCTTCGCCTGCGAGACCAACGACACCTGGGCTCGCGACCACGGGTTTATCAGCTTGACAGAGGAGAGAGAGAAGCTTTTCCTGCTGGATTTCTGCTTCAACGGCTGGGGCGAGAAATTCGAAGCCCAGTTGGATAATGCCATCAACGCAAAGCTGTTCCGTATGTTGCCGTGCCACGGCAACACCCCCGCCTACGAAAACCATCTCGACTTCGTGCTCGAAGGCGGCTCCATCGAGAGCGATGGCGAGGGAACCATCTTCACCACGCGCTGCTGTCTCCTGGCTCCTCATCGCAACCAGCCGCTCCATGAAGCGGAAATAGAAGCAGAACTGAAGCGCCGCCTCCATGCCCAGCGCATTGTATGGCTGGATGCCGAACCCATGCCCGGCGACGATACCGACGGACATATTGATACGATTGTGCGCACGGCTCCTGACTACACCTTATTATATAATGAAGACCCGAAGATGAAGGAGCAACTGAAAGAATTACGGACGCTGGACGGCAAACCCTACCAGCTGCTGGAACTGCCCCTACCCTCGCCCATCTACGACGAAGACGGAGAACAGCTTCCCGCCACATACGCCAACTTCCTGATTCTGAACGGAGCAGTATTGGTGCCCACCTACCAGCAGCCGGAAAACGATGCCGAAGCCATCAGCATTATCCAAAGCGCCTTCCCCGACCGCGAGATGGTGGCCATTGACAGCCGCTCCATCATCAAGCAGCACGGCAGCATCCATTGCTGCACGATGCAGTTCCCGGAGTTAAAGTGAAGATTTTCGTCATACCGTCATATCGTTATAACGTTATAACGTCATACCGTCAAAAACAAAAGAATATGAGAACAATAAAGATTGGCATACTGCAACAGCACAACGTGGCTGACCGCACGGACAACATGATGCGACTGGCAAAGGGCATTGAGGACCTGGCCAAACGTGGTGCACAGCTCATCGTGCTCCAAGAGTTGCACAACTCACTCTACTTCTGCCAGGTGGAGGACGTCAACAACTTCGATCTTGCCGAACCCATCCCCGGTCCTTCCACGGGATTCTATGGAGAACTGGCCAAGCAGTTCGGAGTGGTCATCGTGACCTCGCTGTTCGAAAAACGCGCGCCCGGCCTCTACCACAATACCGCTGTGGTGATTGAAAAAGACGGCAGCATAGCCGGCAAATACCGCAAGATGCACATTCCCGACGATCCCGCCTACTACGAGAAGTTCTACTTCACGCCCGGCGACCTCGGTTTCCATCCTATTCAGACGAGCGTCGGAAAACTGGGCGTCCTCGTCTGCTGGGACCAATGGTATCCCGAGGCTGCACGCCTGATGGCCCTGCAGGGAGCGGAGATGCTCATCTATCCCACCGCCATCGGGTATGCCGACGAAGATACGCCTGACGAACAACAACGCCAGCGCGAAGCATGGACCACCGTGATGCGCGGACATGCCGTGGCCAACGGACTTCCCGTTATTGCCGTCAACCGCGTGGGCTTTGAGCCAGACCCCAGCAAGCAGACGCCGGGCATACAATTCTGGGGCTCATCCTTCATAGCTGGACCGCAGGGCGAGCTCTTCTACCGCGCTTCGGAAAAGGAAGAAGAATCGCTCGTGGTGGAACTCGACTTGGAGCGCTCGGAGAATGTGCGCCGTTGGTGGCCATTCCTACGCGACCGCCGCATCGACGAATACACAGAAATTACAAAGCGCTTCATCGATTGATGAAGCGCTTTGCTTTTATTCCTGTCGTTTTCCGAATTCAGGATCAATCTTTATGAAATAGGTAACGATAAACGTGATCAGGCACAGGCACATCACGATGATGAAGAATGTGCGGTAGCCCACGGCATCCTTCAGCCATCCCGAAACCATTCCGGGAAGCATCAGTCCCAAATAGCTGATGCCCGTGCAGATGGCATAATGGGAAGTCTTGAACTCGCCCTGCGCGATATAGAGCATATAGAGCGTGAGAGCCGTGAAGCCAAGGCCGTAGCCAAACTGTTCCACGAAGATGCAACTACTGATGAGCACCAGGTTGGAAGGCATGGCATAGCTCAGATAGACATAGACGATGTCGGGGAGCGTAATGGCGCAGACAAAGGGCCACAGCCACTTCTTCAGTCCGTCGCGGCTGGCAAGCATACCGCCCAGAATACCGCCGAGCATCAGTCCGATCACGCCCACCGTGCCGTAGGCAAAGCTGAACTCCTGCGGCGAAAGACCCAATCCGCCGGCACTGCCTGGACGCATCAGGAAGGTGGTGCTCATCTTGCCGAGCATGGCTTCGGGGAAACGATAGAAAAGCAGGAAGAGCAGCGCGAAAAGCATCGGCTTGGCTGGCATCTTGTGGATGAATGTCCGAGCCATTTCCACGAATCCGTTCCACACCTCGCGGGGAGTGGTATTCTCGCGTCGCTTGTCGGCAGCAGGCCGCGGCATGATATAGGCGTGATAGAGCCAAAGGGCGATGAACACGCCGGCAACGCCATAGAACACCAGACTCCATGTGAAAGCGGTGCGATGGCGGAACATCAGTTGCAGCTGTCCTGCGATATAGACGAGTACCACATTGCCGAAGATGACGGCCACGCGATAGAACAGATTGCGGATGCCCACGAACCAAGCCTGGTCGTGCTCCGAGAGTTCCAACATATAGAAGCCGTCGGCGGCAATGTCGTGCGTGGCACTTGAGAAAGCCATCAGGAAGAAGAAGAACATCGTGCCCTGAAACCAGAACGAGGCATTCAGCGTGAAAGCCACGCCCGCAAGCGAGGCTCCGATGAGCAGCTGCATCGTGGTAACCCACCAGCGCTTGGTCTTATACAGATCCACGAACGGACTCCACAGGGGCTTGATAATCCACGGCAGATTGAGCCAGCTGGTATAGAGGGCCAGTTCGGTATCGGTCATGCCCAATTGCATGTACATGATGACAGCCACAACGGTGACCAGCACGTTGGGCACGCCCTCGGCAAAATAGAGAGTTGGAATCCAACTCCAGGGATTTCTCTTTTTCATTCCTTATTTATAGATAGTCTTGATTTCAGCATTCTGATAATAGTGAAGCAGGATCTTGTCGTAGCCGTAGCCGCGCTCACCCATCACGGCAGCACCTATCTGGCAAAGTCCCACGCCATGGCCCCAGCCTTTTCCGTGGAGGATGAAGCGTTGGGGAACGCCGTTGACGAACTTCTCGCTCTTCACGTCGAAGGCGCTGCTCAGCAGATGGGTCTCGGAGAGTGCACGGCGGATTTCAAGTTCCTTGCCAATCGTGAACTGACACTTGGTGCCCACGATCTTCAGTTTCCAGATACGTCCGCTCTTGCCGCGCTCCAGAGGTTCCAGCGAAACAATCTCGCCGAAGTCCATCTTCAGGTTGTTCTCCAACAGGGCGCGGAGCTCTTCCTGCGTGTATTCCACCGTCCAGCGATAGAAATCCTGCGTCTCCTGATCGTAGTCGTTGAGCACCTGCCGCAAGACGGCCGCGTCCTTCGTATCACAGAAGTCGTGGTCCATGCCCACGGCACGGTCCTTGATACTCACCAGATAGGGCTTGGGCGTGTCTTCCCAACAGAACTGGAACTCCTCCGTGACGCCGCCGCAACACTTAGAGAAGCGGGCGTCGCAAATCTCATCGCCATACATCAGGATTTGTCCGCGCGTGGCACGGATGGCTTCGGCCACATGCTGGTTGGTCTGTTTCGTGATGCCCTGATAGCGCTGGCAATGGTCGTCGGCACAGACGTCGAAGATGGTATGGTCTTCGCGGTCGTACCAGCGGATGAGCTCGTTCTCTTTCTTCGTAAACGAGAAGAAGTTGTTGGCACCATTGCTGAATTGCTTGCGCTTCTCCATCTGGGCCAGAAGCCATGAACGGCTGATGACGGCATGGGCTTTCAGGAACTCCAGCGATGACGTGGCACTCATCTCACTCGATATGACACTCGTCAGATAGGCTTCTACGGGCAGTTCGTTGATGGCGCATATCTTGTCCTCTTCCACCACCAGCCGGAGCATGCCCTGGAAGGTCTGCGTCTCCTTGCGCTCCCAATGGAAGTTCACGCCGATGGTCACATTCTCGAGCGAGAATGACGAATCCTTGCTCTCGGGCTTGAACTTCAGGTCGCGATAGAGGTTTCCGTTCCAGAGGATTCCACCTTCCGAGAACTCCACGGTCTGCTGTCCGGTGATGCTTTCGCCCTTGGCCATATAGGATTTGTTGAGGGTGAAGACGATCTTCCCGGCACTCACGATGCCGACGGTGACCGTGGGTTCCTGCTTCAGCAGCAGCGACTCCTTCTTGACGCCGTCGTTCTGGCAACGGATATTCTTTATCACCTGGGCCACTTCCTGCTCATCGAGGCTCACCTCTTTCAGGATGGAGACGGCCTGTTGGGGCGTGATTCGCTCGAAGTCTTCCTTGCGGGGCGTGATGATCAGTCCAGCCATATCGAGTGCGCCCGGCGAGATAAGCATCTGCTGCTCGCCTTCGGCACTATAGCAGGCAGGACGATGATGCTTGCGAAGGAACACCACGGAGAGGTAGTCTTCCTTTTCGCGCCAGCTCACGATATTCATCATAGGCTCTGGATCGGTCTGTGGCAAGGCGCGATAGACGGTGCCGAAGAGCTGCTCGTCATGCTCGCGGCTACGGCTCTTGATGAGCAATGCCGGAGCTGGGTATTCGGCGATGTGCCAGATGCCTTCGTTCTCGTTGAGCAGATACACCTCCTGGAGGTTACGGCTCAGTCGCTGCCATTGCTGCTGCAAGGGGAGCATTCCGCTCGTTCCGGCCTGGAAATGCATGTGGTCGGGGGCGCTGGCGCCACACTTCGGACCATTGTAGAAGACCATCAGGTCGGGATAAGTGCCCAGCAGCTTATGGATTTCGCCGTAGTGGCTCAGGATGGCTTGCGGCTTATGCTCCTTGCGGGGGATGGTATAATGGGTAGGCAGGATGGGGAACGGATTGACCAGCAGTTCGTATTTGTGGTCCACCGACTTCTTCATCTGCAATTCGGGACGGTTCTGCTGACACAGGAAACAGGGACGCGCAGCCAATGCCTTGCGGTCGATCTTGGCTCCCGTGGAACGGATGCGGGCTGGATTGAACTGCACGCTGAGCGTAGTTTCGCCCAGCGGCAAGTCGCGCGTCTCCACCTGATGCAGGTCGCGGAAGTGGAGCCGGGCGTCTTCCCAGGTCTCCAGCTGGCGCACGAAGAAGCGCGAAAGACTGTCGGAAGCCATCATATCGCCCTTTCCGCTCACTATTCGCTGGCGTGCGCTGATTTCCATCGTGCGCAGGCGGTCTTTGTAGAGATTGTTGGCGTTCACCTTTTCTATGGAAAGTGCAGCATCGCTGTTGCCTCCCCATCGGCGGCAGAGATAGAGCTCGTCGAAGATGCGCCCTATGCGGTAGCTGCGGCTGAAGGCCAGTCCGAGGGCGTAGTCTTCGCCATAGCTGGTGTTGGGGAACTTAATCTGGCGCAGCAGCGGTGTGAAGAAAGCACGCGGCGCTCCCAGTCCGTTGATGCGAAGGGCATTGTTGGGGCCGTTCTCGTCGGTCCATTCAGCGTGGCTGATAAGACCCGGAGGCAGGGTGTTGAGCTCAAAGTCGCACATGCGGTAGGAACCGATGATCATGGCCGCCTTCTGCTTATGGAAGGCATCCACGATGCGCTGAAGCGTGGAGGGCGAGGAATAGAGGTCGTCGCTGTCCAGCTGAACGGCAAAGCGCCCGCAATGTTCGTCATGCACGGCCACATTCCAGCAGCCGCCAATGCCAAGGTCGGTGCGCTCGGGGACTATCACCACCAGCGGGTTCCGCTTGTCGGCATTCAATGCAGACATACTGGACAGGATCTCGCCCGTGCGGTCGGTGGAGTGGTTATTCACCACGATCACGTTGAACGGGAAGTTGGTTTTCTGCTCCAGGGCGCTTTTCACGGCGTCGGCTATCGTTTTCTCGCGGTTGAAGACGGGAATGATGACCGAGGCTTCATAGGCAAACTCCTGCTCGTTGAAGTCGGGCTTCAGGTAGTTGTTCGTATCCACCAGGGCGCCGATGGCCTTCAGATGGGCCGTGGCTGCCGATTCCATCTCTATCTGCACCTCGCGGTTGGCGGGGTTCACGTAGTCGAACTGCTTCACGCCGCTGGCGCGGAGGTCGCTCTCTTCCTCGGTGTAGAGGAATTCATTCAGGTGGAACAGGCTGCCCTTGCGACTCAGAAACAGGCGCAGGGCATAGAGGCCGGCATACTGATAGCCCATCTGGGGCATCTCCTGCGCATACTGATGCAGAAGCGACGAACGGATGAGCATCAGGCTTCCGAAGTCGAAATCGTCGCGGATGGAGCCTGGCTGGTAGTCGATGACGGGATGCGCCACACGCGTTCTGACGGACTTGCCGTCACGCTCCTCGCGGTGCTCTTCATAGCGGTCGCCATAGACCAGGGCGGCATCCGTGTCGGAAGCCACGCGCACCATGCGCACCGTGGTGTAGAGGCCCAGCAGCAAAGGGGTGTCCTTGGTGTAGAGCAGCACGAAGTCTGCCGTCACCTGGCGCTCTATCTCCCGGATGGTGGCCTCCGACTGCACGCGGTCGATGACCACAAACGAACAGTTGGCCGGTGCCTCGTTCTGGGCAGCCATCTCGCTGCTCACCATCAGAAATATATGATGTATCATTCGCGCGCCCCGCATCTGCTGGATGGTGGATTCCATCTCCGCAAGATCCTTGCAGGGCAGAAAACAGTCAATCTTTTCTCTCATAGCTTTTTCTGGAATATGTTCGCAAAGATACAACAAAATTTTGATTCATCGCAACGATTGCAAATATATTTGACTCGCCGAGGGAAAGATTTTCGGCAAAAAGGCTTGCCGCAAAGAAAACCACGGCGCGGCCCCTCGGAAATGTTTGTAAATATTTTGTCCCTGTTTAGGCTCCAAAACTCGCGCGGAATCCAGCCATCGGGAAATCGGAGCGGAATATCCGATTTTTGACCGTTTTTGCAACTGTTTAATAATCAGCCGCTTAAGTTTTCGAGGCTTTCGTGCGAAGCCTGAATGCCCCGTTTCCACCCATTGGAAGCATCGTTTCCAGCCTTTGGACGACGGGTTTCCGCCCATCAGAAGCAGGTCTTCTGATGATACTTTGAAGGTCAAAACATCATCCGTTGGCCTTCAAAGTATCATCCGCTGCCCCTCAAACCATCATCCGATGCCTTTCAGCCACTCATGCACGGGCTGGATTGGAAAAACGCGCTGTCAGCTTTTTTCATCACCTTATATATAAAAAGAACCACAGGCGGGTACGAAATCTCAATAAAATTGTGTAACTTTGCACCCATGAATGAGAAGAAACCACTCTTGGGAATGACTCCCGACGAACTGCGCGACGTGGCCGTGAGCCTCGGAATGCCTGCTTTTACGGGCAAGCAGATGGCTCAATGGATCTATCAGCGGCGCGTCAGGAGCGTTGAGGAGATGACCAATCTCTCCAAGGCGAACCGCGAGAGACTGGCCGCCGCGTACTGCGTGGGCGCCATGGAGCCCATCGACTGTCAGCGCTCCGTGGACGGTACCATCAAGTACCTCTTCCCCGTCAGCTGCGGCCCCGTTTGTTGCGACTCAGTCGCAACGAGCCCTAGCCGCTTCGTGGAGACCGTCTTCATACCCGACGGCGAGCGGGCTACGCTCTGCGTTTCCTCGCAGGTGGGTTGCAAGATGAACTGCCTCTTCTGCCAGACCGGCAAGCAGGGATTCGAGGGAAACCTCACGGCCGCCGACATCCTGAACCAGATCTACGCCTTGCCGGAGGCCGAACGGCTCACTAACATCGTCTTCATGGGACAAGGCGAACCGATGGACAACCTCGACGCCGTGCTCCGTGCCACGGAAATCATGACCGCCCCCTGGGGCTGGGCATGGAGCCCGAAGCGCATCACGGTGAGCTCCGTGGGCATTCCGCGGAAACTGGAACGCTTTCTCAAGGAGAGCGAATGCCATGTGGCCATCTCGCTCCACTCCCCACTCCACGAACAGCGTGCCCAGCTGATGCCTGCCGAAAAGGCCATGCCCGCAGAGGAAATCATCAAGCTGCTGGCTGCTCAGGATTTCACCCACCAGCGCCGCATCTCGTTCGAATACATCATGTTTGGCGGCCTTAACGACTCCATCCAGCATGCCAAGGCCATCATCCGGCTGCTGCAACCGATGGACAAAGCCGTCGGCGGCAAGTGGGACTCTCAGTTGCGAGTGAACCTCATCCGCTTCCATCAGATTCCCGACGTGGACCTGCCCGCTGCCGACGAAGGGCGCATGGAGCAGTTCCGCGACTACCTCTGCCAGCACGGCATCACCACCACCATCCGCGCCTCTCGCGGACAGGACATTTATGCCGCCTGCGGACTGCTCACGACCGACAAGAAAAAAGCCCTCGCCGAAGGGAGAAAATCCGGCAACCGCAAGTCATGAAGAGATGGGGGCGTTTCATCCTGCTGGCCGTCCTGCTCATCATCGTGCTGGCATTTTACCTGACGCTTTCCGGCAAGCATTCGCCCGAACGTCAGGCAACTGGCGACACCGCTGCCGGAACCACCGCCGAGATTGCCCAAGCCCTGAAGCCAATGGGCTGCACGCTGACCATCCCCGAGGGAATGACCCTCAGCCGCAAGGCCAAGGACTTCCTGTGGTTCACGGACAACGGCGCCAGCATCATGCGCAACATCTGCCTCTACAGCTATCCCGCCGAGGCCCTGGATACCGCCCTCGTCATCCAGAAGCGCGACAGCGTGATGCGGCAGAACATGCCAGGCGAAGAGCCGCAGATGTACGTGAAGACCGAGGCGGGTCTCCCCGTCGGCTATCAATGGAGCGCCGGCGGCATACTCCGCACCAGCGGCTGGTGGGAAATGGAGGGCGACATGATGGGCGGTCCCTTCGTCAGCCATAGCCGTCTGGACAAGAAGCGAGGCCGCATCCTGGTGGCAGAGGCCTTCCTCTATGCCCCCGACCGCGACAAGGAGCTTCCCCTCCAGCGACTCGAAGAGGCCCTGCAAACCCTAAGGCTGGAATAGTCCCGTCAGTCCCATCACTCCCATGACTCCCATAAACCCCATAAAACCCCAAATAAACCCCAACAATGGACAACAAAATGATTCGCGTGGCCATCACGCACGGCGACACAAACGGTGTCGGATACGAACTGATTTTTAGAACTTTTGAAGCGCAGGAGATGCTGGAGCTATGCACGCCCGTCATCTACGGCTCGCCGAAAGCGGCTGCCTTCCATCGCAATGCCTTGCAGATGCAGGTGTCTTACACCAACATCGGCAACGTGACCGAAGCCAAGGACGGACGGCTCAACATGCTGGCTGCCTTCCCCGAGGAAGTGAAAGTGGAACTCGGAACGCCTACGGAGCAATCCGACGCCGCAGCCCTGAAGGCCCTCGTCAAAGCCCGCGAGGACTACAGCCAGAAAGCCTTCGACGTGCTCGTCACGGCTCCCACCGTGGAAAGAGACACCACCGCTCCCCTGCCGATGCTCATCAACGAGCAGCTCCGTATGGCACTGGCCACCACCGGACTGCCCCTGAAGGATGTGCCCAAGGCTATCACGCAGGAACTCATCGAAGAGAAAGCGCTGCTGCTCCACCAGACGCTCCGCCGCGACTTCCGTATCTCGAAGCCGCGCATCGCCATCCTGGCACTCAATCCGCAGCCCGGAGATGAAGAAAAGCAACTCATCCAGCCGGCCATCGAACAACTGCAAGAGAAGAAGGTGAACATCTTCGGCCCCTATGCCGCCGATGCCTTCTTCGGCGAAGGCAGATTCGACGCCTTCGATGCCGTGCTGGCACTCTATGACGATCAGGCCATCGCGCCCTTCAAGGCACTCGATCTTGGCGACGGCGTGAGCTATGCAGGCGGACAGGAACTCGTGCAGACCGCTCCCCTGACAGGCGTCAGCTTCAACATTGCCGGCAAGGGAATGGCCGATGAGAATTCGATGCGCCACGCCATCTACCTGGCCATCGACATCTGCCGCAACCGCGCCAACTACGACGAACCGCTGAAGAACCCGCTCAAGAAGCTCTATCACGAGAAGCGGGATGATAGCGAGAAGGTGCGTTTCAATATTCCGAAAGCCAAGGACCACAACGAGAAGAAAAGCGAGAAAAACGCTGAATAACCAACAAGGAGACGAATGAAAAAGAAGTATCAGAACGGATTCTTCATCTTCGGTATCGTGGTGCTCATCATCATGGTGACGCAACTCGACTTCCAGCAGGTGTGGGAAGGATTGCAACGGGCCGGCTACTGGTTCTTTGCGGTCATTATCCTTTGGGCCTTCCTCTATCTGTTCAACACGGCTGCCTGGTATATCATCATCCGGAGCGGCGAAGAGAAAGCACCCGCCCCCCAAGCTGCTGAATCCACGGGGAATGGCAGTTCAACACCCTCTCCCGTCAAGTTCTTCTGGCTCTACAAGGTCACCGTCTCGGGATTTGCCCTCAACTACGCCACCCCCGGCGGACTGATGGGCGGCGAGCCCTACCGCATCATGGAACTCACGCCGAAGATAGGCGCTGCACGCGCCTCATCGTCGGTCATCCTCTATGCGATGACCCACATCTTCAGCCATTTCTGGTTCTGGCTTGTATCTGTTTTGCTCTATGCCCTCACACGCCCGATCAACCTGCCCGTAGGCATCATGCTCTGTGCCGTCCTTGTGTTCTGCGCACTCGGCATCTGGTTTTTTATCGTCGGTTACCGCAAGGGATTGGCCTTCCGCATGATGAACGTGCTGAGCCATATTCCAGGAGCCAGGAACTGGGCAAAGGATTTCATCAGCGAGCACCGTGAACAACTCGACACCATCGACCACCAGATTGCCGCCCTTCACAAGCAGAATCCGCGCACGTTCTTCATGGCCGTGCTGCTGGAGTTGGCTTGCCGCATCCTGTCGTCGGCGGAAATCATGTTCTGCCTGTTGGTGTTGATGCCCAGCGTGAACTTCATCGACTGCATCCTCATATTGGCCTTCACGTCGCTCTTTGCCAACCTGCTTTTCTTCATTCCGCTCCAGTTGGGAGGACGCGAAGGTGGTTTCCTGATGTCAACCGCAGGACTCCAGATGACGGCTTCTGCCGGTATCTTCGTCGGTCTCATTGTTCGTCTGCGCGAACTGATATGGGTGGCTATAGGCCTCGTTTTCATTAAAATCAATAAAAAATCTGCCAGAATTGCAGAGAATTGAAAAAAAAACTGTAATTTTGTCACCCAATTATGAATACGACTGAACTGCAACGAATTAAACAGCGATATAATATCGTGGGCAACTGCGATGCACTGAACAGGGCCTTGGACGTCTCCCTTCAGGTGGCTCCCACCGACCTCAGTGTGCTCATCGTCGGCGAGAGCGGCGTGGGAAAGGAAATCATACCACGCGTCATTCACGACAATTCGCCCCGCCGCCGCGAGAAATATTTCGCCATCAACTGCGGTTCTATACCCGAAGGCACCATCGACAGCGAGCTTTTCGGTCATGAGAAGGGTTCCTTTACAGGTGCAATCGGTGAAAGCGAAGGCTATTTCGGCGTGGCCAACAAAGGCACCATCTTCCTCGACGAGGTAGGCGAACTGCCGCTGGCCACCCAGGCTCGACTGCTGCGCGTGCTCGAAACCGGTGAGTATATCCGCGTGGGCGGCACCAAGGTGATGAAGACCGACGTGCGCATCGTGGCTGCCACCAACGTGAACATGCAGAAAGCTATCAGCGAGGGACGGTTCCGCGAGGATCTCTATTATCGTCTGAACACCATCCCCGTGCAGATGCCTCCACTCCGCGAACGCGGCGAAGACATCATCTTGCTGTTCAGGCTCTTTGCCCTGCAGATGGCCGAAAAATACCGGCTGCCCAAGATTACGCTGACAGAAGATGCCAAGCGCGTCTTGATGAAATACAAATGGCCGGGCAATGTGCGCCAGTTGAAGAACATCACCGAACAGATGTCGGTCCTCTCCCAGCAGCGCGAAATCGATGCCGAAGCCTTGCTCCAGTTTATCCCGCAGGATCCTGAGAGCACGATGCTGGCCACTATTCATAACACAGCGGGCGAGCATTCCTATGAGAACGAGCGCGAAATGCTCTTCAAGGTAATCTACGACACCCGCAACAGCCTCAACGACATGCGGCGTGAAATCGGAGCCCTCCGCAAGCAACTGGACGACGCCAATGAGCTCAACAGCAGCATCATCGCCCGCTCCGCCCAGCAATCCATGCCTACGGTCTATGGCAACACAGGCGATGAAAGCGTTTCCACCGTTGCCTCCATGGGCATTCAGGACGCCGTTGCTGAGGAAATCAAAGAGCCCGAGACGCTGAATCTGGAGGATCTGGGCCGGCAAATGATTGAAAAGGCACTCGAACGTAATGGCGGTAACCGGAAAAAAGCCGCCCAGGAACTGGGCATCTCCGACCGCACACTCTATAGAAGAATCAAACAGTATGGACTCGATTAAGAAAAAGACTGGTGTTATTGCCGCGGTGGTAGTCATGCTCACCGCCCTCACGGCCTGCTCCCTCAACTTCGGATTGTTTGAGGCAGGCTATCGGTTCAATGGCTCCAACATCGACTACACCAAGACGAAGACCATACAGATAGCCGAGTTTCCCAACCGCGCCCCCTTTGTATGGGCTCCCATGGCTGGAATCTTCAACGACGAACTGAAAGACAAGTTTGCCCGGCAGACCAAGCTCCAGCAGGTAAGACGCAACGGCGACCTCGTCATAGAAGGCGAAATCACGCAATATCAGCAACGCAACAAGGCCGTCTCGGCTGAAGGTAGCTCTTCGATGGTGGAACTGACGATGACCGTCAACGTGCGGTTCACCAACAAAGCGAAGCACGAAGAAGACTTCGAAAGCCAGTTCTCGGCATCCAGAAGCTACGACTCCCGACAGAGTCTGAACTCCGTACAGGAAGAATTGGTCAATCAGATGACCGAGGATCTCGTTGACCAGATATTCAATGCCACCGTCGCTACCTGGTAAGAAGACAAACAACCCGAAGCCATCCGGCAAAAGAACAGCATAACAGCGGCCCGCCGCCACAACGACAATAGAATATGGATTTACAGAACCTGATACAACATCCCGAACAGATGGACAAGGAAACGCTCTACGACTTGCGTTCCCTCCTAGCTCTGTATCCCTATTTCCAGACGGCACGGCTCCTGCTCCTACAGAACCTTTATCTGCTTCACGACCCCACTTTCGACGAAGAACTCCGCCGCGCTGCCATCTATATCGGAGACCGCCGCGTCATCTTCAATCTGGTAGAAGCCGCCCACTACCGTCTGCGCAACAACAACCAGAAGCCTCAGAAACCAAAGGCCAAGTCGAAAGAAGAAGAAGGTTCACGAACGGTCACCCTCATCGACCAGTTCCTCGATACCATCCCCGTGGATGATTCCGATAGCAAGAAAAAGAGAAGGCCCACACCAGCCGACGCGGCAGTTGACTACGTCTCCTACCTGCTCGAAACCGAGGGCGAGGAAGATGCATTCAAGGAAGACGAGCAGCCGCAGATGAAAGGCCAGAATTTGATTGATAATTTCATAAACAACGAAGGCGGAAATTTCGAGCTCAAAGAAGTTCCTGAATTTTTACCACTTCTTGACGAAAATGACAAAAATGAAGAAAATAGCACCGACGAAGGCTATTTTACTGAAACTTTGGCACGAATTTACATCAAACAAGGCAGATATTCCAAGGCTTTGGAAATTATTAAGCGTTTAAATTTGAATTATCCAAAAAAAAATGTTTACTTTGCAGACCAAATTCGGTTTTTAGAGAAATTGATTATAAATAACAATAAAAAATAAGTAAAGAAATGTACACATTTTTCGTAATTCTTATCGTGATTGCAGCACTGCTGATGATTGGCATTGTGCTCATCCAGGAGTCTAAGGGTGGCGGTCTGTCATCCAACTTCTCATCTTCTAATCAGATTATGGGTGTCCGCAAGACCACCGACTTCATCGAGAAGGCCACATGGGGACTTGCAGCAGCTATGGTTGTGCTCAGCGTGGTTTGCGCCTATGTCGCTCCAACTGCCAGCACCTCACAGAGTGTCCTTGAGAACGTAGCTACCGAACAGCAGCAGACCAACCCCAACACCCTGCCCGGTTTCGGAGCCAGCCAGAGTGGCGACCAAAAAGCCGCTCCTGCCAAAGAAGCTGCTCCCGCAGAGAAAGCACCTGCCGCTCCTAAGGCACCTGCTGCTCCTGCAAAATAAGAAAAACAACTTTCCAAGAAAAAAATCACGGCAATTATTTGGCTATCTCAAATAATTGCCGTATCTTTGCACCCGCAAAACCAACATGGTGCCCGTAGTTCAGTTGGTTAGAGCGTCAGATTGTGGTTCTGAATGTCGAGGGTTCGAGTCCCTCCGGGCACCCAAAGCAGAATTAGCCGGAAATCCCAGTAAATAAAGGGGTTTCCGACTTTTTTTTGTTGTGGTAATTTGATTTCCACTTTTGGTTCTCATATCCACTTTTAGATGCGAAAATCGGCGCAAAATCGGCGCAATTTTACCAAAATCGGCGCAAAATCGGCGCAAAATTTCGACGCAATTTTATGAACTAAAAAAGAGTGTAAAATGGCAACGATTACAACTGAATTTGGGAAATTAAGTTCCAAAAAGACAAGGACCGTTTACCTACGTATTAGGCAAAACGGTTCTGAGAGGAGAATTAACACTTTGGTAAAGGTCAGGGAAGATGAAATCTCTCCCAAGACGAAGAAAATCAAAACCATTTCCAAAGCACAGAAAGTTGAGGAAATGAAGATGGAACTGCTGAAGACAATCACAGCTATCAAATTGGATTTTATTGGGAGAAAAGATCTTAATGCCAACTATATCGCAAACAAGTACAAATCCTCAGACACAGTTCTTGATTTCTTTGTGTATGCTGAGAAATGGATAAAAGAGTCTTCCATTAAAGGAAAAAAGAACTATAACAGTGCATTAAATGCCTTGGAATCGTATCTGGGGAATAGACACCTACCCTTCTCGGATATTACAGTATCCCTACTTAAGAATTTTGAAACATTCCTGGCAGACAAACCTAGAGCACAATCTTTATATCTGGGGGCTTTTAGGCATCTATACCTCGAAGCCATGAAGGAATACAACACAGAAGATGAAACTGTTATCACTAAGAACCCATTCTTAAGATACAATGTCCCCAAACAGGACATCAAACTTGGTGTGCGTTCTCTAACACTGAAAGACATCATCAAAATCTTCAATTATATACCTTTACCAGGCAGCCGGGCAGAGCAAGCTAAAGACTGTTTCATAATGTCCTTTTGCCTGATGGGTATGAATTCCGCCGATTTTTATAATGCTGAGGTTATACAGAATGACGTTATCAAATACAATCGTACCAAAACAAAAGACAGGAGAATTGACAAAGCTTATATCGAGGTAAAAATTCATCCATTTATCAAAAAACTCGTAAAAAAGTACAGAGGAACCGACAAAGTGTTTAGTTTCAGTAAGAGATATGCTGATGAGATGCAGTTCAACAGGGCTTTGAACATTGGACTGAAGGAGGTCGGGACGGCAGTTAATATCAAGAAACTGGAGTTCTATCAGGCAAGGCACACCTTTGCCACGCTATCAAGAAACCTTATGAAGTTCAGTAAAAGTGATGTGGATGAAGCATTAAACCACATAGGAGGGTATGCTATAGCTGACATATACATCAAGAAGGACTTTACCATCATCAATGAAAACAATTTCAAGCTGATAGAAACTGTTTTCAATGAGTTTATCGAAAAAAGGAGTCATAAAAGCAAAGCCATAGCCACCAATGCCCAAATTGTTAAAAACACAAAGTGAAAAGTTAACTAACCAATTCCCGCAAGAGGTATTATCTTGTGGGATTTTGGTTTTAAAAAGTGGGCAGATTCTTGATAATTGAAGTTTTAAGTTGTGGGATATGTAGTTTTAAGTTGTGGGGATTCATCGCTCAACAATGCCGATGAATAATAGGAAACTACCACTTTGATAGAGCATAATATAGTCCATGTTTTAAACAGGCATGCTCTATTAGTGCCGCTTTTGGCTTGCCAAGAATTAATAAAATTGAAAATTAAGTTAAGAAATGTAAAATTCAATACACTGGGGACTGAACGATAATTCTTGCTCTGCATCCATACTTGAAGTTTTAATTTGTGGGATTCAAAAAACACTTGGTTTTATGATGTGGGGATTATGCGGAATGGCTTATTCGTAGGCCATTCCGGGCATCCCTACTTTGAAGAATATTGGTCTACAAGTATTCTTTTCATGTCTTCAAGCTTTCGACCATCAAATTGAAGCTCGCATTCTGCTGTGCCACCACTGATTTCTATTGAATTAGAAGAAGGTTTATCTTTGTTCATTTTATGCTCCTCGGCATTACGGACTTCACCCTTTATTGCTTCTATTACCCATCCAATGCCCATAAAAGAGCCATCCTTTTTACGCCTTCTTCCCTGAATGTCAGCCAGTGTCCCTAAAAAATCAGGAAGTATGTGGGCAGCTTTATCAATAAGTTCCTTATGGGGAGATATGCTCTTGTATGGTATGGACATCTGCTGTTTCATATATTGAACAGCTTGTGGGGCTATAAATCCTGTTGAAGTAAGTCCCAGTAACCTCGTTTTCTCCAGTTCAGGATCCCGGAACTTTTGTTGGTATACCGGGAAAAATTCAAATCCCACAACTGAACTTTTAGAATTTCTCGGATTGGCCCTGACCTTTTTGTAGCCGAAGGTGTACGGACAACTTGAATCCAGAATCTTCTTAACAGGACGTAAAATTCGCTCTTCAATGTGATCAACACGGTCTTTGCCGTCTTTTTTGTATTTATCTGGTGAGATTCCCAACCAGTCCTTCAACTCTGGAATTGTTTTATACAAAGGCTTTTCCTGACCACTCATTACCATGTAGAACTGTAAAGAGTAAGCAGTCGGGAGTGCAAGAGCCTTGTTCAGTTCAAACCTTCTGAACCCTTTGGTCAAATCAGTAAGAACCAACCAGATGCGATTGTCAACTTCTATAGTTATCATACCTGAGCGATAAACGTATGTTGCATTGTTTATAAAGCCACAAACCGTATATCTTTCCTGGTCCTTATACTCAAAGGTTCGGCTTCTCAAAGCACATAATGCCTTTTCGATGTCTTTGTGTTTCATTTTTGTGTTGAACATGACATCAGAAGCCGGCATCCTGATTTTTACATTGAACAGTCCCAGGTCTAGTTGCCTGAGATTGTCTTTTAGTTTAAAGCCTTTCAGGTGATTAGAGGCAAATTCCATAATTCGCAACACCACCCGTTGTTCAAGGATAGACATTTCCTTCTGTCTAGCCCATGCATAAACGAAGGAAATGACTATATCCTTGTTTGGCGTGTCTATTTCAATAAGCGGACGTGACATATCTTCTGAAATTATATACCAAAAACCTCGTTTGCGCACCCCTTTCTCACGGGCTTAACCTTGATAACTCCATTCTTCTCTTCATAGGTATGAATTGCCATATTAAGAGCCGATGCAAAAATATCTTTCAAGGTGATTCCTTCACGTTCAGAGATAGTTCGCACCTTTGACATCTGTTCTGTTTCAATAAGTGTGCAGACATGCTCCATTACTTTCTTCTTACCATCATTCTTGGTCTTTCTGGCACTTTCAGCACCTCTTGTAGCTTCAAGCAAATTCTCAGAAGTTAATTCTTCTACCAAGTCGCTCATATCAAAATTCTTCTTTGCCATAATATTCATGATTATTATTTTAATATTTCACAGAGTTCATTCGTAAAGCTAATGTAATCTTGTGCTCCATTGCTCTTGGGGGCATACGAGACAATATCCTTGGCTTCATATGGGGCTTCTGCCAGACTGACATTTTTCCTGATTTTCGTTTTAAAAACTTTCTCACCCAATGAGTCCCTTAACTGTTTCTCCACCCCTTTGCCTAGATTCGTGGATTCCCAACGAGTAATCAATATTCCAGAGATATGTGCCCTTGAATTTAATCTTCTGTTAACCATCTTTATGAAGTTATTGATCATCGTTAGCCCTTTAAATGGCAGCACCTCAGCTACCAAGGGGATAATAATATCCGTACTAGCCGTAAAAGCGTTCAGAGTAAGCAGTCCCAATGATGGAGGACAGTCTATGAGTATATAATCAAACTTGTCCTTAACCTTTTCAAGAAGCCCCTCCAATATTCTTTCCCTTGCCATCGTCGAAGCCAGTTCCAAGTCAGCCATCGCCAACTGCAATGATGCAGGAACAAGAAACAGAGACTCTCCTATCGGAATTATCGGAAGGTCGCACTTACCTAACAATGCCGGATAGATAGTTTCGTCAGGCTCTCCTTTCAACAGACTACTTGATAGGTTTGCTTGCGCATCTAAATCGATCATCAATACAGTCTTACCCTTAGAGGCTAAAATTGAGCCAACACTCGCTACAGTCGTAGTTTTACCTACGCCTCCTTTGTGATTTGCCACCGAAATGATTCTTGATTTCTTCATAATTCTATATTTGTATTGAAGTATTTATATATTTTCGACTGCAAATGTAGAAATATATATTGAAATATGCAAATATTTCTATATAAATTTTGTTTTGAATGTTAAACGCATATAGAAATATTTCTATATTGAACATAATATATAAATACGTCTTGACATCAATACTGTAATACCATATTATATATATAAACAAATACTTCAATACGAATATATTTCTATATAGCAATATAGCAATCTCCCCCCATTTTATACCTAAGAATTGTCTAGAATAACAAGAATTTGTGAAAAATCAATATTTTTTTCTCAAAATCACAAACAGATACGTTATTTTTTTATATCTTTGCTGTTAACTAAAAATCACAGCAGATGAAGAATAAAGACCTGAACAGATTGAAAGTAGTACTAGCTGAGAAAAAGAAATCAAACAAATGGCTTGCCGAACAGTTGGGCAAAGACCAAGCAGCGATTTCTAAATGGTGTACTAATTCATCACAACCCTCCCTTGAAATGTTAATTGAAATTTCCAAATGTCTGGACGTTCCAATTCAGGATTTGGTAAGGCAACCTGACAATATAAGTTAGGCTTGAAAATGGTAAGTAGTCCAAGTCAAATTAAACTTGGACTAACTTGGATGAACTGAAATGGTTCAAAATTGAACAAAAATTTTATATTTGCAAATTTATAATAACATTAAATATGGCTGAAGAAATAAAAGATGAGATTGTCCTTAATGATGACGAACTCATATGCGTATTAACAGGTGAAAAGAAAAAGGCAAATGCCAAGGAGCAGATGCTACAGTCAATCATACTCCAAATGAATGAGGAGTATGGATTTGAAATGAGTGACATGAAACGTGATTTCACCTTTTCGTTTGAGGACGATGAGGGAAAGAAGAAACGTGTCACTGTTGATCTAGCCATATTCCGTACTGGAGCAGCCAAAGAACCAGAGAATCTAGAGCGCATATGCATCGTTTGTGATACCAAAGTAAAATCGTCCGATCCAAAGAAAGGTGTAGAAGGAGCATTGAACTATGCCCTGAAAGCATCATCTTGTGATTTCGGCCTGTGGACTAATGGTGATGAACTGCATTTCAGCCAGCGGAAGGAGGACGTTGTAGGCAATGAGAAAATTGTCGATATTGCTGACTTCCCAGGAATAGACGAGTCCATCGAAGATATGGAGCGTATGGGGGACCGCTCCCAACCAAGAAAACCTGCTAATGACTCTCTGATTCGTACTTTCAAACGCTGCCATGATTATATTTACGGAAATTAAGGTCGTAAGAAAGATGCATTCTGGGAACTGCTGAACCTGATATTCTGTAAGATTTATGATGAGAAGCGCCGCTACCTCTGTGCTGAGCGCAATGAAACTTACCACCGACAGTTCTGGGTAGGTGTGACAGAACGCAACACGCCAGAAGGCCAAGCAGCTGTTGCAAAGCGTATCAAAGACATTTTCAAACAACTGAAGACGGATGCTATCTTCAGTGAAGTGTTTGCTGGTAATGAAGAAATCTCTTTGTCTGATTATGGTGTTGCTTACGTAGCATCAGAAATAGCGAAGTACTCTTTCCTTGATGCTACAGTCGATGTTAAGGGTACAGCATATGAGACCATTGTAAGCAACACACTAAAGCAAGAAGCTGGTCAGTTCTTTACTCCACGTAATGTTATCAGATGTATGGTGGAGATGCTTAATCCAACGGTCAATAGCCGCGTACTTGATCCTGCCTGTGGCTCTGGAGGTTTCATAGTTATGGTTCTTGACCATGTTCGTCGTCAGATAACTAAAAATATGTACCCAGAACTTGAAGGGGCTTTGTTAGAGGCTAAAGCAAATACGGATACAGTAAATGACAAGGTACGCGAGTATGCTGAAAATATGATCTTTGGGTTTGACTTTGATCCTGATTTGAAGAAAGCAGCGAAGATGAATATGGTAATGGCTGGTGACGGTCACTCCAATATATATAATATCAACTCATTGGAATATCCCAATGGCACACTTCCTGATGTCCCCAAGGTAACGGCATCTGTTGCAAAAAGTGTGGAACAAAAAGGTGATTTAGATGCATGCGACAGCGCCTATTCATTGGAGAATGCAATGGGTAAGTTTGATTGTATCTTCACGAATCCACCATTTGGTTCCAAGGTAGAAGTAGCTTCCTCCATTGCCGAGAATTATGAGCTGAAAGCATTTACGGCTCCAGAAGTTCTCTTTATTGAGCAATGCTATAATTTCCTGAAGCCTGGTGGTAAAATGGGCATTGTACTTCCGGATGGTATTCTTGGCAATCCCAATACAGAAGTGGTGCGCAAATGGATTTTGGAGCACTTTAAATTGTTAGCCAGCGTTGATTTGCCTGTAGAAACTTTCCTTCCACAAGTTGGCGTACAGGCTTCATTGCTGTTTTTGCAGAAAAAAACAGCAATGGAGAGATTGGTTGACCCCAACAGTGAAATGTATGATGTATTCATGGCAATTGCGGAGAAGGTGGGCAAAGACCGCCGTGGGAATGTTGTATACGAACGTGATGATGAAGGAAACGAGATTCTATATGTGGACAAGAAAGAATGGGCTGGCTATAATCGACATGGTGACCTTGTAGCTCGTCATCGTACAGAACGTGTGAAACACGTCGATGATGACCTGCCAAAAATCAGTTCGGAATATAAAAAATATTTGGAGGGAAATGTATGAGAGTTGCATCAATTAATATAAAATTCATTAAAAAGGGGAAGTGCAGGTTTGAAGGAAAACATTTCCTCAACACCAATTCCTTTCTGTCTATGTCTTTGGAATCTAACATAAACAAATGTATGTTGTTGGAGGACGTTGCTCTTGTCTTTAACCCTCCTGTTTTCAAACGACAGTTTTGTATGAAAGTTCAAAACTCTGTTGACTATTTCCAAAGTTCAGATATTTTGTCAGCTGCAGAAGACAGCAATATTTTTATTAATAAAGCACAAGCAACATCATTAAATTTATTGGTGAAGAAAAACGATATATTAGTAACAGGATTTGGTACAATTGGAGATACAAGGCTAGTTTCAAAATATCAAGATGGTTCTAGTTACGCCAATAATGTATGTCGTATTAGGGTAAAAGATAATATCCCATACGGATATGTTTATGCGTTTATGTCTTCAAAATATGGTAATGCACAACTTAACAAAAACGCCTCAGGTTCAGTTGTTCGTTATATCGAAGCACCTGGAATTAAGAAAACATTAATTCCCAAATTCACAGATAAATTTATAATAGAAATTGACGAGTTGATTCGCCAGTCTGCTTCATTAAGAGAAGAAGCAACTAGCGATTTAAAAGAGGCGGAGAGACTTTTGAAAGAAGAATCTGGTTTGCGAGTGCTAACAACAGATGATTATGATTATTTTGGAACTAGAAGTGTTCAAAGAAAAATCTCATGTTTTAAACGAAACATACAAGAAATCGGAACTATTACAATAAATGCATTTAATCATTCTAAAAGAGTAAGGAATGGAATATTGTCAGAGTTATACAACAAGGAACATGTCCTTTTAAAGGACTGTTTAATAGAGAACAAAATGTTTTCATCTGTAGGAGTTAATGCAATTGAAGTAAAAGAGGGGCATGGTATCATGCTAATCAACCAATCTGATATATTTAATAGTATTGTAAAAGGGAAATTTGTTAGAAACAACAAGAAATATTCATCACATTTACTAAAATATGGAGAGATTTTAATAGCCAAAATTGGAACTCTCGGTGAGAGTGAATCATTTTGCCGTTGTGTATTTGTAGGAGAAGATTTAAAAGGTCAACTAATTTCCAGTGCCTTTTATCGCCTTCGAACTAATGATTCTATACCATCAGGATACCTTTATACATGGTTAAATTCAGACTATGGTTTTAGACTTATAAGATATACCCAATACGGTACAAAACTATGCTATCCTAATCCTGAATTACTATACAATTTCCCTGTTCCTATCATTGAAAAAGAAAAAATGATGGAAATTGATAGGCTTGTCCGTGAGGCTCATACTAAACGGCATCAAGCCAACCAGAAAGAACTGGAGGCTATCTCCATGGTCGAACAAGAGATTGAGAAGTGGAAAAGCTAATAATATAAGACATGTCTAAGGTTCACCAAGAAGAAATCATCTGTCCAAAGTGTCAGGCCAAAGGTGAGTTTGACCTATGGGAGTCAATGAATGTTGACCTTGATCCTGAATTGAGGGAAAAGGTCTTTAATAATGAGGCATTCATATATACATGCCCAAATTGTGGCCATCGTACAGGTGTACCATACGGAACGCTGTACCATGACATGACTCATCACTTTATGCTATTCTTTGACTTCTTTAAGCCAGATGATTATGACTACGAACCTTTAGATATACCCAATCTACCTGGTAATGACAACTATATCTATCGCCATGTGACAGGACTTATGCGGCTGAAGGAGAAGATTCTCATCCTTGAAAAGGAACTCGATGATGTTGCCATTGAGCGAATGAAGTATATGCTGACACATATTATTCATCCTGAAATGGCAGAAAAAGGAATTGAGCTGCTTTTCGGCGGTGTGGAATATGACGAAGAGAAGCTTTCAGATGATGGCACAATGTCTTTCCTTTTCCATGACGAGAACGGCGAGGCCATGGAATGGGCTGTGTCTATGAAGATGTATTATGAGCAATGTTTGGCTTGTGAGCTTGACCCTCGTATGAAGATTGAGAGCTGCATGAATGTGGATGAAGGATGGATTGCACGTCAGTTAAAGAAAGGAACGGCATGAGCGAAGAAAAGAAGACATACAATGGCAGAGTCCAGTATTGGGAAAGAGGGTTCCTCGGAGTCAAAGACTTCGACGATAATGTTATTGTCTCTCCAGACATGCATTATTCCGAAATCCGCGAGACTGATGGTGAGGAAGCCGCAATCGTCCGCAAAGCCGACAAGTGGGCTTTGACCGATTTGGACGGCAAGCCCCTCTGCCCTTTCATCTATGACCGTATAGTTTTCATAGGCGAGCATTGCTATAAGGCAGGAATCTATGTCAAGCCGGACAATGGAGAACTTATAGTGGAGTACGCTGACACAAGGATGACTTATGCCATCCTCAATGACAAAGGAAATATTCTTTGTGACAGAAGCAAAGGCTATAACTATATTTCCGAAGTCCATGAAGGTGAGGCGGCAGCAGCTATCAATGGTCGCTGTGGTATCATTGACTTGCAGGGAAATGTGATTATGCCGTTCAAATACAAGTACATCCAACCATTAGGTGAAGAGCATTATAGTGTTTCTTATGATAACGAAGATAACTATTACGATACCATAATTGACCGACAAGGGAACGTAATGATTCCTGCCAGCAAACAATATCGTAGCATATACAACTTCCATAACCATGTGGCCATAGCCAATCAAAACTGTAAATGGGGGCTAATAGATGACTCCGGAAATCACGTTGGAAACTTTGACTACAATTTTGTTGCTGAGTGGGGTGATGGCTACTATAAAGTAGAAAAAGGCTCAAAAAGGAATATCATGCGTCCTGATGGATCACTCGTTTTGCAGGAATGGTATAATGATATCTTCAAAGTCTCAAATGGCTATTTTGAATTCGGCAACACCATTCGTAAGTCTAAGACCAATCCTGAGACTCGCTATATTAGAGGGGTGGCGCATGTCAGTGGCGACATTCTCTTCCCTATGATTTTTGAACATGTAAGAAGATTAGATAATGATGCCTTTTATGCAGAAATAGGTACAAAGCCATATATACTTACCTCAAGCGGTGGTATCTATGACCTACAAGGTGGCCACCTACCCCAAAAATTGGATATTGACGAGACATCATTCTTTGAAAGCCTTGCCAATTGGGTGCTGCCAGGACTGCAGTTCTTTTATAGAGATACCAATGCCCCCATCGACGCAGCGCGTATCTATCGTGTCGGTGACACCATTCGTGCCGGTTTTTTTGTGGATGCCACGACAAAGCTGTTAAAGCCTGCCCATCGAACCCGTTTCCTTATCGCCTCTGCCCATGCAGCAAGATTCTTTGAAATAGAGCAGATGGTTAAGGATAATCCCGATATTGCGAAATGGAATCTTGCTACTTTCCATTTTAACAGTTTCTTCAAGGTGATGGATGTGTATGAAACTCGCCATTGTACGCAAGTGTTCTTACTCCATATACCCATGTCTGCTGCCATTTTGCTAAAAGGAGCAACTGCATTCCAGTTCTTGGATGAAGCAACAGGAACTGAAACGTCATTAGTACAGATGGCCAGAAAGAGTCTGGACGAGAAACTGAAAATGGAGTTCCATGACCGTTCTTTTGATGAAGAATGGTGTAAACGTATGGAACAGCCAGTGGGAATGAGTGAAGACTTGACGCTATATCCTGTAAATCCTGTTCCTGAACCAATGGATGAGGAAATTGCAAGCTTTAGCAAATTGATACACCGCTTGGCAGATGACCGGGATATTGATTACAAGACTGAGGTAACAGACAACTTTCCGTGGAAAGGTATTGAAGGAAGAGTCTGTGAAGGATGTATCTTTGCTGAAACGATAAAAGGTAAGGGCGAAGGATGCGATAAGCTTAAGAAAGAAGAGTTTCGTGAGAACTATGTCAAGGGAATCTGCTTGCATCACAAGACTAAAGACCAGGAAGAATCTGAGTTTGAAATACGTGAAAGAAGAAAAGCCGAAGAGGCAAAAGACAAGGCAGAGAAGTCTTCTGATGTTTATGCAGTCCGTCTCATGAAAGAATTTGTTGCTGAAAAATTAGATGGTGACATTGACAATCTCAGAGACTTCGATCTTTCATCTTTGAAGGAAGACCCGAAGTATGGTGACTACGATATATCACGAGCCAACATAGCAAAGGCCATCGTCTCGCTGGTATTCGGTGGCGACTGGCCTGAACTCACGGTTGACACGCTCAATCATTATGACTATCGACTGGAGCCTATCTGCCACTATCAGAACATATTTGGGGCAAACATCATGGATTTGTACTTCAAGGGACTGAAGAACTTCGACCCTTCTGAGGAACTTCATCAACGTGCTGTGAAATGTGCCCACATGACTTATAATATAGGCAATCTCATTGTCTTGCCTAACAAGTTCAACGATAAAGAGTCTCTGAGTAACTATAGATCCAACTCGAAGTTCCGTAGCTACATGGACAAATACTTAATGGCCATCTACAATGTGATGACAGAGCAGAAGAAGCCTGACATGCACATGAAAGGTATTTTCTATAAAAACCGAAAGATGCTTGTTGACTACCAAGGTGACGAGGGGTTCATCAGGTTCATCCATGCAATGATGCTCGAACCATTTGTCGATGAAATGGGAAGGCCAAAATCTATATTCAGAGGAGTCTGGAGTTACATGAAAGACCTTGACCGTGCCACCTATATGGAAGCCGTGGAAGAATATATTGCTTTCTGCAACGAGTTTATTCCAAAGCGTGGCGAAAGAATGATAGAAAGAATAAAACAGTTAATTAAATAACTAAGAAATATGGCTAAAATATGCACACCTAAATTTTCCACAGGACCAGTTAACGCCGGTGAGGAACGCCTTTTGAAATTCTTGGAGGTGAAGCTTCCCGACAGCTACTATTTGGTTCCCAATGGTGAGTACCCAAGTATGAATGCACAGGGGGCTGTTCAATATTGGGAGTATGATTGTCTTGTCATAGCGCCGCATGCCATCTATAATATTGAGAACAAAGACTATAAAGGCAGGTTGGAAGCTAATGATGATTCCTGGTACTGTAATGATGTGGAGAAACCTAACCCCATCAAATCAGCTACTTTCAAGGGTAAACTACTTGCTGGTTATCTGAAAAAGAAAGACCACAAGTATGGCCAGGCTTGGGTAGATTCAATTGTGACATTAAGCTCTTTAGGACAAAACAAATCTGGTTTTGAGCCTGGATCTTTCTGTGACAACAAGACATTCTTGCTTGATGAGGAGCTGATAGACTACATCATGGATAACGACAGACTCCATAAATCTCGTAATGCCATCAGCCATCTGCAACATTCCATCGTGGAATATCTCGTTGGGAGCAGTGAGCCTAAGAACAAGAAGAAAACGGAGGTGTGCAACTATCTCATTGATGAGATTATTGAAGCCAATGATGACTATATCGAATATCTCTGCCATAGCAAATTCTTCACTGACAAAAAGCTTAAGGTACGTGACTATGCCCTTAACAGAGCTGGCTTGTCACCTATGCAGCTTGAACGTCACAACAAACTTGTCCATAATGCAGAAATGAGCGAAGAGACTCTTCCTGCATCACCCCTCATTATCAAGAACAAATGTCAGACAAGTGAAGACGGAAACCACTATTACGTGATTTCCGACTATATGGAAGAACATTCTCTTCGCAGTGAAATGCAACGAAACACCTTCACTGACAAAGATAAAATAGTCATTATTCTAGATTTGGCCAAGGCTTTGGCTTTGGCTCACGAAAATAATGTCATACATAGGAATGTATGCCCCGAGAACATCTACATTCAAGCAGACAGACATGCAGCCTTGGCCAATTTCGGTTTGTCGTACAATGTACTCCACGATGAAGACAAGCTGAATGTTTCCCTTAGCATGGATGCCTTTGACAGGGATCCTTACACTTCCGAGGATGTTATTATCGGTGACTACTCTCCGTCTTCCGATGTTTACTCTTTCGGTGTCATTGTCTATGAATTAATGGTGGGCGAACTGCCTTTCTCAAACTACTTGCAACTGAAAGCAAAAGGTGGTGCTCTCACTGAAGATATGATGCCTAGCAAACGCAATCCTAATGTGGAACCATGGGTTGATGTGGTATGCAGCCGTATAATAGTAGAGGATTCAATTGATCGCTGGTCAAATATTGAAGAAATACACGACTATATCTTTAAAGAGGCTGTTGAGGAAAAATTTGGGCCACAAGATAATAATCCGGAAGCAAAATCTTGGGATGAGCTAAAAAACGGCGACATGATTACTCCTGAGATTTCCTTGTATAAAGAATTAGGTGTTGGCGGTTTCTCAAAAGTCTTTTTGGCTATACACTCTCTCCAGCCAGGTGCCACTTTTGCCGCCAAGATTTTCAAAGAGGGAGTGAGTCCTCAGTCAACAATAGATGAATTTAATGCCCTAAAAGACGTTAACCATCCCAACATTGTTCGATTCAAGTATAATGGCCTTACCTATGGCGGTCTATTCTACACCCTGATGGACTATATTAATGGTAATGACATACGGGAATACTGTTGGGGTGACAAATACTTCACTCTGCCATTCATATACAAATTTATCCACGAAATGACATCGGCTTTGGTTTATCTACATGCCAAGAAGCTTCGTCATCGCGATATAAAACCGGAGAATATAATCTTTGAGAAAAGCGGCAAGTTCGTTCTTATCGACTTTAATATTGCGACTAACAATGTTAACGATTTGGACAAAGTGGGCACATGGCCATACCTTGCACCTGACCTAATGAATGGGCAGACCATGCAATGGGAAGACAGTGCTGACACATTTGCACTCGGTGTTACATTGTATGAACTGCTTACCCACAGTTATCCATGGCCTGGTAAGAGAATACCCATTCTGGACAAAAAGCCCACCGACATCAGGACACTGAATTCTTTAATCAGTGAAGATTTCGCTTCATTTGTAATGAAATCCATCGACACCCGACATGAGAACCGTTTCAAAACGGCACAACAAATGATGGATTCATTAGAATCTATAGGTGAAACAGGTGTTGCCAAGAAATCTGATGTGGTTATTGTTGACCATGATGGCGAAAATCTTCATATCGTCGATTATATTAACAGCTTGTATAGCCAAAGTGAAGGTGGTAATGCTGGCACACGTGCAGGTTGGAAAGGTGATAATATCCTGGACAGGGAAACTTACACCAAAACAAAGCTTGACACCCAATTGCTCACTGCAATCAAAGAAGGTAAATATCGGTTATTGATTATCACCGGTAACGCCGGTGACGGAAAAACTGCATTCATCCGCCAAGTCGAGGAAAGCAGCGATGAGATAGAATACTTTGATGACACACATAATGGTGCACGCATCAAACTGAACGGGGTTGTCTATCGTACTAACTATGATGGCTCTCAGGATGAAGCCAACCTGAAAAACAGTGATGTCTTGAAAGAGTTCTTCCGCCCGTTTGAGGGATTGAGCGGTAATTTCAATGCAGCGACAGAAGGGCGTATTATTGCCATCAATGAAGGTCGTCTGATGGACTTCCTTGAAAACTCCACAGAACACAAGTTCCTTTATGATGCTATTGACGAATATTTCTACAAGGAAGGCGTGACTAAACTTCCAGAGGGTGTTATGGTTATCAACCTAAACCTTCGCTCTGTAACAGCCCTGGATGAAAATGGAGAATCATTGCTCCGTAAGCAGATAAAGGCTCTCACTGCCCCTCAACTATGGTCACAGTGTAAAGCATGCCCTCTTGCTGATAAATGTTTCATCAATTTCAATGTTAAGTCCTTAAACGACTCTGCTGTTGGAAATGAAATCATCAAGCGCCTTGAATGGATAGTAAGAACCATAGTCTATAAGCGTGAAGTGCATATCACAATGCGTGACTTACGTTCTATGATTGCATGGTTAATTACCCGTGATTATAACTGCGCATCCATTCCTGCCCTTACTCAACGAGAGGAAGAAGTGAAGAGATTGCTTGAGGAATCTACCAATGAAAAGGAAAAGATTGGATTGCAGTTCCAGTATGAACGTATTCGTTTGGAAGAGTGGATGCGCCTATATTTCAATATAACGGCTCCAGAAAGTAAACTTTTCCCGGAATTACGCTCTGAAGATAGAATCGTTAAGCTTCTTCGTGAGACAGATATAGCAAATGTTGCCATTCCAGACAAAGACCGAGACTTGTATTATCGCGTCAAGAACGAGATGGATTATCTTGCATTTGCTTCACGTCCTACCGCTCCGTTGTTGGAAGAATTCAATACATTCCTGACCATCAGACCTAGCTATGAGATGACACCTGATGAAATTGAGTTTTTGAAACTCCGTCATCAGTCATTTATTCGTCATCAATATTTTGAAGGCAAAGTAAACTATTTGGAACGTATGCCCTATCAGTCAATTGGTGACTTTTACAACATACTGAATAGTGAAAATACAAACTGGTACGACGAGAAGAAGAGACTTGCTTATGCCATATCTTGCAGTGAGGGATGCTGGAATCCTGATATATCATCTAAGCACCTGCTTCTTTCGTCAACGAGAGTCAATGACCCAAGTGGACAAAGCTATCGACGTTTCCCTTTGGAAGACTTTGATCTTATGGTTGATGACAATGAACACCTTACAGAATTCCTGGAACATGAGCATGAGAATTTCGTGTTCAGATATAAGAAAAACCATTCTGTTCAACTTACGGTATCTCTGGATTTATTTGAAATGCTATATTACATTAAAAACGGATTCAGTCCTTCTGTAAGTGACCTCAGAGGGCGTTTCATAGAATTGCAGGTGTTTAAAAACTTACTTGCCAGTGAGACCTACACAGAGGTCATTGTTACCAATAATGAGAAATCGTTCTACAAAATCTCTCTGGACAAGAAATCTATGCAACTGATTGTTGAACCGTTAAAGAAAGAGGAGGAATAAGTTATGCAAATGCCTATTATTGACAAAGACGAGCGAGTTTTCCGTGAACCATATATATTCGCATCAGATGTAAAGGCCATCACTTTGGACAATGTGTTGGTAAATCTCTTTATGCTGATACGCAACAATGGTGCTCGTATTAAACTTATGTTGAAGACAGGTACTTTTCATGATATAAAATCACTAAAAAAGTATTTCCATGTTTTGGAGGACCAGAACAACATTAAAGGCTACTCTGATAACCCAGACGCAATTGAAAGCTGGATAAGAAGCAGCTTGGTAAACATGGTATATCGAGGCAAAGCCAAAGAAAATATAGCTTCGATGCGACCACTTCACTTGGAGAGTTATAGAATTAGGAACCAGAAACACACGAAGGACTATAACACAGCTGACCAACTCTTCATTATGATTAGTCAGCGTCCGGAGGTAATGAATGCCTTGAAAAGCTATCTTTCCATTGGATGGGATAATGCCAGTAGAAAAATTGTCGACAGTCCAACTTTGGACGTTGACACAGCAGGCATTCTTCACCTTATTAAATTAGTGGATATTGACACAAAGGTATCTAATTCACAAATGGTTATTAAGCCTATTTTGGAAGACCAGGCTAATCTGTTTTGCGATGACATTATGAGATTGCTCGCTTATCAGCATAGTATTCCACGTTCTGTCTTTATCGACTATTTCCGCATTTTGGCTGGCTTCCATCTTTCACTTTATTTCCAGAAATTGGTTTATCTTTTGCCTAAGATGGTCAAGGAAGGTAGAATTGATGTCAAAGATGATTGGAGTCAGGTCGTTGACCTTACAGACAAGCTTGAAAGTAGTGTTTCTCCAATAGCATGTGCGGACATGGATAAGACAATAAATGGTTTGATGGATTATATCAGAGCATCATATTCTATAAGGGTCATGCGCCGTATTGTTACCCCAAACGCTACAGTTGCTACAGCATTATCCATGATTAAGAATCCTTCAATGGAAATCAATGCTGATATAAATGCCAATTTGCGAAACATCTATAATAGGTATTCTTCTAACGCAAAAACCACAGAAGAAATGCAGGAGGCTGAACAAAATGCAAAAGACCTACAAGAATACTTGCAGTATGAGGAAACTCCTCTAGAGAAATATGTTCAATGCCTCATGAAAGTTGGTGCAGCTTATCAGTTAAAGTATTCTCGTGATTTCCTGGACAAATCATCCATGAAGAATGAAGCTTCTGCATTGATAATCGACGGAAGAAGCCGTAAACACACCCGTCGCGGCGCAATCGGTTCCAAGCTATTGGAAGTTTTAGTTCAGCTTCTGGTTCTTGATCAGAAAAACGGAAAATTGGAATCAAAACCATTAAGCATTCGCCAGCTAGCAAAGGCAATTAGGAAAAGATATGGTTTAATTATCGATGGAACTGATGAACCACGTTTTGCTGATGCAGACATAAAAACCCATCAGGCTTTTAAAGACAATATGAATGCATTGAAAAACAAATTGAGACAAATAGGTTTCTACACCGATCTCAGTGATGCTTCTTCTCTGCAAAAAATACGTCCAAGATATAAGTTCAACAATTAAAAACTGGTTTCAATATGAACATTATAAATGCGTATTATGACCATATCCTTCACATCTTTATGGAGGTGTATGGCGAAAACATAAAAAATGCTCAACCCGGTAATTGTATGAAGGTTACTGGTTTCTCTATGGATGTCTTGCGTGACCTCTATGGACGGTTGTCCCTGTTAAACACATCAACCCAATTCTATATTCTTACCGAGGATGAGAATTTGACGGGACATGAGTATATCACACCCACGAAACTGATAGAATTGCGAAATGACCTTACAATTTCCATATTGGTTCTTATACCTGTAAACAGTTTTACTTCGGCAGAGGACTCATATGGCAATGCTACATTCAGAGACCTGAGCATATCAGATTTCGACGAACGTTTGTTCTCTAAACTAGAGGCTCAGTTGGCTGACAAAACGGCTGTTAAGAATGCGCTTAATTATGCAGACAAAACGCCGAATGTGTCTTTGCAGGACAAGATAAAGTATTTGCTGTATGTCATACTGAATGGTAGCACCGATGATGCAATTGGTAATGGTTTGTATCTTCTGAGCTTGATTCCTGACACAACTATCGTTTCAAAAAAGGAATATATTCCACAGTTGCTTTCAAAGAATGATGAGTGCGCTGCTGTCCTGGCAGATTATTCATTGGCCATTGCGGATAGAATCAGTTCTCTTCCTGTTAAACCAGGTACCATTCAAGCAGAAGCTGCCAAGTTCCTGCGCGAAAATGATGGCTTAATAAACAGAAAGGAATTGTGCGAGCAGATATTGTCTAAATATCCACAGCTCAATTTCTCTAAGTGGTATGATTATCTGAAGAACATTACGGAACTTGGTGTCTTACATGTCACTAAGGTAGAGCTTGGTGGAAAGGCGTTTTCGATTGATGGTGAAGACCTGAAATTGAAAATCGACCAGAATAAGGGAGCTAAGGTAAAACTCAGAATCTACTTCTCCCCCAAACCTAGTGCGTATGAGGAACTGAAGAAAGTCAAGATTGCCATCATGAATGGTGATGGTTTCTATAAAGAAACGGATATCGTCACCAAGAAGGTTTCTGAAAACAACAAGGAATACCGTGACATTACTTTCCCACTGAATAATGCATTTGAGAACGGTACTTACTTCTTCCATGTATATGCCGAAGATAATGATGGCACAGAATTGAATGTGACAGATGCCTTCCGTGATGAAGATGTACAGAAAGCATGGGAAGCAGAGCAGCAGAAAGGCAATGGCCTAAGTAAAGAAGACTTCCAGCAACAACAACGCAGACTGTTGACATCGGATAGTGATACATTCTTCTTACAAGTGGACACTTCTGAAGGGCCGGATGAAACTGGTACACGAATGAAAATCAGTAATGTGCTTCAAGCTTATTTCCGATTCCGTATAGAACGGAACAGGAAAGGAGAGGAACTTGTCATTCCACAACGCCAGGCTATTACGGATAAATCAGGTAAGTCTTCCCAGGACGACCTGAAAAGTTGGCAGTATGCTACACATGTCAATACTTTCCAGTTAAGGTATGATGCGAACAACAACTATCAAATACCCTTGTCAAAGAAACTCCTCGTATTAGAGGAGGTCATATTAAAAAATAGCGACAAGATAGGTTTTGTAGATGCGACCATCTCTGACAACTACACTGATGAGAACCTGAAATCCTTCATCCTTAATCAAATTGAGGGTATGCAAATTCCTGATTCACTGTTGGAAAAGAGAAAAGCCCTGTTCGATAGCATCTTGGATTCAGCACCAGACAAGACTGGCGTGATAGAGACATATGAGGTCTTTAACCATATTAGTGAAATCAAGGATTACCTGCACGAATATCACTCATGGCTGAAGTCCTTGGAAGATGTTGCCGTCAGCCAGACCGCTGCTGTGGATATTCAAAGTATTGACACAGTTTCCCTAGCATTGGAAATGCCTGACGATCATATCGCCCATACAAAACTGTTGACTCCTCTTCATCCTATAAGATTAGGATGGTTGGTCAATATTTACGAGCAATATGAGGACTGGGAGTCAAAGACCGCTGAAGACCCACGATACAGAAAGCCTGATGTGTGGTACAAGAAACTGGACAATCTTTTCTACGGAGAGTTATTGCAGGATGTTGCTCCTCTTGTAATGCGTGATGTTCACAATGAAGACTACCTTCAATATGTTGGAGAACTATGCTTCGGTTGGGGATTCTATGCCAATCCGCAACAGACAAATGATGACACATTCTCGACAGGTTTCCGTCAACTGAAAGCTTATGCCTCCCAGTTGCTTAACATTGGTGTTCAATACCGAATAGATTCTGATGTCAATAAACTGATGGTATATCGTTTGATTAGGAAATACATTACCCAACATCCCTATACCAATAAGCTTATCATAAACCTGTTTAATGCCGGTGATGCTGCCGTATTCGCAGAGAATCTGGTGATGGTGGAACATAACACTGTCAATTCCCCGTTCGATATTCATTATGAAATCCGTATGTTCTGTGATGACAAACGGTTCCCACAAGGGGAAGCTTTAAAAGACTTGCTGAATCCGGACACTCAGGTATCGGAAGAAGCGGAAAACTTCTCGCAGGCCGATGACAACCGACTGTTCCCAAAGCTTAGATTCTCCATCAACAGCATTGAGGAGTTCGTCGCCGACCCCAACAAATACCCGGCTCATCTTTCATTCCTGGTGAACCCATTCCCCACACAGGCTTCACTTAAGCGGTCAAATACCTTACAGCAGTCCTTCTACCTGAATGGTGTCATTACCCGTCCGATAGTTCAGGTGGAGAAAACCGAGAAAGGCTATATGTGGCATCGCTACATTTCCGAGGTGCCGCTTCCTAACCCTGTGTCACCTTTCTCGAATGAGACACAGGATTTGTTCTCGACACTGCAACGTATGGTAGCCCGTTCAATGACTACAGATCATGACATATCTATTCCTTCTCTGACACTGAGTATCAGAGACCGAAATTCCATCATGCTTTCCTATGTGCACGATATTAGTGACTGGGTCATTACTTTCGACAAGAACATGGGACCGGAATTCTATGATATTCCATGTAAAGACGGAGAAACGCCTTACCTCCTTGACTATCTGCCAAGTGCAGAACTGAATGGAATCTCTTCATTCTTAACGTGCCGTCCGACATCGGAAATAGAGGGCTTGCTCGCTCCTCATTTCAAGGAATTTGGAATCAACATAAATGACAAAGAGTCGTTCTATGAGCTTCTGGCTGACATTCGTTCCGTCTCCAGTAGTATGATTATGCAGCTGGACAGTACCAGGAACAAGGCTTTTGAAGTGCTCGGCACGACTCTCATGAAGAGGATGTTAAGGAAAAAGGGACTACTAAATGATTCTTTCATTATCCCTGTGGACTTGCATCAAGAACTGTTCCGTGATTTGGATGCAGCTTCTCAGGAACGGGCAGATGACCTGCTCGTGGATTTTCACGTAGACAAAAGGGAAATAGTGTTTACGGTCATTGAGATAAAATGTCGCCAGAATCTCTCTGATGATGAATTGTCTGCTTTGCAAGAGAAAATGCAAAACCAGATAGAGAACACTATACTGGCTTTAAGGAAGCGGTTTGATATTGAGTACAAGACACCAGACAGACTTGACCGTGAACTGATGACTTTGGAACTACAGTCACTTTTGACATTCTATGCCCGTCGAGCTGCCAGATATAACTACCTCCATGAGGAAACCTCTAAAGAATACGAGAAGTTCATCCTTTCTCTAAATCAGGGGAACTTCACTATACGCTTCAAGAGACTTGGCTTGATATATCAGTTCAAGAGCCCAGATTATCAGCGCAAGGATTATATGAATGACACTCTGTTCTATATCTTAGGCAAGCCGATGATTGAACGTATTCTTGACAAGGATTTGTCTGTCAAGACTACAGACATTGCCATGCTGAGTGCAGATGAAGATTTCAAGACTGCATTTGAGACATCCGACAGAATATTAAGGGAAGAATCGTTCAAACTGAAGCATACTACCGACGAAGGCCCTGCGCAAGCGGAAAACATCCAACCTTCTGAACCTGAAGAAAAAGAAGAGGAACCTGTAAAGGTTGAGGTTGAAACGCCAAAGCAGGTTGAAACAGTGACGGATTCTGAACAGGAACCTGTAATACCTGCAGACGATAAAAAAGAGGATGCCATAATAGAAACACCTGTTATTACACCAACTCCGGTTGATGTTCCTTCTATTGTAGAAGACAAGCCTGAGCCGAAACCTTCCGTTGACCCGAACTATATTCAGCCCGACTACGAAATAATGATCGGGAAGACTAGTGGAAGCGAACAGTATGGAATCTTGGGAGAAAGTATTAACGGCCATCGCAAAATAGCCATTGACCTTAGTGAAACCAATACAATCAGCTTGTTTGGTGTTCAAGGTGGTGGTAAGAGTTACACGATAGGAACTGTAACCGAAATGACCCTTAAACAGTTCTCTAAGATTAATCTCTTACCTGCCCCGATGGCAAGCGTAATCTTCCATTATAGTGAAAGTATGGACTACGCACCTGAGTTCACGTCAATGATTCATCCTAACGATGAAGCAGGGCAGTTGAAGAAACTCAAAGAGGTTTACGGGGCTGAACCAGGCAATATCGAGGATGTCATTATGCTTTGCCCAGTGGACAAGGTTGAGGAAAGACAGGAAGAATATCCTTCCATTGAAATTCACCCGATTGCATTCCATTCAACAGATCTCAATGTTCAGGATTGGATGTTCCTCTTAAAAGCTGTCGGAAATGAATCTACATACATCAACCAGCTGAGAGCTATCATGAGAGCAAACCGAAAGAATCTGAATCTTGAAGGTTTAAAACAAAGCGTGGAAGCTTCTCCCCTATTATCCACTTCACAAAAGGCTTTGGCACAGCAACGCCTGGCCTTTGCAGAAGAGTATATCGATGACACCTGTAAATTAGGGACTCTGCTACGTCCTGGCCGCCTAATAATTGTTGACCTCAGGGATGAGTTCATCGATAAGGATGATGCCTTGGGATTGTTTGTTATCATGTTGAATATTTTTGCTGGAGTCAAGGAGTATCAGGGAACGAGGTTCAATAAATTTATAGTCTTTGACGAAGCTCATAAATACATGGACAATAAAGACCTAACCAGTACCATCGTGACCGCCATAAGAGAAATGCGGCATAAAGGGGTTTCCATGATGATTGCAAGCCAGGATCCAATGAGTCTTCCAACAGAAATCATAGAATTGTCCTCTGTCATGCTGATGCATAAGTTCAATAGTCCGCAGTGGGTTAAGCATGTGCAGAAGTCTATTACACAACTGCAAACATTGTCTTCTTCCGACATGGCAACATTATCACCTGGAGAAGCTTATTTGTGGGCAACAAAATCAACTGACAAAGGTGTTACAAGCCGACCAATGAAGATTAGTACACGTCCTCGTGTAACCAAGCATGGCGGTGATACAATCAAAGCAGTATAATGGATATAATTAAATATAGTAATATAGGAAATAGAGAAAACAATCAGGATTATCTTGTCTCAATGTCTTTGGGACAGGATAGCAGCCTGCACCTTGTTGCAGACGGAATGGGAGGATATGCTTTTGGAGATATTGCTTCTAAAGTTGTCGGTGACAGCTATGTTTATGGACTGAGCCGTAACATGACAATAGAGGAAGCAACTCTGGAGGCTATTAAAAACATTCAGAAAGAACGAAAGAATCTGGCTGTTTCTAAAATGGGCAGCACTGTAGCTGGTGTTTTACTTACCAATCTGAATGCAACCGTCTTTTGGGTTGGGGATTCTCGTGTATATATCTTCAGGAACAAGGAGCAAATCTTTCAGACGGAAGACCATTCCATCATAAATGAACTTAGCAAAAAACGCCCTTTATCCTTCGATGAGCGTGAACGGTACGGACATATATTAACCCGTGCAATCATGGGAAACGAGGATGACAAAGTTGACATCTGCAACAAAGACCTTCAAGAGGGTGATGAGATATTAATCTGTACCGATGGCCTTTACAATGATTGCCCTGTTGACTATCTAATCGAGTCTATAAGAGAGAATCGTTTTGATATAGACAAGCAAAATGAAGGATTCGCAGACAACCATTCACTTATATATATAAGACTATGAAGGTAAAATGTGACAAGGTTCTTACGGTTGATGACTTTGATGTGGAATACTCATCATGGAAGGGGCGTGTTCTTACTGTGATGGGAGATTATATCAAAGTGAGCCAGGATGGCGTTCAGCCGCGTTATTTTGATACGGTGTACCTCTTTGAGAACTCTGGTGTCCTTGTAGGGTTCAAATATGGCACTCCCCTAAACGAGTGCTATATCACTACAATGGACCGGCAGGAGTCTGAATGTTATGTGGATGTTCTTCCATTCCTGTTTGAGGATTGTCAACATACATATGCAGTCGTTAAGCGTAGTTATAGAAACGTCGATTTTAAGCGTCAGGTGATTGGACTGGGCATCATAGACATTGCAACCTTAAATCCGCTGGATCCAAAAATGACTTGGCCAATGTGGGAAAGTATAGAGTCTATCCATAATGGTGCTATTCTCATCAAGAAAGGAGAAAACTCTTTTGGTATGTCCACAATAGACAAATTTCCTGCATGTAATCTTGCCAACTATGCAACATCAATTACAAAGCAAGAAGATGAAGATAATGTCTATATAATTAAAAAATTCAATGGACGATATACAGAAACTATCGAGTGTAATTTTAGCAAACAACTATCTAAATTTAAACTATCAAGATGATTTTAAACAATCAAATCATAAGTAAGATTAAAGCTAAGTCTGGGCTTTCCTTCGACAAAGCCAAAGACTACGATTTCCTATGTGAAAAGATATTCATTGCCACTGGCCGGACCATAGGTGTCAATACAGTAAAAAGGCTCATGGGCTATATCATAGACGATAGGAAAACTAACGAATACACACTGAATACGATAGCAATTTACCTAGGAATCAATTCATGGGAGGAACTGTGCAGTTCCCTTCATATCGATAGTGATTGGAATTATGAGGAAGGGGCTTACTATATTAACGAGCTAAAGGAAGGAACTAAAATAACAGTCAGATACCTGAACAGAGAAGTAACCTTCATAGTTGAAAAATATAACAACATTAAGGCTCTAAAAGTGATAGATATAAAGAATAGCAGCCTTCACCCTGATGACATCTTAATAATCCATAAACTGAAGGTTGGTGCCATCGTCGAAGCTGATGAGGTTTTTCGTGGTACTTCCATAGGGAATTATAAAACCAACGGGGAAGTTACCAGTATTATAGTTGAATAAGAAAAGTGGAATGCCGTTAAGACATTCCACTTTTTCATTTACTTCTTGCTAGGACGAAGCCTGTCAACATTGAATTCGAATGTATAGTCATTCTGGACATTCTCAATGATGATTGGCATCATGATTTTCATTTTCATACCTACAAAACTTCCTGCTTCCTGATCAAGTTGTTCCTGTGACTTATAAAAAGATGGAAGCAAGTTTCTCTCTCTCCATCCTCCATATTGACCAGAGACATAATAAACATTATCTGTTGGCATCAAGAGATCTGAAATCTTGGCATCTTTGGGGATAGATGTTGCAGGTTGGCTACTATTCCTATCCACATACTTAACACCAGCATGCATCACTCGACCAGTTTTGCCGCTATAGTCAACATAGCTAATATCATCCCAGTTAATCTTTATCGTATGACCAGATTTGTTGGTCAGTTCAAAATTGAATTGCGTAGCACCAACATACCAAACGATATTGATGTAATCATCTTCATAACGGTACTTGTTCAGTTCTCCTTCAGTAAAGTTCACCACTTTGGTCTCTCCAAATTGCTTTTTTGCATCGGCAGGACTCTCAACTGAGGACAGGCCAATGTCATAACTAGCCATGTAACTCTTAAATGCGCCACATGACGTTAGCAGCATAGAAGCCGCGAAACAAGATAACAAAACTAATTTTTTCATTTTCATTAAAACATTTAAAGTTATAATATCTAATGCAAAGTTAACCACATTTTTCCTATTATATTCAATATACCTGAAACGTGGACAAAGATGGATGAAAAGGGACTTCTCATCAGCAAGTAATCAGATGTCTGTTACACTTTCGACAAATTCTTTTACGTATTTCAGTGGACAATAATCACGAGAGGAAACTTCTCCTTTGCTATATTGGTTTTCTTTGCTATAAGTCTTATGCCCCCTCCCGTGAGATTTGATACTTTTGTTCTTGCATCCATCAAGTTTAAATATCCCTCTGCTTTTTAAAGACCAATGTTTTAGAAAGTCATTATTAACGATATCTTTGTGGCCTGTGAAAAAGCCCCGTATGTAAAGTGTCTTCTTTCCAAATTCCACTTCCAACAGAACAAAATATTGTTGAGTATATATCTTTTTGATAGTCTCTATAATGAGATAGATAAAATGATTGCCGGAGCGGCAACATCCAGAACAGACTTCAACAATAGATTGACCGGAGGTGATGGAATGGCATGCAACATCTTCAACAAGTTCGACCTTATCAAATGGTATAGCATGAATTGTATTGATAGGCAATGCCATAATAGAACATTGTATAGATGTAGTTTCCATCCCATAAACGACTGAAGATGGTGGATCCCCAGGCAGGGAATTCCATCTATGATATCCCGGCGGTAACTTTAATTCCATTTTCTAATTACAGAAAAAACAATTCATTCCAACACTTTTTTATTTAAAAGTGCAAAGTTAAACTCATCTTTCCATAAATACACAAAAACAAATAAACATGGACATACTTGGATATGAAAACCTTTCACATGATTTTCTTATCCTTTCAAAGAAAAAAAATGGAGCCTTATCGTTAAGGAACTTATAAAGGGATGCCAGCCCGTTGATGTGCCGTGCTTCGGTCTTTTTCTGAAATTTATTCTATTCTATATTAATATTTATCTTCCTTGATCCTCTTACAAAGTTCTTTGTTCAATAAATCTATCTTGCATAGACTCAATTCTACTGGTTTGGTATATCTAAACTGGTACCTACTTCTAGCTCTTCTATCAAAAAGTTCTTCTTTATCATCCTCAAATAAAGGCTTGCCGTCTTCGTAAAAAAGATAATCAAGATCAATCCCCTCAATAGTTACAATGGCAGGACATTTATTTTCTTCTTTTGCAAATTCCTTGATTCTTTCAGAAGCCAACCTCACTTTAGAATCTTGATACATATCCTCGAAGCCAATGATTTCAGCCCCTTGAATCAACCTGTATGCATTTAACCCTATTTCACCTCCAGCATTACTTCTTAGTGCATAGTTCATTGCAATACGTTTTGAGCCACAAACATAGAAATCCCGATATTGATAGAAACCAGCACCGTTGTTTCGAGCGCCTATCATCGTCAGTTTTTCAAATAGGTTGAGGTACATACCCGACCCACCTTTCTCATTAAGCAGTTTCTCATATCTTAACTTCAAGGGATGTTCGTAAAAGAAGACTTTTTCCCCATTTATTATTCCCTCAACTTTTTCCCATTCCAAAAGCGGTTTGAAAAGAGGATATAGAGCATCTATTACGAGGTTACAACCGTTAAGGTATTCCTGTCTTTCATCTCTAGTCATTTCAATGATACGAGCATCAGTACCATGATAAAGGCATAGTTGTTCCATATTAATAACAGTCTCACAATTTAAAAATTTTGCCACTTAAAATCAAACCGATAATACCGAGAATTAGAATTAGTTCCATATTAATTATTTTATTTTGAAAAATACTTTAATAAATTGTCATTCTTACACAAATAATAGTATTGATTACTAAAGTTTCCCACTTGCCATTTTACCGGCTTTCGCGAATAATCAAACATTGCAATATACTGATTGACAATCTATTAACATTTCGCAAATAGAAGTTAACGCGCTGTGT
>JAEEGJ010002364.1_pt1 | contig 102663 bp, 85 predicted proteins | sample 8958761 | NCBI WGS metagenome assembly JAEEGJ01 (sample SAMN16246546, study PRJNA631951) | gut metagenome | biome: gut microbiome; feature: rumen; material: RS-attached | host: Bos | place: Iran: Karaj | collected 2018-10 | reverse complement strand
GTCACATACAAAGTCAACAGAGGAACAGCGCAAACAATCGAAAGCGGCTCGACAGGAACAATCCCGCTTGCGACAGCTGGTGACAAGGTAGAATTCTTTGGCGGCAACAAAGCGTACGCGACAGACACTTTAAATTACAGCAACATCAGTTGCGACAAGGACTGTTATGTTTACGGCAACATCATGAGCCTTGTTAAGAGCGAGCATTTTGAAAAAGCGACCGCGCTGGAAGAAAGTTGGACGTTTGCCTATTTCTTCAGAAACAACACCAATATAAAGAACAAAAGCGGCGCGGACTTGCTTTTGCCCGCCACCACTTTGGCGGACTGCTGCTACCAATACATGTTCTCCGGCTGCGCCAGCCTGACGGCCGCGCCAAGCCTTCCCGCAACCACGCTGGCGAACTCCTGCTACCAACACATGTTCCAAGGCTGCGCAAGCCTGACAGCCGCGCCAAGCCTTCCCGCCGCCACGCTGGCGCCATTCTGCTACAGCCTCATGTTCAATGGCTGCACAAGCCTGACGGCCGCGCCAAGCCTTCCCGCAACCACGCTGGCGAACTGCTGCTACCAATACATGTTCCAAGGCTGTGGAAGACTGAAAAGCGTAACTTGCCTTGCGACGGATATTTCCGCAAGCGACTGCACTGCAGGCTGGCTTGACGGCGTCGCCGACTCAGGCACTTTCACAAAAGCAAAAGACGTAGATTGGTCCGACAAAACAGGCGCAAGCGGCATCCCCTCCGGCTGGACGGTCGTGGAAAAATGACGCGCGAGGGACATCCGTTCCTCCAAAAAAAGCGGGCAAAATATTTTTGTAAATTTATGAAAATTTTGCTTGCTTTTTATAAAATAGCGTGTTAGAATAGATTAATTACATAAAAAACGCTATACATAGCGCTAATTTTGGGGAATATAGGGGAAAATATGCGCTGTCCTTACTGCGGCTCGCTTGACGACAGGGTCATAGAAAGCCGCGCAATGGCCAACGGCGAGAACATTCGCAGGCGACGCGAATGCCTTAGCTGCGGCTACCGCTTTACCAGCTACGAACGCATAGAAGAAAAGCCCCTGATGGTCATCAAGCGAGACGGCCGCAGGCAGCCCTTTGACTCCAAAAAACTTGAAAAAGGCATCGAGCGGGCGCTTGAAAAACGCCCCGTTTCGACAACGACGGTGGAAAACTTGGCCGCCGAAATCGAGGACCAGGCCGTCATGCAGGCCAAGTCCAGCCGCGAGATTTCGACCAGCGACTTGGGCGAGTTGGTCTTGCAGCGCCTTAACGACATCGACAAAGTGGCCTACATCCGCTTTGCCTCTGTCTACAAGCATTTTGAAAATTTGGAAGAATTTATAAACGAAGTAAATAAGGTTGGGGGAATCAAAAAGTGAGCGAGCAGTCGGTTTTTCCGCAATGGAAAAGTTTTTTGGGAAAGAGCGGCGACGAGGAAACCAAGTCGTTCATTAAAAACGTCGTAAAAAGATCGGGAGACATCGTCTCCTACGACCGAAAGAAAATCGAAAAAGCGATCGGAAAGGCCATCCAAGCGGTTGAAAAATTCGCCAACCCGGACAAGGCCGCCGCGCTTACCGACAGCGTCGAAGAAAAGCTGCGCCTATTGCTGGCGGGCCGCCGCGCGCATTCGATTCCCGCGATCGAAGAAATCCAAGACGTGGTTGAGTCCGCTCTTATCGAGGCCAAGGAAGTCGAGGTTGCCAAGGCCTACATCCTTTACCGCGCCCGCCACGAGGCCGTCCGCGACGCCAAGAGCCTTATGCTCGACATCAACAAGACGATGGACGGCTACCTTGCCCAAAGCGACTGGCGCGTAAACGAGAACGCCAACGTAAACTTTTCGCTCGGCGGCCTTATTCTCCACAACTCTGGAACGATCACAGCCAACTACTGGCTTAACAACATTTATTCAAAAGAAATCGCGGACGCCCACAAGACGGCCGCCTTCCACATCCACGACCTTTCGATGTTCTCTGGCTATTGCGCCGGCTGGTCTTTGCGCCAGCTTATCGTCGAAGGCCTTGGCGGAGTCAAGGACAAGATCACTTCAAAACCGGCCACCCACCTTTCAACGCTGGTAAACCAAATCGTAAACTTTTTGGGAATCATGCAAAACGAATGGGCGGGCGCCCAGGCCTTCAGTTCCTTTGACACTTACTTGGCTCCCTTTGTCAAAATCGACAACCTGTCTGAAAAGGAAGTTCGCCAATGCATCCAGTCATACGTTTACGGCGTCAACACTCCCAGCCGCTGGGGAAGCCAGGCTCCCTTCTCCAACATAACTCTTGACTGGACTTGCCCGGCCGACCTTAAGGACAAAAAGGCCATCGTCGGCGGAAAGGAGCAGGACTTTACCTACGGCGACTGCCAAAAAGAAATGGACCTCATCAACAAGCAGTTCATAAAGATCATGCTTGAGGGCGACGCGGAAGGCCGCGGCTTTGGCTACCCGATTCCCACATACAACATCACAAAAGACTTTGACTGGAACAGCGAGAACGCCCAGCTTTTGTTCGAGATGACTTCAATGTACGGAACGCCCTACTTCCAAAACTTCGTAAACTCAGACCTCAACCCAAGCGACGTGCGCTCAATGTGCTGCCGCCTTCGCCTTGACAAGCGCGAGCTGCGCAAGCGCGGCGGAGGACTTTTTGGAAGCGACGAGTTCACCGGAAGCATCGGCGTCGTCACTATCAACCTTCCGCAAATCGGATACTTGGCAAAGAACGAAGAGCAGTTCTTTAAGCGCTTGGACTACCTTATGGACTTGGCCAAGCAGAGCCTTTGCGTAAAGAGAAAGGTAATCCAAAAGCTTTACGACGGAGGCCTCTTCCCCTACACAAAGCGCTACCTTAAGACGCTCAACAACCACTTTAACACAATCGGCCTTTGCGGAATGAACGAATGCTGCCTTAACTTTTTAGGCGTTGACATCGTCAACCCGACAGGAAAGGCCTTTGCCGAAAAAGTTTTGGACTACATGCGCCAAAAGATGCAGGACTACCAGGAAGAGACCGGCGAGCTTTTCAACTTGGAGGCGACTCCGGCCGAAAGCACCAGCTACCGCCTGGCCCGCCACGACAAGCAAAACTACCCCGACATCATCGCCTCTGGAACAAGCGACCCCTACTACACAAACTCAACACAGTTGCCGGTTGACTTTACAAGCGACATCTTTGAGGCCTTGGACCAGCAGGAATCCTTGCAAACCCGATACACCGGCGGAACGGTGTTCCACACATACATGGGCGAGCAAATCAAGGACTGGAAGGCTTGCCGCGACTTGGTAAAGAGCGTCATGTCCAACTACCGTATTCCGTATTTGACGATTTCGCCTGTTTACTCGATTTGCCCTGTTCACGGCTATCTTTCTGGGGAACACGCGGAATGCCCCAAGTGCAAAGAAGAAAAGAGGCGCGCTCTTCAAGCCAAGCTTGACAGTTTGCTTGCGGAACGCCAGGTCGCTATCGCGGCGCAAAGATAAAAAGGGAGGAATTTATGAAAAGCGTACAGGAACTTGACAAGGAAATCGCCGACGTTCAAAAAGAACTTGCTGACGTTCACGGAACGGAAACGGAAGTTTACGCCCGCATCGTAGGCTACTACCGCGCGATTAAAAACTGGAACAAGGGCAAGGCCGAAGAATTCAAGATGCGAAAGAACTTTAAGTTGGAAGACTCCTCCGAATACGACAACGACCAGACGACTTTTAGCCCGGAAAGCGAAATGCTTATGGAAGACGAGCGCTTTGAAGAAAGCCCCGCCGCTCCAGCGCAAGCCTCGCAAGGCCAAAACCCCGCCGCGCAGGCCGCAAGTTCAGAGCTTCGCTACGAGCTTTTTGCCCGAAAGACTTGCCCCAACTGCCCGCCTGTAAAAGAATGGATCGCCAACAGCGGCCTTACAGGAAAGACTATCGACGTTGACACAGAGCAAGGCCTAAACGAAGCCGCGCAAAAAGGCGTATTCGCCGCTCCTACAGTAATTTTCTACAAGGCCGACGGAAGCGAAACGGCGCGCGCCCACAATGTGGCCGAGTTGGAAGAAATCTTTAACCTTGCAACAGCCTGACGCAGTATTAGTAAAGACTTCTTTAGTTGATTTCCCAGAACGAGTCGCGGCCGCGTGTTTTTTGCGCGGCTGCAATCTTCGTTGCCCATATTGCTACAACACCGAGCTTGTAGCGCCAAGCAAGGCTTTTCAAGCCCAAGACGCGGGCGCGCAAGCCGACCGTGACCAGCCCCAATTTGTTTTTATCCAAGACATAATCGCCCACCTAAAAAAGCGCGCCAACGTGCTGTCCGGCTTTGTTATTTCAGGCGGAGAGCCCTTGCTGCATCCCGACACGGTCCGCCAATTGATTTTGCAGGCGCGCTCTTTGGGCTACAAGATAAAGCTTGACACAAACGGCATGTTTCCCGACCGCTTGCAAGAACTTTTGTCCGACAAGGCTTGCGCGCCCGACTACATCGCGCTGGACGTAAAGACAAGCCCCGCGCGCTACGGAGAACTCTCGCAAGCCCAAGACGCGGCGGCCGCGCAATCATCGGCTTGCGACAGTTCATCGCAAAAAATCATTCAGTCAATAAAAATTATTTCCGCGTTGCCGACAAACGCGCGCGAGTTCCGCACGGTTCTCTACCCGCCCTTGGTCGGCCGCGCGGAGATAGAAGAAATCGCAAAGCTTTTGCCAAAAGACGCGCGCTGGTTCTTTGCGCATTTTCTAAACGGCCGTTGCCTCAGCGCCGCCGCCGAGAAAGTCCAGCCATACACGGAAGATCAAGAAGCGGCGCTTGTTGACTTTGCGCGCGCGACAATTCCAGGGGCCATCTTACGCTAGGAAAACAAAAAAAGCTTCCCGATTGGGAAGCCTTGGATAGCGACAATAGGGATTGAACCTATGACATCACGGATATGAGCCGTGTGCTCTACCAACTGAGCTATGTCGCCGTAGTTCGTCTAATATAACAAAAGACGAACTTTTTGTCAATAGTGACTCACTAAAATTTGCTGTCGGCGTATCCGATCCAGCCCTCTTTTTCTACAAGAGCCTTCTCAAAGCCTTCAAGCTTAAAGGGATAGCTTTTTGAAAGGCTTCCGGCGATAAGCTTTACTTTTGCCGTTCCGTCGTCATTGAACACAATCTTGCACTCAGTGTCTTTTTCGGCAAAGGTGCGGAACATGTCGTCAACGGATTTTTTGTCCATCTCAACGGCAAGCAAGCCGCAGTTGTACATATTCTGGCGGAAGATGCGCGCAAAGTTCACCGCGACGACAACGTAAATGCCGTTTACTTCCAAAGCCCAAGGAGCGTGCTCGCGGCTTGAGCCGCAGCCAAAATTGTCGCGAGTGACGATGACCTTTTTTCCGGGCACGTCTGTCTTGGAGTCAAAGCCTTCCAACTTTAAGTCTTCCAAAAGATAAGGCTTAAGGGCTTGCTTTGTGTTTTCCGTCAAGTATTTTGCCGGAATAATCTCGTCCGTATTGATGTCAGTTCTGTCCAAGAAGAGGACCGGGCCTCCAAATTGCTTCATAATTTACTCCTACAATTTATGCTTTGTATAATGATGAATTCGTTATTGTTCCGGCGATTGCTGTCGCGGCTGCAGACGCGGGGCTCATAAGGTGAACCATTCCGCCCTTGCCCATGCGGCCGTTAAAGTTGCGGTTTGTCGTCGAGGCGCAAACTTCGCCTTCGGCCAAAACGCCGTTGGACATGCCAAGACAAGCGCCGCAAGTCGGGTTTGTGACGCAAAAGCCCGCGTCCATAAAAATTGAAAGCAAGCCTTCGTCCAAGGCCATTTTGTAAATTTTTGGGGTGGCCGGGCTTACGATTCCGCGGACGCCGGCAGCCAAATGCTTTCCTTTAAGGACTTCGGCGGCGACGCGCAAGTCAGAGATGCGGCCGTTGGTGCAAGAACCAATGTAAATCTGGTCAACCTTTGTTCCGGCCAATTCGGCAATGGGCTTTACTTGGTCGGGCTTGTAGCCGACAGTCGCGAGCGGCTGCAAGTCGCTCAAGTCGCATTCGATTACTTTTTCGTATTCCGCGTCGGGGTCGCTCTTCCACTGCTGGTAGTCGGCAAGCGCCTCTTCTTTGGTCTTGTATTCGTCTTTGATGAATTCCCAAAGGTAGTCAACGGTCTTTTGGTCGGGGAAGCAAATGCCGCTTGTGGCGCCGGCTTCAACAGCCATATTGCAAATGGTCATTCGCTCTTCCATGCCAAAATTGTCAACGACAGGACCGGTGAACTCGACGACGCAGTTTGTGGCTCCGTTCACTCCGATCTTTCCGATCAAGTAAAGGATTACGTCCTTGGCGTAAACGCCGGGCTTTAACGTTCCGTTCAATACAAACTTGATCGCCTTGGGCTCTTTGAACGAACAAACGCCTTTAAGGATTCCAACCTCAAGGTCTGTCGTTCCTACGCCAGCGGCAAAGGCTCCAAAAGCGCCGTGGGTGCAAGTATGGCTGTCGCCCATGATTACTGTAAAGCCAGGGCGGACAAAGCCTTTTTCGGGGAAGATGGCGTGGCAAACGCCGTTGCAGCCGATGTCAAAAAAGTCCTTGATGTCGTTGCGCTTTGCCCAGTCGCGAAGGATTTTTTCCTGCGTGGCGGTCTTTGAGTCTTTGGCCGGAGTGACGTGGTCAATTACGGCCTTGATCTTTGTTTTGTCAAAAACGCGATCCTTGCCTCGTTCGCAAAGGTCGTTGATGGCAATTGGGGTTGTGATTTCGTGGCAGAAAACTCTGTCCAGCTTGAGAATATAAGTGTCTTTAAAAGGTTTTTCCAAAAGATGTTTTTCAAAAATCTTTTGCGCGATTGTCTTTCCCATAATCAATTCTCCTGAAGTTAAAAATAATTAAAGATTTTAATTATTTTTGAAGAATTTGTCAAGAACGCTAAAGTTCTTTAATATTATTAAAACCATAAACTGGGAAAGAATTAGCCAAGAACAGTAACGCCGGCTCCAGAAATGGCCGCGTTAATCGCGTCTTCGATTCCGCCTACGCTTTCGTCAAAGTCTACCTTTACTTGCGACTTTGCGGGGTCTGCCACGCATTCTGTAACTCCGGCAACGCCTTTAACAGCCGCTCCGACCTTGCCGGCAACGCCGTCGTCAAACATTCCGTCTACAAATATCTTTTTTTGCATAGCAGCAAATCTCCTAAAGCTTAATTTAATCTATTATAAATCAACAGCCAAGAAAATGCAAGCGATTTTTTATACAAAGAGTTGCTTTTTTCCTATTGCGCTTTTTTTTTCTTTGCGCTAAATTAATACAAAATCCACCAAAGCACAGGGAAGGATGCGTTAACAAGGAGAATGCAATGGGAATTCGCGGAGAACTATACACAACACAAGTAACTTTGGCAAATCGCTCTTATTTTTTTAACGTAAAGGAAAACCGCACGGGCGACGTGTTTTTGCAGATTGTAGAAAGCAAGAACGGAAAGGAAGGCATTGAGCATGACCGCCATCAAATCGCAGTTTTTGAGGAAGACATGCAAAAGTTCTTTGGCGGATTGGACGAATCCCTAAAATTTATCCAAAAGAATAAAAAGGAGCGCGACAAGCTCCGCGCCGAAAAGAAGGCCGCAAAAGAAGCCAAATTTGGAACCGGAGCCCTTTCTGGAAAGAAGGTCTACAAGAAAAAGGCCGAAAATCCCGACGCGCGCCCCGTTGACCCCAACGCTCCCAAAAAGACCGGCCGCATCCACGTGGTCTCAAAACGCTCAAAGTAAAAAAAGCGCCTTAATATGTAAATGAGAGACGCTGTATTGGGCTGGGGCCTAGTTTATGGCAGGCGGCCTTGTGAGCCGCTGTCGGATAGCCCTTATGTTTTGCGTAGCCGTAGCCCGGATACTTTTTGTCCATTTCTATCATAAGGCGGTCGCGGGCGGTCTTTGCCAAAATGCTGGCCGCCATAACTTGCGCGAATTTCGCGTCAGCCTTTACTACCGCCTGGCATTCAATCGGAAGTTCCGGGGGAACAAAGTTCCCGTCCGCGATGCCGTTCAAATCCCCTAAATCAAGCCTTGGATTCTTTTTTTGCAAATCTTCAAAGGCCAATTTCATCGCGTAAAGGCTTGCGTGAAGGATGTTCATTTTGTCGATCGTTTTGTGGTCAACAAAAGCCAAGCCCCATATGGCCTTTTCCTTGATTACAGCTTCGGCGGCAAGGCGTTTTTTTTCGGATAGTTTTTTAGAGTCGTTTAGAATTTCTACGGGAAAGTCTTTTGGAAGAATTACGGCTGCGGCGGATACGGGACCAGCCAAAGGCCCCCTTCCCGCTTCGTCAAAGCCAACGATTGTCATTTATATGTGTTTCCTTGGTCTTCGGTAAAGACTGTCGTTCCGGCCTTGTAAACGCTCTTGTAGTTTTGCGTTTTGTTTTGAACGTCGGCGCTAAATTTATTGTTGACCATTCTTACCGAACAATCGACAAACTCAGCGGGACGGCCCATGCGGCCGGTAACCTGCGCAAAGTTGTTTTCAAAATTCAACGAGCCGCCATTGGTTGAAATTGCGACGGCCGTGTCGGCGATGCTCAACAGCCTTGAATTCTTGATGTTAATCTTGCAGTTTCCTGTCGAAGCCGCAACGCAAGAATAGCCCTGCGCTTCGCTTGTGATTCCAGTTGATTCCAGGCTTAGAGCGGAAGACAAGCAATTAAAGACTCGGCCGTCTCCAGAAAAGCGAGCCACCGCTTGACAGTTCTTAAATGTGGCGGCGGAATGCTCAAAGATAAAGAGGTTTGTTAAAGCCTTGGCCGCGGCCCTTAGTTTTTTTGAAACAGCCGGCGGCTCGGTCTTTTCCCAGAAAATATTCTGGGCGTAAAGGCCGGCGTTTTTAATGGCGATCACAGAATTGGCGGGAACCAAAATATGGGCGTCGTCCATTCCGCAAAATTCAACATTGTTTGTAATCGTTATCTCGCCAGAGTTTAGAGCGACGTCTCCTTTTATAAAGAAGCGCGAAAAATTCTTTTTGTTGGCGATCTTGGAAAGTTTAGACAAGTCCTTAAAGGGAGCGTAAGGGCTTCCGTCTTGCTCCGAAAGCTCCGACAATGGATTGACATAGTAATTGTACTTGTCGATTATCACGGAATATTCGGCGGTAGAGCTTTTGGCGCCGCTTTCGTCTTCCGAATAGAACGAAACTTGATACGCAAGAATTCTTTCTGTGTCGCCAAAGAGCGTGATGTTCTGGCCTTGATAAATATTGTAATCGCCGTGCTCAAACATTAAGCTTTGCAAATCGGGAGCGTCAAACGAAGGCTCGATTGAAATTGGATTTGAGATTGAATAGAAAATCTTTAGCTTTGGATCAAGGCGGGCGGAAACTCTAACGTCGTCGCGGGCGTACGTTGACGAGGCGCTGGAAACGATTTTTGGAGCGCTGGGTGTCGTTCGATTTACAAAAACGTCAACATACAAGACGCCTTGATAAACTTTGTCGCAGTACACGTCAAGCGCAAGCTTTTCTTCGATTTTGTCGCCCGCAAATGTGTCAATGACAAGCTTGGGGAACAAGCCGTCAGAAATCATCTTGCTTTTTGAAGCCGACGAAGACGCCAGCTCAAACTGCTCTCCGTTTTTTCCGACGGCGTAAATTTCAAGGCTTCCGTCATAACCGCGCTCGGTCTTGAGCGAAGGCTTTGCGGGCAAAAGAATTTCTTCGACTGAATTTTCAGAAGAAACATCCACGTCTTGATAATAAATAACATTGTTTTTGCTTCTGTCAATTTCGACAAGCTTGCCGGAGGATTCCCACCAGTCGCCGTCAAGAGAGTAAATCTTTTTGGGGTCCAAAAATACGATTGTTGACCAATCCCTTGTCTTAAAAGGAACGTCTCTCTTGGTCAAAGCGCCGGCTTGAGCGGGAAGAACGCGCAGAACATATCGCCAAACTTTTGAGCCGTCGCTTAAGTTGATCGGCACGTAACGCTCCATCGTGGCGTTCTTTGAAATTGAGATTTCCCTTCCCTTTTCAAACTCCTTATTCTGAAAGAAAGAATAGCTTAAAGAAAACGGAATTTGAATTTTATTTCCGGCAACAAAGTCAAAGCAGGGGCCGGTCTCAAATGACTTTAAGAAAGCGTTTTGCTCTTCGTTTTCGGACTGGGTTGGTTCGACAGAAAAATAAATTTTTTGCTCTTGCCGATTTTGATTATGGTCAACGCTTACAACTCGCAGCTCAACGTTTCCTGTAACGTCAAGCACGACCGGCCCGTCGTAGGCAAAGCCTTGGGCCAAGGGGTCCGTTCCCGAAAAGGAATAATAAAGCTCTTCGCCGCCATTGGATTCCAAAACAAGAGTTTGCAAATTTGCGTATTCGCCAGGAGCGGGATTAACAACCGTCACTTCGGCAAAGAGCGCAAACTGGGCAATCAAAAAAATCGTAGCAAAAAAAATTTTTTTCATCGTTATCATCTGGTTTATTTTTTAGCCAAGACGTCCAAAACTTCCTTTAGCTCTGGATCTTGCTTAAAGTAGTTTTCTTCCAAGTCTTCACGGCTCAAGCCAACCAACTCGTGGCTCATGTAGTGAATCCACAAATCTTCTTCCGGCTTAGTGATCTCGAACTTGCGGCACCAATAGTCAGGAATAATCGGCTGTTGCTTCTTATAAGTAAAATGCTTGTAGTCGTGGACGACAACCTTTATGTCGTTGCGAGGGATTCCGCGGTCAAGAAGAATTTCGGTGAGCGCGTTAATAGTGTTTCCCGTGTCAAAGATGTCGTCAACAAGCATGATTTTGTCGCCGGGACGAAGGCGCTCTGGCGGATATGTCCAGCCGTCAATCATAAGCTTTGTGTTTGCGCGAACGTCAGTGTAAGAGCGCGCGACGACGGCGGCGTACAAAACCGGGTGTCCTTCTTTCCTAACAATTTTAAAATATTCGCTTATGACGTTGGCCATATAGGCGCCGCCTCTTAGCGAGCAATAGAGAACGTCAGGAACGAAGCCTTCTTTATAAATCTTGTGGGCTAATTTTAGCGCGTTGTTGCGAACTACGTCGTATGGTAAAAATTCTTTATTCATGCTATCTATTCTATCACAAAACGCGCGTTTTTGCTAGATTTAACTGTATTTTTTGTAAAGTTCCGCAATGATTTTCAGTCCGCCTTCGGTTTCCTTTTGGTCGCCGGCATAGTTTAGGCGCAAGCACTTTGAGTAATGCGGATGCTCCTCGACTGGCGGAAGGCTTTTGTCGGCCGCGGCTCCAAAGAAAAAGTATTCGCCGGGAACGACAATAACGCCGCGTTTTTTTAGCTCGGAATAAAATTTCATCGTGGTGATTTTTAGGTCAGGCATCAAAAGCCATTGGAAAATCGAGCCCTCGCTTTTGTGGACGTAATAGTTTGTTCCGGCAAAAAGCTTGTGGATGGCGTTTTGCGTGGCAATCGATTTTTTTTGGTAAAAGGGGCGGACGTATTTTTGGGCGCATTCGATCAAGGTTCCGTTTTTGATAAGGGGAGCGGCGATGGCCTGCCCTACGCTTCCGCTGGCAAGCGCGGCGATGGCGTTGATGTTTCCCACAGCCTTTACGATTTTTTTGTCGGCCACGATGATTCCTGTTCGCAATGACGGAAGGCCGATTTTTGAAAGGCTCATCGAAAGGATTACATTTGAGTCCCAGTAAGGCGCCGCGTCGTCAGTAAAGATGATGTCCGGCCAAGGAAGGCCGTAAGCGTTGTCTATCATAAGGGGAACGCCGTGCTTTCGGGCGATTTTTGAAAGGCGCTTTATTTCGCTGTCGGTCAAAACGTTTCCGGTTGGATTTGTCGGCCGGCTTACGCAAAGCGCTCCGACGTTGGAATGCTTTTCCATATAGCTTTCAAGCGCGTCAAAGTCAACGTGGTATTTAAAGGTCTTGTCCTTTTCGTATTGGCAAGTTGAAGGAATGCCGACAAACTGGCCGCGCTCGATTCCTTGGTCGGCGTAGCCTATGTATTCTGGAACAAGCGGAAGAACGATTGTCTTTTTATAAGACTTTTTTCCGTCGCTGAATGTTCCGCTCAAAAGATTAAAAATGTAAAAGAAAGCGCTTTGACTGCCGTTTGTAATCGCGACGTTTTCCGGCCCGATTTTCCAACCGTAAGTTTTTGAAAGGTATTCGGCCACGCATTCAATAAACTCGACGCGGCCCTGGGGACTGTCGTAAAGGCCGATGAGCTTTTCAAAGTCGTCCTTATGGCCCATGATTTTTTCCATGCGGGCGCGATATAATTTTTCTACCTGCGGAATGCGGGCCGGATTTCCGCCGCCCAAACGGTATGGCTTTACGCCGGCCGGAAGCGGCTTTCCTATGTCGTCCATCAATTGAAGGATGCCGGACTCGCCGGTAAGTTTTTTTCCAAAGTCAGAGAATTCTATGTTAGACATGATTTTTCCTCCCAAAAAATCTTAGTTAAATTGTCGGCTCCAACGCCTCTTGTTTTTTTGCCCGGCTTTTCTTTGCCTGAACGATAAGGCCGCCGTCAACGCAATCAACAACCGCGCTGTCCGTAACCTTTCCTTCAAGCATAAGCGTAGAAAGCGGATCTTCGATTTCTTTTTGAATCAAGCGGCGCATCGGACGCGCGCCCATGCTTGGGTCAAAGCCCTTGTCGATAAGGTAGTCGCGGGCGGCCTCTTTAAGCTTAAGCGCGACTCCGTTCTCCGCAAGGCGGCCGTTCAGTTCAGAAATCTGCAAGTCCAAAATGCGGCTTACTTCGTCGCGGTTCAAAGCGTCAAACACAAGAATGTCGTCGATGCGGTTCAAAAGTTCCGGACGCATAAATTCTTTTATTGACTGCATGGCGTTTGACTTGATTTCCTCGTACGGAATCACGCCGCCCGCGGCGCTTGAAAAACCGACCTTGCCTTCTTGAGTGATTTCGCGGGCGCCGGCGTTGCTGGTCATAATGATGATCGTGTTTCTAAAGTTAATTTTGTGTCCAAGAGAATCGATGATCTCGCCCTCTTCCAAAATCTGCAAAAGAAGATTGAACACTTCGGGATGCGCCTTTTCGATTTCGTCGAACAACACGACGGAATAAGGATGCGTTCGGACTTGCTCAGTCAACTGGCCGCCCGACTCAAAGCCGACGTAGCCCGGCGGAGAGCCGACCATTTTGCTGACGTTATGCTTTTCCATATAGTCCGACATGTCAAGGCGGATAAGGGCGTCTTCAGTTCCAAACAAAAACTTGGCCAAAGACTTTGCAAGCTGCGTCTTTCCAACGCCTGTCGGTCCCAAGAAAATAAAGGAGCCTGTCGGGCGCTTGGGGCTTGAAATGCCGGAGCGGCTTCTGCGCACGGCGGAAGCGATCGCTTTGATGGCTTCGTTTTGTCCGATAACGCTCTTATGAAGCTCCTCCTCCATTTTAAGGAGGCGCGACTTTTCGTCGTCGCTCAACTGTTCGGCGGGGATTCCCGTCATCTGGCTGATAATCGCGCAAATGTCTTTTACGCCGACTTCCTTAACAAAGGAACCGTTCTTGCTTTTCCATTCCTCTTTAAAAGCCGCAAGCCGCTCTTTAAGCTCCAAGACTTTGTCGCGAACTTCGGCCGCGCGCTCGTAGTTTTGGCTTTTTACCAAGGCGTTTTTTTCTTCGCCCAAGGCGTCGATTTTTCTTTCCAACTCGTCAAGCTCGGCCGGACGGTTTCCTTCGGCGATTTTTTTCTGGGCGCCGGCTTCGTCTAAAATGTCTATGGCCTTGTCCGGCAAAAAGCGGTCCGTCAAATAGCGGCGCGAAAATTTTATGATTGAAGGAATAACCAGGTCTGAATAGCGGACGTTGTGGTATTCCTCATACTTTGGCTTTAGGCCCAACAAGATTTGCTCGGACTCTTGGTCGCTGGGTTCGTCAACTGAAACAGTTTGGAAACGCCTTGCAAGCGCCGCGTCTTTTTCCATGTAGCGACGGTACTCTTTGATTGTAGTGGCGCCGATGATTTGAATTTCGCCGCGGCTCAAGGCAGGCTTTAAAATGTTGGACGCGTCAAGAGAGCCTTCGGGGCCGCCCGCTCCGATGATTGTGTGAATCTCGTCAATGAACAAAATGACGTTTTTGTCGTCGCGGACTTCCTTCATCAAGCGCTTCATTCTTTCTTCAAACTCGCCGCGGTACTTTGTTCCGGCGATAAGAGCCGTAAGGTCCAAGGTAAGGACGCGCTTTTTTAGCAAATTGTAGGGAACGTTGGCGGTAGCGATTCGGGCGGCCAAGCCTTCTACGATCGCGGTCTTTCCTACGCCAGGCTCTCCGATCAAAAGCGGATTGTTCTTTGTTCTTCTTGAAAGTATTTGAACGACGCGGTCAATCTCGGTCTTGCGTCCGACAACAGGGTCGGCCAAGCCTTTGAGAGCGATTTCGGTAATGTCGCGGGAATAATTTTTTAGGAAGCCGCCGTTCTTGGTTCTTTGGTCGTTTCCGCTTCCGGCGACTTGCCTGTCATAAGAATTGCGGTCCTGGCCCATCATGCGCTTAAAGTCCGCGTCTCCGCCCTTGACGTTGCTTCCGGCGGAAGTCTGAACCCTTTCTCGCGCCTCAAAAGCCGCCTCCCTTGCGGTTTCAAAAGTGATTCCAGTGCGCTCAAAGTAGCGGCAGGTGACGCTGGCGTTTTCGCGAACGGCGGCCAAAAGCAAGTGTTCCGTTCCGATATAGTTGTTCCTCATAGAACGCGCTTCGTATTCCGCCGACTCAAACAAAGTCAAAAGGCGGCGGCTGGGCGGCAACTCCGAAAAGTCGCCGGCGTGAACCGTTCCGCCAGAAATGGATTTTTCCAACTCAAGCTGCAATGTCAAAACGTTGACTCTAAGAATGTTAAGGATTGCGTATCCAAGACCGTCCGCGCTTTTTACAAGGGCAAGCATCAAGTGCTCGGGCAAGAGCTGCGAGGCTCCGCTTTTTCTTCCCTCATCTTGAGCGAGGGCCACAATCAACCTTTGCGCGCGCGGTGAAAAAGATTTCATAAATCAAACTTCCTCTTAAATTTCAAACGAAAGATTTTTAAATGCGTCTTGAATAATTATTGCCCGCAAACGTTGTTCTTTTAGTTCGTCGTTGTCGGCGACATCGTTTTCAAACTTAAAGTTTCCTGTTTTGAGCAAAAATCCCAAATGACCGCTTTGGGCGCGATACAAAAGCGAAGAAAGCTCATAGTCCTCAACGCCCTTGATGTAACCTAAATCCAGGCCCCACTTGACGTTTGAGACAATCTCCATCGACTCGCGAAGGCCCATCAGAACGCAAAACCTTGCGGCTGCAAAAGCGCGCAATATAGTGTCGCGAACAGCAGTCACTTTATTATCGGCATAATCCAGCCGAAACTTGCGTTCACTTTCACAAATATTTTTGCCAAAGGAAATCAGCGCGGCCAACTGGTCGATTTCGTTGCCGCTTACAGATTGAGTGGTAGAAACCTGGTAAAATGAGCCAAGCGAGGCGCCTGTTTGCTTTCCGCTTCCGTAGCAAGCGGTGACGACAAAGCCCTTTTGGCCGGCAAGCTTTATCAAGTCTGGGATTTTGCCGGCGTAGGACATGGACGGCAAATGGACCTTTATCGAAGCCTTCATTCCGCTTCCGGAATCCAAGGCGTTGGCGTTTAAATAGCCAAAATCATAGCTTGCGGCAAACTGAACGCGTTCCTGCAGCTGGCTGTCAACTTCGCGGGAATAATTATAGGCCGTGTTCAAGGCAAAGCCCGGCGAAAAGCTTGCGATTCTAACATGGTCAACGCAATTAATCAGGCAGCTTGAGATTCCGTCCAAGCGCATGACAAGGCCGGTTCCAAAATTGTTCTCAAACAAGCCCCGCTCCGACAAAATTTTGGAGCCCAGCGGCTCCACCACAGCCAAGGGAACGCTTTGGTAAGCCGAGCCGTTTTCAAAATGGTTAAAGGCGTCAAAAATTATGTTTTGAATTCTAACCGCTTCGTCGTCGTCGCAGCTTTCGGGAAAAGGAAAATTGGCAAGATTTCTTGCAAGACGGACTCGAGTTGAAAGAACAACATCGTCCTCGTCTCCCGGAGCGGCGTACCAAGCGTCGCCCACGGAACGTTTTTCGTCAATCATTTTTATCGTCGCTTTCCGCCGCAACGGACTTCTTTTCAATCGCCTTTAAGTAGTCCCTGTAAAAGGCCGCCTTTTCGTAATCTTCGTTTTTGATTGCCGCGTCAAGCTTTTCGCGGATCAAAACCCTGTCGGTTAAGGCGGAACGGAAATTGGCCAAGCGCTTTGGCATTGAGCCCGAATACGGATAGGCGATTTTTCGTTCGGCAAAGTATTCGTTGACTTCTGTCTTGAAAATTGAATAGCATTCGGGACAGCCAAGCTTTCCGGTCAAGATTATTTCGGAACGGAGGCGGCCGCAAACCGGACAAGCCCGGTCGTTTTTAAGCAATTGGTCGCGGCGGTCTTGCTTTAACTGCTTGAACAAAGAGCCGATTTGCCGGTCGATTTCCTGGCTTTCCGGCGAAATTCCGCAAGCGACGGCGCATTCCCTGCAAAGATTTATTTTTTTTACGCCAAGGCGATTTGTCTGTTCAACATAAATAATCGCCTCGTTTTTGTGGCACATATCGCAAAGCATAGGTCACCTCGAATTACGCAAAGTGTCAAGCGGCTTTTCTTTTCCAGCCTTGCTTGCGGGCAAAAGGCTGGCCGCAAGAGAAAGCAAAAGAGTCGCAACTCCAATTAAGAACAAATCGCCGAATGGAATGTCTATCGGAATAACCTTAAGGTAATACTCCTCGTCCAAAAGCCGTATTTGCTTATAATTAATTATATCATTATTCATTAAAAAATACAAACCCTTAAAAACGCAATTCAAAAGCTTTTCGGAAAAAGAGATGATTCCGTTGATGTTCACGCTAAACAAAAGGCCAAGGGGAATTCCCAAAAGCAAGCCGCCCGCTCCGCAAGCAAAGCCCGTCATCAAAAACGAAAGCGAAACTCCACGGGACGACGCTCCCAAAGACTTTAAAATTGCGATTTCCCTGCGGCGTTCAAGGACCAACATTATCAAGGCGCTTGATATGTTCACGGCGGCAACCAAGACGATCAAAAACTCTATAAAAATTAATAGTATTTTTGTAGAGGAAAAATTTTCGTATTGGCTGCGGTTCAACTGATCCCAGCGGTAGACCCTAAAAGACTTTCCCAACGCTTTTTGCAGTTTTGCTTGGAGCGCCGGCAAGTCCCTTGAAAAAGGATCCTGCGTTTCGCACATCAAAGAATTAGTCGAGTCGATTTGCAAAGAAAGCGCTTTGGCCTGAGCGTAAGGCATAAAAAGCCAAAGCGCGTCCAGCTCCCTGTAGCCGCAGGACACAACCGCGGCGACTTTATACGTCTTTACCGACGGAGCGATTCCAAACGCTTTGTTTTTTAAAACGGCCACAACCCTGATTTTGTCTCCCGCCTTAAGCTTAAGTTTTTCGGCGATGCCCTGGCCAATCAAAACTCCGTTTGAGCCGTCGTCAAAGTCTTGAATGGAACCATCCTTGGCCTCAAAGAGATCCTTATAGCTTTTAAGGTTTTTAAAATCATCCGCGGGAATGGCCCTGACCGATATGCCGCATCGCGTGGAGTTTGCTGTGGCGAGCGCGGAAAAATTTATCATTGGATACGCGGCGGCGACCTGAGGAATTCTTTCCGCGACTTTTTGAGCGTTTTCCAAAGCCGACAAATCCTTTTCAAAGGACACCGCTTCCAAATGCGAGGACGAAAGCGAAATCAAGCGGCCTGTAATTCCTTCAATCATTCCGTTGGAAACAGTCAACACTACAACAAGCGGAATCAAAGAAATGCCTATGCACAAAACCGCGCCAAAGAGGCTTTTTCTTGCAATCGAAGTCCGGCCGCTTTTGGGAAAGAGAATTCTTTTTGCGAACAAAAACGAAGACTTAAAATTCATTTTTTGAGCAAAACTCCGTCTTTAAGTTCGTAAAGGCTTTGGCCTTTTTTTGCCAAATCCATGTCGTGGGTCACAAGCAAAAGAGTTTTTTGATAGCGGCCGGTTATGTCAAAAAGCAAGTCGCCGATCATCGCGGAATTGACTGGGTCCAAATTTCCAGTCGGTTCGTCGGCCAAAAGCAATTCAGGGTCGTTAACCAAAGCCCTTGCCACGGCTACTCTTTGGCGCTCTCCGCCCGAAAGTTCCGACGGCAAATGGCTTGCCCTGTCAGAAAGGCCGACGTCCGCCAAAAGTTTTTTGGCCTTTTCCATCGCGGCCGCTTTTGGCGCTCCAGCCATATAAGCCGGAAGGAAAATGTTTTCCAAGGCAGTAAAGTCTTTTAATAGATAATGGAACTGGAATACAAGGCCGACAAATTTGGCGCGGTATTCGGTAAGCTCGTCTTGGCCCATTTTTGCAATCTCGCGGCCGCCGGCAAGAATCGAGCCGGAGGTTGCGGCGTCGATTCCGCCAAGAATGTTAAGCAAGGTGCTCTTTCCGTTTCCGCTTTCGCCGATGACGCAAACTTGCTCGCCCTTTTTGACGGACAAGTTGAGGCCCTTTAACACCAAAAGGCGTTCGCTTTGAGTAACGTATTCTTTGCAAAGATTCTTTACCGTCAATATTTCATTCGTCATGCAAGACCTCCGATATCGCAACGTTCAGCACTTCCCTGCTTGCCGCCCAAGAAGAAATGACGGCGGAAAGAATTCCAAACAAGGTTATGAAAAATATTTCGCCCGCGTACATTCTCGCCGGAATGTTTCCGTAAACCGCGAACATGGGATTTTGCGCCACAGCCCCAGCCTCTTGCGGCGAAACGACAAGAAGCGCAAGGTATTGAACCCAAAAAACAGCGGCGGACAAAAGCGCGAAAACCTTTTTTATGTTGACGCAAACAAACATTCCCAACAGCAAGCCGGGAACCGCGCCTCTCAGTCCAGTCAAAAAGCCGCGCATAATGAAGATGTTCTTTATCGAAGAAATTTTTCCTCCCAAAGCGCTAAGCGTTGAAATTTCAAAGCGGCGCTCGTAGACAATTCTTCGCATCGAGTTAAAAATGTTTATCGCAACGACGACAAAAATCAAAAGCACCAAAAGCATCAGCATGTTTTTTTCCACGCGCAAGGCTCCAAAGAAACTGCGATTGTATTCCCGCCAGCTTTTGGCCTTGGCTTCCGGATAGCGTTCGTTTATATCGCGCAACAAGGCGGAGTCGGCGGCGGAATTCTTTAACTTTATTCCAAACGAAGTTTTTTGACCTTCAAAAAAATCCGCGCAGGTCTTATCAACAAAAGCAAAGCTTGTGTTGATGTCGGAATAGCCTGTCATAAAAATCGCGGCAACTTCAAAATCCATTCTATCGTTAAAAGCCTGCAACAAGGGCTTGTTGGAACTGAGGGAATAAAGGCTTATTATGTCTCCCACCCGCGCGTCAAGGCTTCGGGCCAGCGTCGAGCCAAGCGCGACGGGCGGCAAATTCAAGCCGGTTTCTTTTAGCAGGAAGCGATTGTAATGAAGCGAAAATTTTCCCCGCAAGACTTTTATCTCTTTGGCAAAGCCCTCGTCGTTTTTCATAACGCCGTCATCCAAGCCTCGGACTAGAACCGCCGCCTGTCTTCCGCCGGGGCCAACCGCAAGCCCTTCGCTTTCGATAAACTCCTGAAAACACAAAACCTTTGGATTGTCTTGCAAAAAGCGGCGGAATTCTTCATTGCGCTCAAAGCCGCCTTCCGCCCTAACATGAAAGGACGACACTTCCATAATCGCGTCGATGAATTCCCGCTGAAAGCCGTTCATCACGCTGATTACGATTATCAAAGTCATAACGCCAAAACATATTCCAAGCGTTGAAAGCTTAAAGGAAAGAGAGCCCGCGCCTTTTCTGTCAACCAAAGAAAAGCGTTTGGCAACGTAATAAATCCAGGCCAAGCCGCCATTATTTTTCATTGAACGCCTCCGCCTTTCATAGAAGTGTCAATCTTTACGTTGTCCCGATAAAAGTCTCTTACGATAATCCCGCCGTCAAAATACGTTGTCCTGACATAATCGCCCTTGTCAAAATCTTGATAAATCGTTTTTACGCGCAAGACGTTGTTTTTATAATAAGAGCTTTCTTCCAAAACCTTTCCGTTATACTTTGAGTTATGGACTTCGTCGCTAAAGAGCCGTATTCCGCTTTCGTTTGAATTGTATTTTTGAAGCCTCTCCTGAAGCGTTCGCTTGGCCGCGTCGTATGTTATAGTCACGACATCAAAAGACAAAAGCTTTCCGTCTTGGTCAAAGTAATTTTTCCTTTGGAACTTTAGCCTTCCGTCGGAAAAATAAAAAGAACGGCTTTCAAATTTTTCAGCGTTATTTTGTTCAAAAATTGAATATACCCCAGACGCGTTTGGCGCGTTGTATTCAACAACTTTTTCAATTTGGCTTTGAGAAGCGGTCGCGCCTTGCTTCCAATACTCAACCTTTTCCAGCCGAAGATCCTTGTCGTAAAAGCGGCGCATAAACTTTCCGTTGGCGCTGTTGACCAACTGCCTTCCGCTTTCAGACGAATGCTTGGCAGTAAAAAAATCTTCTTTTGTCTGCAAGAGCCTTATCTTTTTCATTGAATCAATAAAAGATTGGTAAAGAACTTCCGGCTCTTTTTCTTCTTGACTTAATTCGGCGTCCTGAACAGCCGCGGCCTCTTCGCTAGAAAGCGCCTGCTCCGGCTCCTCCTGCGCGAACAAAAAAGCGCCGCTAAAAGAGAGAAGAAAAAATGCCGCAAAAAAGAATTTATTAAAAGGCAAAGCTTACAATCCTAAAAATTCATTCAAATATTTTTCAGGCTCAAAAAGCGCGATGTCATCATAGCCTTCTCCCGTACAAACAAAGGCTACAGGCACATTCATTTCTTTTCCAATTGTTATTGCGATTCCGCCCTTGGCGCTTGAATCGTATTTTGTCAGAACGATAGCGTCAACGCCGACCGCTTCGTTAAAGACTTCGGCCTGGCGCAAGGCGTTTTGGCCTGTCGTCGCGTCAAGGACCAAAAGTTTTTTGTAGCAGCCTTCGCTGGCTTTTTGCCGGCAAATGCGGTCAATTTTTTCCAGCTCGCGCACAAGATTTTCCTTATTGTGAAGGCGGCCGGCAGTGTCGGCGATCACAAGTCCGCCGCCTTTTGACGTTATCGAATCAGCGGCGTCAAAGACAACAGCGGCGGGGTCGCTTCCCATCTGGTGGGCCACAACGCGAATGCCCAAGCGCTGGCCATGCATTGAAAGCTGGTCAACCGCAGCCGCGCGGAAAGTGTCGCTTGCGCTAAGAACAAGGTTTTCAAGGCCGGCATTTTTTTGCAGCAAGGCGATCTTAGCCGCGCTAGTGGTTTTGCCAACTCCGTTTACGCCAAGCAGCATCCAAATGTTTGTCTTTCCCGGCTCAACCTTTAAGTCAATTCCTTTTACGCAAGGAGAAAGAGTTTCCTTTAATTTTAACAAAATTTTTTCTTGGTCGTAGACTTTTTCTTTTTTGCAGTCGCTTTCCAAAGCGTCAATCAACTCCATCGAAAGCTTGGCTCCGATGTCGCCCTCGATCAAAGCGTCGGCCAAATCGTCAAAGAACTCTTCGTTTTGGGCGGCTTTTCCAGCAAAAAGGCTTTTTATTTTGTCAGCAAAAGAACTTTTCATAAACGCTCCAATTATTTTTCCGCTTCTTCTTTATTTTCTTCAGATTTTTTTGGCAAGAAGGGAGTGATAGCCTCGCTCTCCGCCTGCATCATGCTCTGAACCGCCTCAAGCTGTCTGGCGTTTTCCATTTTCCTTTGCGTGGCGGCTTTTATCTTTTTTGCCTTTGGCGGAAGCGTTTTGTCAACCGCGATCAAATAGGCCACCAACTCGCAGACAAACCAAACTCCGCAGGCCGCCGTTATTCCCGTTCCGACAAGAGACAAGTTCCTATACTTGTTGTACTCATCTTTTTGAACGTCTCCAAAATTTGTCTGAACGCCGCGTTGATAAGTTGTAAAGCGTCCGTACGTGTAAAATAAATACGGCAAAGACAAAATCAAGGCGCTATAAGAAAGATACATCATTTTGCGCCTTCTGTCGATATTTTTGCTCAAATCAACAACCTTCATTTTTGTTTGCAGGCGATTTCCGTCAGTCATAAGGTTTCTTGGAATTTGCATGAACATAATTTCGTTATGGGTGTTTTCGGGATGCTTTTTGTCCGCCAGTTCGCTTTCAAAATATCCAAAAACGGTGTCGCCGTTTACTTTTAGCGGAACGTCAACGAAATCAGTTTTTGACGAAGGGCCGACATATTTTCCGTCAAAGAAAATATCGCCCGGAACAAATTTGCTCAACACAAGCTTGACGGAGCCTTCTGACTTTTCTTTAAAGTTAACTTCGATAAAAAACCTTCTCTTGCCAGAAAAATTATAGACAAAAGTTTCGCGCGCAAAATTATCCGCCTCAAAGGAAATCGAATGAAAGCCGGAACTTACGACGGCCTTTTCGGGCATCGGATCGTAGACAATGTTGTCGATTGTCAAAACGGCGTTTGCTAACGCCTCTTTTGGATTAACCCTAAACTCCAACTCAACAGGAAGTCCATTGGCGATTTGCGGCAAAAGCTCAAAGGCAATATTTTCCGCGATCAAGCTGATTTGCGAAAGCGAGCCGACTTCCATCGCGCTTGCAACTTTTTTGGCGCCGGGAAAAACAACCAAGTCAACGTTTGCGCAAGCGTAGTCGCCAAAAAAAGTTATCTTGCCGGAAACCACCGCGTTTATTTTTGCCGACGCGGCTTCTTTTTCATACTTTCTTGAAAAAACGCCTTGCTTTTGCGCTTCTTCGCTTGCCTCAAACAAGGCTTCTGAATCGTTTTTGTACAGGGCGATTTTTTCGGTTGTCTCCATCAAGTCCGGCTTAAGCTCTCTAAGAATTTTTTTCTTGCTTTTTTCGGGATGGTAAATGCCCTCTTGTTTTTTTAAGTTTGCGTCAATTTTGTCTTGGATATTTTTTATTTTCTTTTGAGCGTCGTTCAAGGCCAATTCAAAGGCAACGTTGTTGTAGTTGTTCAAGACCAATGCGTCGCGCGACTTTATCTCCTTGCTCAACTGCAAGAACAAATCCAAACGCTCCGTCAAAAGCTCGTCGTTCTTTCTGGCGGCTTTTTCGTCCTCCATAATCGAACGCTCCATGTCCACAGATATGTGTTCAAGGATGAGCTTGGGCAGAACGTTGGCCGCGCTTTGGGCCGCCTTTGACGCCGCGCCCTCAACAGAAAATTTGTTGGCGGCAAGAATCCAAGATTTTTCTTGCAAGGATTGGTCGTCAGCAAAAAGCGCCGCCCGCGCGCACGCGAAAGCGATTAAAAGAGGAAATATTTTTTTTCTTAACAAAGAAATTCTATTCCGCCCCTTCTCCATCATCTTCCGCATCCAAAGGAAGTCCCTTCCACATGGCGTTTAGATACGCCTCGATAAATTGGTCAATGTCGCCGTCCATTACAGCCTGAATGTTTCCGGTCTCCGCGCGCGTGCGCAAGTCCTTTACCATTGTGTAAGGCTGGAAAACGTACGAACGAATTTGGTTTCCCCACGAAATGTCTTTTTTTTCGGCGGAATATTTTGAGTTTTCCTTTTCCTTTTCTTGCTTGTAGTATTCGTAAAGCTTTGACTTAAGGATTGACATTGCAGTCGCGCGGTTCATCAACTGGCTTCGCTCGCTGTCGCAGGCGACGACAATTCCGGTCGGCAAGTGGGTAAAGCGAACCGCCGAGTCCGTCTTGTTGACGTGCTGGCCGCCCTTTCCGCCGGAACGGTATGTGTCAACGCGCAAATCCTTGGGATCGATTTTAACTTCAATCGTGTCGTCCAAAACCGGAAAAACGTAAACGCTGGCAAATGAAGTGTGGCGGCGAGCGTTGGCGTCAAAGGGGCTGATGCGAACCAAGCGGTGAATGCCGGCCTCGCCCTTTAGAAATCCGTAAACGTAGTCGCCGTCAATTTGGAACGTGACGGACTTGATTCCGCCTTCCGCTTCCAAGAGGTCAACAGTTTCCAGCTTAAAGCCGCGGCGTTCCGCCCACCTTGTGTACATTCGGCTAAGCATAAAGGCCCAGTCTTCGGCCTCCGTTCCGCCCGCGCCTGAGTGAATCGAAAGGAAGGCGCTTGAAGAGTCAACCTCTCCGCTCAAAAGGCTCATGCGGCTTTCGCGCTCGTAATTTTTTTGGGCTTCTTCCAATTGGGAGCGGATTTCCGCTTCCTCGCTTTGGTCGTTGGATTCCATCGAAAGCTCGTAAAGGGCTTCGATGTCGTCAATTTGCGCCTTAAGCTCTTTCCAGGGCTCTACAGTGTTTTTTAGGCGCTTGATTTTGTTCATTACCTTTCCGGCGTTGGCCGCGTCGTCCCAAAAACCAGGCGCTCCTGTCAAAGCCTCTTGCTCGGCGATTTTCTTGTAAACCGAGTCCGCGTCAAAGACGCCCCCAAACGTTAAGAATGTTTTCTTTTAGTTCATCTATTGGCTGTTTTAGATCTTCGAGCATATTTTCCCCTAATTATAATATAAAACTAAATTATAGTGATTTTTTGGCCCTATGTAAAGGAGCGCATAAATAAGAGATAATTGTATTGAAGAAAAATAAAAAGACCGATAATATAAAAGTATGAAGGCTAATAAGTATTCCTTGATTTTTGTGACGGTTCTCAGTCTATTGTCGTCAAAGCTTTTGGCGCAAGGAAAGCCGGTGGCGACTTTTGTAAAAGCGACTTCCGGCGAAGAAAAAAAGATTATAGTCGAATGGGAAATACCTGCAAAATGCGAGCCGCAAGTTCAAGCCGTTCAAATATTCCGCGCAAAAAAGCCTTGCTCCTCTTATCAAGAAATCGAAGGCCTTAAGCCCATCGCGCAAGTGGACGCCTCCGTAACCTCTTACACAGACACTCTTTCGGCCCCAGGCGACTACTTTTACGTCGTCTTGGCCCAAACGCAAAAAGGCCTTTACAAAATCGTAATTCCGGGAGTCAACGCAACGTCAAAAGGCGCCCGGCCAAAGATTCCCGCAAAGGCGGCTGAACGCGCCAAAGAAAGAGAGGACGCCGTGACAAATCCAGCGGAACCCACGGCCGAAAACAAAATCAGAAACACTCCCCTTCCAAATCCCGGCGCCTTGCTTGGCTTTAGCCAAGGACGAACGTACATGAGCGAAAAGTCAAAAAAGGCCGCAAAAGAATTGGGAAGCAAAAAAGGCGCCCGCGCTGTAGAATTTAAAAGCCCCTACTTCTTTGAGGAAGACATGTTCTCTCCCGACGGCGGAGACGAATACACTTTGTTTGAATGTTTAAGAGCCGGCTTGGCTCCAAAAAAATACGCCGAAAGCGTTCAAATCATGCAGGACTTTTTGAGCGTTCACCGCACAAAAGCAACGACAGAAAGAGCGCAATTTTACTTGGGCCAAAGCTACTATTTTTGCCAAGACTACGAAAAAGCGATCCGCTGCTTTTTGACAGTTCAAGACGCGTTCCCCGAACTTTCAAAACAGTGGATCGATTCCAGTTTGGACTTGCTTAAAATCAATTAGTAAATTTCTCTAATCATATCCAAAAGCTCTGGCGTTCTTGACGCGGTGGAGTTGGCTCCGCGCAATGGGTCTGCGGCCGCGGCTTCAATCGGGCTTCCGTCGAGAGGCTTTCCGTTTTGGTCCGCCGCAGGAGCGGTATCGCCTGCCGCATGCGAAGCGTCGCTCGTCTCTTTTGGCATTTCAATCAAAAGCAATTCGTCGCGGGGATTGACGCGGTCGTAAAAACCAGTGTCGCTCAACACGCCTTCGGAAATGTCTTCGCCAACCTTTGTCAAAACAATCGTTCCAAGCAAGTTGTCCTTTTCAAAGCGCAAGCCTTTTCCACTGTCGGCTGTTTTTAGGCCGCCGCGCGCGATCACCGCGAATTTCGCTCCCTTTACCATTCCTTCAGTCTTTCCGATGTCAACCAAAACATCGTTTCCGCTTCGCTCCAAAAGCTTCGCGCGGACAGGTAGAATGTCCAAGATGCCTTGGCGCAATGAAAGCAAAGAAGCCGCGTAACGGTTGTTGCCCGTCTTATAAACGGCGAACTTTTGCGTAGACGTTCCAGTCCTGGCGGAATAAACGTCGGCGGTAAATTTCATGTCGCGCTCGCTTTCGGCGGCGTCAAAGAGAATAAAGTAGTCGTAGCCGTTTTTGTGGGCGTCCGCGTAAGCGTTTCCAAAAGACTTTGTTTTTGACGGAATGATTCTCGCGCTTGTTCCAAGGATTCCCCTGAACATCAAGGCCAAATGCTCTGCGGCGATGTTGGACAATTCCGGATGCGGCGAAGTCGCCTTTGACGGAAGGCAGTACAAGCCGATTGTCCACCTTGTCTTGTCCAAGAAGAAAGGATTTACGTCCCACTTGGAAGCCAACGTGTCTTGCAAAAGATATTCATAGCCTTCGACAGTGTCCGACAAGCGGACAAAGGCGATCTTTTCGTCTTCGGGAAGAATCTTCTTGCCGTTTTTCTTTGCTTCTTCAATGCCGCTTTTTAGAATCTCATTTTCTTGGATGAATTTAATTTGCGACAAATAGTTTTCGCTAAAACCTTCCGCGCGCAAAAGTTTGCTAAAGGCCGAGCGGGCCGCGTAGTTTGTCGGCTCCAACCTAAGCGCCGATTGATATTCGTAGCGCATTTGAGGGCCGGCGTATTTTTTTGCGTAGTCCGCGCCCTTTTGAACGTGAAACTTTGCCCAAACTTTTCTACGCGCGTCTTCAATGTCGATGTCGTCAAAAACCAAAAGCTCAAAAGCGGCCCGCATCACTTCGTCTTGGGGAACGGCGTCAAGGCCGCGCGACCAAATGTCAATCGCCTTGGCGTTTTGCCCCTGCTTGTGAAAAGCCAAGCCCTTAATGTACCAAGCGCGGCCGTTGTTTCGGTCGCGAGAAATCATCATGTCGGAAACGTTAATCACTTCGGCATAACGGCCTTGCTCAAAGTAAATCAAAGCCAAAAGCTCGTAGGCTTTCCAATAATTTGGATTGACTTGAAGCGCGGACAAGCAGCGTTTTTCAGCCGATTCTGTGTCGCCGTTTTTTAGGTCTAGATACGAAGCGACATAATAAGCCTGCGGATTTTCGGCGTGGGCTTGAATCGCCTGGTTTATAAAACGCTCAGCCTGCTGGTTCTTTCCAAGCTCCGCGCTGATCAACGCCAAAGAAAGCAAGGCCTTGGCGTTGCCGGGATTGCGCTTTAACGCGTCGGCGTAAAGGCTTTCGGCGCCAGACACACGGCCCTTAAAAAGATTAAGTTCCGCCAAACCAAAGCGGGAGTCGATGTCGTTGGGATATTTTTTTTGGATTCCTTCAAAAATCTTTTGGGCTTCGTCAAGGCGGCCCAAAGAAATCATCGCCATTCCTTCCAAATTAAGAATGTCGCTGCGGCCGGGCGCGTATTTTTTCGCGCTTTGCAAGTATTCCAAAGCGGCCTCGCTTTGGTCCATTTGATAAACGCACTGCGCCAGCCGATACCAAGCGTCGGTGTACGAAGGATTTACCTTAAGCGCCTCTTGGTATTTTTCGCTTGCGTTCCACCAATCGCGCTCGGATTGATAATTCAAGCCCTCTTCAAAAAGATAGGCAGCGCTTTTTGAGCCTTGCGCAAAAGAAAAGGCGGACAAAAACATCGCGCACGCGATCGCCGCAAAGACTCTATTCGTCTGATTCCTTTTTCCCACCGTCATTGTTTTCCCCGCTTTTTAGAATGACTTTAATTACGTTTATTCTGTGGCCTTCCATGTCCTGCACAATAAAATCGTAATTATTCCAAGAATGCTTTTCGTATTTTACCGGAATTTTACCGAACAAGTCAAAGACAAAGCCGCCCAAGGTGTCAAAGTCTTCGACAGGAAAGTTGGCTTCAATCGTTTCGTTCAAGTCGTCAAGAGAAGTTCTGGCGTCGCAAAGCCAGGCGTTTGGCCCAAGCGGAATGATGTCTTCGCGCTCGTTGTCAAACTCGTCCTGGATGTCGCCAACGATTTCCTCGATGATGTCTTCCATGCAAACGATGCCGGAGATTCCGCCGTATTCGTCAACCGCAAGAGCGATGTGAACGTGGCGGCGCTTGAACTCGCGCAAAAGGCTGTCTATTCGCTTTGATTCTGGAACAAAGAAGGCCTTGCGGATAATTTTGTCCAAGGCGATTTCTTCGTTCTTGCTAAAGCAGCGGATCATGTCCTTTACGTAAAGAATGCCTACTACATTGTCGATTGAGTCCGCGTAAACCGGAAAGCGCGAGTGGCCGCTGGCAGCGATTTTTTCCAACAATTCCTGACCCGGCGTGTTAATGTTGATAAAGTCAACGTCGATGCGCGGAACCATGACTTCTTTTACGCTGGTTTCAGACAAATCTTCGATGCCGCGAATCATGTCTTTTTTTTCTTCGTTGAGAATCTCGCGCTTGGCTTCTTCTTCGCTGTTTTCTTTTTTATGCTTGAACAGTCCCATACAATTAAATTATTTTTTCCCCTTTTAATTTTAACAGAATTTCTTCCTGCAATTTTAGCATCTCGCACTCAGGCTTCTTGCCCTTTTCTATATGCTCCTCGCCGTGGTCGTAACCGTTAAGGTGCAAAAACCCGTGAAGCAAAAGGCGCTTTAGTTCCGAATCGACGTCGCACTCAAAATACTCGGCGTTTTTCTTTAACGTGTCAACGCTTATCGCGATGTCGCCGGCCAAAAGCCAGTCAACGCCGCCTTCGTCTTTAAACGTCTCTCCGTTCTCAAAAGATAAAACATCCGTGGCGCTGTCGATGTTACGGTAATTTTTGTTTAATTCTTGAATAATGGCGTCGTCGCAAAAAAGAACTGAAACTTCCTGGCCGTCAAAAGACAATTCCTTGGCAAGCTTTTGCATAAAAGGCTCGACATTTCCAAGCCATTCAGGCTGGTCAATTCCATCGACGTCGATCAAGAATCTATTTGCCATCGGCCTTTCCTTTTTTTGAAGCCTTGCCTTCCGGCTTGCTTTCCTTGGCCTCTTTTTCTTTTTCCTTGTCCTGCGCGTCAGGATCCTTTTGGTCAGGATATTCGATTCGTGAATGGTAGTAGCCGGCCAAAATTGAAACAAAGGTTTCTTGAATCTTTGTAAGTTCGGCAAAAGTCAAGGCGCAGTTCTTAAGTTGGCCGGCCTGCATTTTGGCTTCGATCAAAGTATGGATGAATTTTTCCAAACGCGGAACGGTGGGTTTGTCCAAAGTTCTGCAGGCCGCCTCAACAGTGTCGGCGAGCATAACGACTCCGCTTTCGCGGCTTGTGGGCGGATTTCCAAAGTAAGAAAAGTCCTCGGCCTTGACGTCGGGATTTGTCTTGAGCGCCTCTTGGTAAAAGTACTGCATCACGCCGTTTCCGTGGTGCTCGCTGATGATGTCTATCACTTGCTTTGGAAGGCGCATTGAAACGGCCATCTCGACGCCCTTCTTTACATGGCTTCTGATTATCGAAACAGAAAGATTTGGATTAATTTCGTCGTGCTTGTTTTCGCCGCTTTGGTTTTCAACAAAGTATTCGCTTTGGTCAATTTTTCCCATATCGTGGTAGTAGGCTCCGACGCGAGCCATAAGGGAATTGGCTCCGATAGCCTTGCAAGCGTTTTCGGCCAATTGCGCTACCATGATGGAATGGTTGTAGGTTCCGCTTGCTGTCAAAAGCATTTTTCGCATTATCGGATTGTTCAAGTCGCTAAGGTCGATCAATCGGAACACTGACGCTGTGTTCAAAATTTGCTCAAGCGGCGTGATAAAGCCCAAGGCCAGAATGCCGCTAAAGAAGCCGTTTATCGCAAGGCCAAAAGCGATTATGCCGGATCCGTCAAAGTCTTCGTTAAAGATCACCTTAAGCAAAAAGGCGACTACTACGTTCAACATTGCCGTAATCAAGGCGGCGAAAACCAATTGAATGCGGTTCTCCAACTTGCGCGCGATTCTGCAAGCGGCAAAACCTGTCAACAGCGCGTACAAGAAAACAATGACGCTAAAGTTTGAAGCGTTAAAAAGGCCAAGCGCGCTTACCAAGGCAAAGAATACCGCTTGCTTTTCGCCGAACAAAATCACGATCAAGAAAATGAACAAAGACGTGGGCATGAACACGCAAAGCGTAAAGGGCGAGCCCGACGCGAAATTCAACTTTCGGGTAAAGACCGCGCTTGCAAACACGGCCAAGAAGAAAATAACATTTACTATCGATTCCTTAAGATGAACTGTGTGTCCAACCAAAGTCTTTGAAAACAAGAAGAACCACAAGACAATCAAGAGCGCCAAGTAAATCAAAGAATTGGCAAAAGCGCGGTAGTCGATGTACTCGTGGATGTTGGCCATCTTCTCAAGCTTTCTATATGCTTCTTCAGAAATTACAAAACCTTTTTTAATTACCTTTTCGCCCTTTTGGACAACGGTGGGATACTCCATCGTGCCTGGAAGGTTACGGTCGGCCACAATCGTTCTGTCGGCAACCTGGCCGATTTCGTATTCGTCGAGCGCGAACGAAGCGACAGTCAAGCTGCGGCTTACGTTAAAGAACGCGATCACAGCCATCGCGATAAAAGCGATGCCGGCCGTCACGACGCGGGGAAGCTGTTTTTTTGCCGCTATTTTAAAAGCGCTCTTGGGCTTTCCGCCCACGACTTCAGTTTTAGTTTGTGCCATTTTCATACGCCTTAACAATTTTTTTAACAAGGGAATTGCGCGAAACGTCTTGGCCGGTCATTCTCATAATTCCGATTTCGGGAACGCGAGAAAGAACTGCAAGCGCTTGCGTAAGTCCGCTTTGAACATGGTTCGGCAAATCGATTTGAGTCAAGTCGCCGGTTATAAAGACCTTGGAGCCGGAGCCCATTCTAGTCAAGAACATTTTCATTTGCTCTTGGCTGGTGTTTTGGGCTTCGTCAAGGATGAGAATTTTATCGCAGAAAGTGCGGCCTCGCATATAGGCCAAGGGAGCGGTTTCTATTATGCGGCTTTCCAAAAGCCGGGTGACTGTGTCGCGGGGAAGAATCATTTCCATCGCGTCATAAAGGGGCCTTAAATACGGAGCGGTCTTTTGCTCCAAGTCGCCGGGAAGATATCCAAGGCTTTCTCCAGCCTCCACAACCGGGCGGGTCAAAACCATTCCCCTTGCCTGCTTTGACAAAACAAGCCGCAAGGCTTCGGCAATGGCCAAAAAGGTTTTTCCGCTTCCGGCGGGACCCACGCAAAAAACCATGTCCAGTTTTCTCATAAGGGCGATGTAGTCGGCTTGGTTTTGAGTCTTGGGATAAACCCGCCTTAGGCCGCCGGGAACGACGACGCTGATTGAGTTTTGGTCGGCCCTTGCGTTTGTGTTTAATATGGAAGCGACGGCGTCCGCGGAATCGGCGGCTCCGTCTTCAATTTCATCTATTATTCTGTCAACAATGAACTTGAACCTGCGCTGTATGTCTGGATCCTCTTCCTCTACGCAAAGTTCGTTTCCGCGAGCGTAAATTGTCGCCCCTAGGCTTTCTTCGATGAGTTTTAAATTGCTGTCGTTTGTTCCGCACAACTTAGTAAGTATGTCGGAGTCCGGAACAATGATTGTACACGATGAATCCATTTTATATCTAATCTCCAATTATAGCGCGGAAAGCGGAATTTGTCTAGTTTTAAAAAAAACGCTTTTTTTTCTTGCTTTATTAAAAAAGCGGGTTTATAATATTTATATATTTATAGAAAAAATCGCAGATTTTTTAAATTTTTCGGAGGAACACAATGTCCAACAAAGTTGACACATCCAGGGTTTTGTCCCTTATTTTGGGCGGCGGCAAAGGAACCCGCCTTTACCCCCTTACAAAGGACCGCTCAAAGCCGGCGGTTTCATTCGGCGGAAAGTACAGAATCGTAGACATTCCGCTTTCAAACTGCATTAACTCAGGCTTTAAAAAGATTTATCTTCTAACCCAGTTCAATTCAGCCTCGCTCCACATGCACATCACAAATTCCTACAATTTTGACCGCTTTTCAAAGGGCTTTGTAGAGATTTTGGCCGCCGAGCAGACTTTGGAGCATTCTGGCTGGTACGAAGGAACGGCGGACTCTGTTCGCAAGAACTTTGTCCACTTTAAGGCGCAAAACCCCAGCCACTACATCATTTTGTCGGGCGACCAGCTTTACCACATGGACTTAAAGGCCTTCTTTAACGCCCACGTTGCCAGCGGAGCGGACGTTACAATCGCGACCACAGCCGTAAACCGCCGCGACGCTTCGGGCTTTGGCATCATGAAGATCGACGACAAAAACCGAATCACGGAATTTATGGAAAAGCCAAAGCCGGACTTGAACATCGACGACTGGAAAATTCCGGCCTCGGCCCGCGACCCCGACTTGGCGCCCGAAAAAGAGTACTTGGCCAGCATGGGCATTTACATTTTCAACGCCTCCACAATGGAAGAAGTCTTGGACAACGACAAGACCGACTTTGGAAAAGAAATCATTCCGATGGCCATAAAGACCAAGAAAATCAACTCTTACATCTTTGACGGCTATTGGGAAGACATCGGAACGATCCGCTCCTTCTACGAGGCCACGCTCGACCTTACAAACCCAGAGCCCAAGTTCAACCTCTTTGACGAGGCCCAGCCGATTTACACCCACGCGCGAAACCTTCCGCCTTGCAAAATGAACCACGCCGACATTACAGCCTCCCTTACAAGCGACGGCTGCATCATCACCGACTCAATGGTAACAAAGTCTGTTATCGGCGTCCGCTCAATCGTTGAGGCAGGAACGATTCTCAAAGGAACGATCATTATGGGAGCCGACTACTACGAATCTCCCGAAGAAAAAGAAAGCAACAAAAAGGCGGGGCTTCCCAACATCGGAATCGGAAAGCACTGCCACATCGAAAAGACGATCATCGACAAAAACGCCCGCATCGGCGAAAACTGCCAGATCAACGTCTCCGGCAAAAAGTACGAGGACGGCGACCACGGAAACTTCTACAGCGCCGACGGAATCATCGTAATCCGTAAGAACGCTGTCATTCCAGCGGGAACGATAATCTAACGGCAATACCTAAAATGCGGGCGGAATTAAACTTGAAATTCCGCCCGTTTTTTGATATAGTGACGATATGTACACAAAATTTAAAAAGGATACAGGCCCTAAAAAGCCGCTTGCCGTCTCTTATTGGTCAAAGACAAAGATTAAGTGTCCCGTTTGCCAAAAAGAGTTTCAGCGCGAAGAAATGCTTACCGGAAGCGGCCGCCTTAACGCCGGCGCCTTGACAGAAGAGCTTCACCGCCTTTACATACCCACCGCCCGCTACGGAAAAATCAATCCGCTTATTTACGCGATCGGCGCCTGTCCGCACTGCCATTCCGCTTTCTTTTGGAACGACTTTAACGACATAAAAGACCAGGCATCCCTTGACCGCATTTACGAGACAATGGAAGCGCGCAAAAAATTCACAAACATGATTTTCCCCTACTACAATCTTACGCGCAACCGCAACCTCTTGGACGGCGCGGCCATGTACTTTTTGGCCATCTTGACTTACGACGAAGTTGACTTCGCCTACCTTCCCACAATGAAGCGCGCCATTCTTAGCTTGCGCTTGGCGTGGCTTTGCAACGACCTTAACGAAGAAGTTCCCGACCACAATTTTGACATGGTGGCAAAAATCTTTTACCAAAAGGCGATTTTCTTTTACCAGCAAGCTGTAATCAACGAATCAAAGCGAATAGAAAAAAGCTCAACCTTGGCCAACATGGGACCGGACACAGACAAAAACTACGGCTGGGACGGCGTCATCTACTTGTGCGGCCTTTTGGAGTACAAGTACGGCCAAACAGAAGACCAGGCCTTGCGTCTCAAAAAACTGGACGAATCTAAAATCGCAATCGCCCGAATTTTTGGCCTTGGAAAATCCACAAAGGAAAAGCCAGGCCCGCTTTTGGAGCACTCAAGAAACCTTTACGACAACTTGAACAAAGTTTTGGGCGACGCTGACATAGCGATTGAATGACGGCGCGGCGGGCATAGATGGCCAAAAACATTCTTCTTTCCATTTCATACGACGGAACGGATTTTTGCGGCTGGCAGCGGCAAGAAAGCCAACGAAGCGTTCAGGGCGAGCTTGAAAGCGCCTTGGAAAAACTCTTTGGACAAACAATCAATTTGCAAGGTTCCGGCCGAACGGATTCCGGCGTGCACGCAAAGGCGCAAGCCGCGACTTTTATTTGCCCGATTGATTCGATTCCAGACCAAAACATCCCAAAGGCCTTGAACAACTTTTTGCCGCGCGACGTTAGGGTCAACGAGGCGCGGTCAGTTGCCCAAGATTTTTCAGCCCGCTTTAGCGCGACAAGCCGCGCCTACCGATACTTTATCTTGCCAAAGCAAATTCCTTGCGCGGCTTCCAGCCGATATGTTTGGCAAATCAACCACCTCCCCAACATCAACAACCTTAACGAGATGGCAAAAGCTTTGCGCGGCGAATTGGATTGCAAAACATTTGCGGGCGCGGGCGACGCAAGCCTTTCGACAAACCGCTATTTGGAAAACGCCTTTTTCTTTGAGGAAGAGGATTCCTTTGGGCAAAAAAAACTTGTATTTGAAATCGAAGCCAACGCGTTTTTGTACAGAATGGTCCGCTCAATTACGGGAACGTTAATCGACTTGGACAAGAACGGAAAAAACGCCGCGGACTTTAAGAAAATCCTGGACGCTTGCCAAAGAGAGATGGCCGGCCCCACCGCTCCGCCCGACGGACTATTTTTGTGGGAAGTAAAGTTTGACGGAATCCGCCGGCACGCATAATAGCGGCAAGAAAAATGCAGGCAAAACAAAAATTGTCGGTTAGCCGCATAAGTCGCAACGCTTCGCTTGCGGACGCAGTTCTACAACAAGCTAACTGGATCGACGTCAACTTCGATGTAAACGCCGTCCTTTGCCCTGTAGCCGTAGACAAGGCTTGCGGCGATTTTTTGGAGCAAAGCCACGGACGGACCTCTAAGCAAAATCTGGCTTCTGTAATTTGAATTTATTTTTGCCAAGGGACATTCGCTGGGCCCAAGGATTTCGGTCTCCTTTGAATTGGATAGATGTTTGGCTTGCAAAGCCTCCAACTCTTGTGACAAAATTTTACAGGCGTCGGCGGCAAAGGCCTCGGCGTCGCTTTGAACCATGCTTCTAAAGACCAAGCGCAACAATCGTGAATAAGGCGGAAAGTTTAAAAGCCTGCGCGCCGAAAGCTCTTCATCGTAAAATTCTTTGGAGCGGGAATGGCAGGCGCAGTAAACAGCGGGATTTGTCGGAGAATATGTTTGAACCAAAACTTTTCCGTCCGGAAAAAAACGGCCGGCGCGGCCCGCCACTTGCGTTATAAGGCTAAAAGTTTTTTCCGCAGCCCTAAAGTCCGGCAAATGCAGCGAAGTGTCCGCCAAAATAACGCCGACCAATTTTAGCGAAGGAAAGTTAAGGCCTTTGGCGATCATTTGCGTTCCAAGCAAAATGTCGTACTCCCCCTTTTTAAAGGCGGCGATTTTTTCTTCAAGCTCGCCTTTTTTTCCGACCGAGTCCGTGTCAAGGCGCAAGGCCCGCGCGTTTGGAAATTTTGAAGCGACTTCGCTTTCTATGAATTCCGTTCCAAAGCCGGAATAGCCGATGTCAACCGAGCCGCATTGGGGGCACACTCTAAAGGGCTCCACAGAATAAGAACAGTAATGGCAAATCAAGCGGTTTTTTGCCTTGTGGTATGTCATCGGAACCGAGCAGTTCTTGCACTTTACTTCAAAGCCGCAAGCGTTGCATCTAAAGATATGGTTAAAGCCCCTGCGGTTCAAGAACAAAATCGCTTGGCGCTTTTCCTTTAAGGTTTGCCTAATCTCTTCTTCAAGCGGAACGGAAATCGCGCCGTTCATTTTCTCTTTGGACAAATCGACCGCGGCGATTATCGGCATCTTTCCGCCGCTAAGCCTTTTTGTAAGACGGTGGCAAACAAACTGCTTTTCTTCTATCGCTTTCCAAGCCTCAACGCTGGGAGTGGCGCTTCCCATAACAAGCGGAATCTTAAGCTTTGACGCGCGCCTCATAGCAACTTGCCGCGCATGGTAGCGGGGAGAATTTCCCGACTTGTAGGAAGAGTCATGCTCCTCGTCTATGATGATCAAGCCCAAGTCTGGAATCGGAGCGAAAACCGCGCTGCGCGCTCCAATCACAACGCGCGCTTCCTTATTTATTATTCGCTTCCATTCGCCCAACTTTTGCGCAGGACTCAAATGCGAATGGATGATCGCGGCGGTGTTTCCAAAGCGGCGGGTAACGGCGCTAACAACTTGCGGCGTAAGGCCGATTTCTGGAACCAAATACAAAACGCCTTGACCCCTTTCCAATATTTTTTCCGCCGCGCTTAAAAAAACTTCGGTCTTTCCGCTGCCTGTCGCTCCGTAAAGATAATGGTAAAGGCGCGCGTCTTGCCCGCCGCTTTCTTTGGCCTTAACGGCGGCTCCGGCTATCGCGTCAACAGCCTTTGACTGCTCCTCCGACAACTGGTTCTTTCCTTCAAAGGAATCCGCGTCCACCGAAGAAAAGCCGCCCGCGTCCCCGCCCCTTTTTGCGTCGGGAATCATCGAGCGCAAAGCCTCTCCGATCGGGCACAAATAAAAGTTTGAAATCCAACGGCCCAAGTCCAAAAGTTCTTTGCTAAGCATTGGCTTTTCGTCAAGCACTCTCAAGATTTTGCGGATTTTTTTTGGATCAAAAGAAAGGTCTTGGGGAAGCTCGTCAAAGATCGCGGTAATGATTCCCGTCATTTTTTTATTGCCGAACATAACTTCGGCGCGCGACCCCACTTGGGCCTCATAGGAATCGACTTTTCGCGCGCGCTTTAAGGGAATAAGTTCATTTTGCTCTTTTTCTTCTTGGGCGACCCGCTTTCCAGCCTCCACATTCGCGTATGTGAAAGTTTGGTTTGCGGGAACATTCAAGGCGATTTGCAAATATTTCATTTATCGTAGTCCGGACAAATCTCGAGCAATTTATTCTTGAATATTTTTAGGTCTTCCCAAGCGGGGCGCTTTAAGCTTTCGTCCCTTAAAAGCGCGCTTGGATGAAAGGTTGCCATAAAAGGAATGCCGTTAAAGTCAACGATTTTACCGCGCATCTTATTGATGCCGATTGAAGTGTCCAATAAATTTTGCAAGGCCACGCGCCCCATCGCCAAAATCATCTTGGGCTTAAGCACGTGGATTTGCGCGTCCAAAAAGGAGCGGCAAGCTTGGGTTTCTTGCGGAGCGGGATCCCTGTTCATCGGCGGCCGGCATTTTACGACATTGGCAATGTAGCAGTTTTTGTCGCGGCTTAAATTAATGGCGGCAAGCATTTTGTCCAAAAGCTGGCCGGCCTTTCCGACAAAGGGGCGGCCCTGCTCGTCTTCTTCCGCGCCGGGTCCTTCGCCGACAACAAGAACATACGGATTAGAAACGCCTTCTCCGGGAACAACGTTCTTTCTTGTCTTGGAAAGAGAGCAACGGACGCAGGAGGCGATTCTTTTGTTAACGGAATCAATTGACGCCGATTGCAAAACCGCGGGAGCGCTTTCTTGCGCTGGAACGGAAGTTTCCGGGTCGTCAACAAAAACGGGCGGTTCCAAAAAATTCTGGCTTGTGTATCCAAGGACAGCGCCCGAAGTTTTTTTTAGAAGTTGGTAAACTTGCTGTTTCTCCGCGGCCTTCATCATTCGCCCCCCAATAAGGCGGCGGCTTTTGCTGCCCTTAACTTGTTAGGATAAACTGTCAAAGCGGACGCGGGAAGCCAGCCGTCTTTAAAGCGGTACCATACTTCGCCGCCGGCTTCTTCGCTTGCCGTGGCGCTGGCCAAAATCGGAAACAACTCGCCTTTTTTGCAATAGTCCGCGGCTTCGGCGTCCCAAGAAATTTCTTCTCTAAAGGCCGCGTATGGCTCGACTACAACCGCCCACTTTACGTCAGGCGCCAACGCCAATGGATCGGAATTGTCAAGGACAATCAATTCGCTGTCGCTTTTTCTGCAAGATTGCAAAGCAAGCGGCAAAAGAGAAATCAAAAGAATAGCGCAAAACAAGCTTCTATTGGCCTTCATAATTCTTCTCAATGAATTTTTTTACGCTCGGCAATATTTTCAAATCCGAATCGACAAAATTATCAGTGGGAATATTATCGAAGTCAACCCATTTATATTCAGTGTGCTCGGTCAAAGCGAAAGGCTTTTCCAAACCGTCGTTGCTAAAAAAGACTTCATAAGCGCGCAAAGTGTTGGTCATTCCCTTGCGCTCAAAGCTAGAAGAGGCGATTTGTTCTCCCACTAAAACGCTTTCGCCAAATTCTTCCAACATCTCTCGGACAATCGCGTCGCGATCGCTTTCGTTGTCGTCAACCTTTCCGCCCGGCAATTCCCAACGGCCGCCCATTTCGCCGACTTGAACGCGATGGGCTATCAAGATTTTATTCTTGGTTTGAGGACTTTTTCCAAGGATCACGCAGGCGACGGAGTTTTTCATAAAAGCGGAACTCCAGGCAAAACAAAGTGAATTACGCCCACAAAGAGCGAGGCGATTCCAATGTAAAGCTTGTTTGCGACAAATATGTTTTCCATAACTTCTGGAACCACAAACGAGTCGCTTTTTTCTTCAAAGTACTCAAGAAGAACGCACGCTCCGGCAAGAAGGCAAACAAGGGCAGGAAGCAAATCGCCGATTACCGAGATTCCATGATAAGGAACAAAGAAAATCACAAAGCCTGTCACAAAACAAAGCGCGCCGCACACCAGCTTAAAAAGCTCGTTTGAAAAAAGCGACTCGCCAGCCAAGCCTTCTTGGATTTTTTCAAGGCCTGGAAGCGTTTTCTTTTCCGCTCCCTCGCCAAAGGAATCGTCTTCTAAATTTTCATTTTGATTGTAAATCAAAATCAAGCCGCACAAGATGCTCAACATTACTGACAAACAATAAAACTGCGCCATAATCCAACCTGCCTTTTTATTATTCGCGCCGCGTAACTTTTGAAGTCAAATCAACTTTTTGCCCTAAAAGCTCTACGACAGCCTCTACTTTTATTATATCATAATCTGGACTGTTTGTCCTTATAAAAAACGCGTTTTTTTCAATTTCCGCCGATTTTTGAATTTTATCCAAAGTTTGGCCGTCCACGTCAATAAAACTAAAGGACGCAAAAACTTTCTCTTGGTCCTTTATGTATTGGTCAATCGCAAAGTTCTTGTCGGCCAGGCTTTTCTTTAACGGATGGACTTTTATCTGGGAATAAATGTTTTCGTCATAGCAAAACGAAGACATTTCAAATTCAAAGCCGGCGGCGGTCGCTATATTGGGCCTGTTGCCGAATGTGTTTACAAAGAGGACTACGGCAAAGCACAAGCCCACTGTAAAAAGCATAAAACGGTTGAACTTTGTCGCGACCAAAACCTTAAACAATCCCTTTGTGGGATTCATTTTGCCGGCGTAATAATCTTGAACGATTTTTGGAGCGTTTTTTATCCGCTCTTCGCGGTTGTAGCGAAAAACAAGATTTTCGTCCGCGTCCTGATCAGGGCTTTTGCTTTCCGGAATGTTGTCGTAAAAAGCCATTTCCCCTCCCCCTAGGCTTATTGATCCACCAAAGTATCGGTTCGCCACCAAACGACTTTTGCCTTGTCGCGTTCCGCCAAAAGGGCGCTGACAATTCCCGTTTCGCTCAAAGAATAAGAACTGTAGACAACGTTAACAGCGTCAAAATTCAATTGCCTTCTGATCACTTTTTCCGACTCCAAGTTTATCATTTGAACCATGCAGCCGGATTCAAGAGCAATCGAAAAGAACAGCCAGCCGTTTTTTGTCGCGCCGACCATATCGTACGGAAGCTTGTAGACTTGCTTTGAAAAGCCGTCAGAAATCGTCTCTTCGTAAGGCGGAATTTCAAGGCCGTCTCCAAAAGTTCCTTTCTTTATGTCATAAGGGAAAACGACGCTCACCGGATCCGAGATTCCGTTCTGCACTTTGCTTGAAACGTCAATCGAAGTTTCGTAGTAGTCCGCCTTTACAAACAAGCGGTCGGACGCGGGGTCAGGAATTACGTTTTCAATTTCAGCGTATTTTGTGACGCCCATTTTGGCCTCGCCGTATTCTGGAGCGTCGGAATACTTTATCAAAGTTTCGGACAAGGGAAAGCCTTGCGGATTGTATCTAAAAATTTGGAAGCCTTCGTTTACAACGCAAACGACGACCAAGCAATCGTCTTGGGTCACGTAAATGTTTCTGATAAAGGGGAAAGGCGTTCCTCCCACTCCCTGTTGGCCGATGTAATCGACAAAAGAATTGGAGTTAAAGCGCAAAACGACTTGCATCAAAATTTTATTGTCGCCTGTTTCCTGCCTTTCTTTTGGAAGCGTTTCCGCGACGTAAATGTACTTGCTTGAGTCCAAAGCCAAAAGCGACGGAGAATTAAAGGGATAGTCAACAGTCTTTCTTGTGCTGACGTTTTTTGAGGAAAACGCCTGCCTTGAATCAGAACTGTCAAAAAGAGGCGTCGGATTTGTCTCTGGATTGTGGTAAAGGGTAAGCAAGTCGCCGTAAGAGTTTAGCTCCAAGATTTTTTGCGACTCGCCGTTTGAAACGTAAAAGAAACCGTCGCGCATGGCGATGGCGGTGTTGACCGCGCCGGTCGCGTTTAGGCCGCCGGCCAGGTTCAACTGTTCCTCAAATGAACCGTACTTAAGCGAAAACAATTCCTGTCTTTTTACGCTAGCAACGCTCCCGGTCTTTTTGCAAGAAAAGAAACAGACGGAAAAAATGGCCAAAAGCGAAGCGGCGAAAAGTCTATTCATTCCTACCATGGCACTGCTTGTATTTTTTTCCGCTTCCGCAAGGACACGGATCGTTGCGGCCTACTTTTGGAATCGTTCTGCGAACGGTGACCGAAGCTCCTTGCCTGCTCTTTTGCATGGCTCCGCCAGCCGCTTGCCTTCTTGCGGCGTCTCCGTCAAAGGCGCTGGGGCGCGCGGCGGGAGCGGCTCCAAAGTTCTGGCCTGTCTCGTCGTGGCGAGCGTTGAGAGCGCTCATGCGGGCGGCCTCCTGCTGTCTCTGACGTTCGGCCAACGCCTCGGGACTAAGCTGGATTCTTACCTTGAACAAGCGCGAAATTATCGTTTGCCTGATTGAGTCAAGCGCGTCGTAGAAAATGTTAAAGCCGTCAATCTTGTATTCGGTCAAAGGATTCTTTCCGCTGTAATTGCGCAAACTTACTGCCTCGCGCAAGGCTTCCAAGGCTTCCAACTGGTCAAGCCACTTTTTGTCGATGACTTGAATGTATTGGTAGCGGATGAACATATTGAGGTTTTCTTTTCCGACAAGAGTTTCCTTTTGCGTTATGTCGTTCTGAAGCTCGCTTTCAATCGCTTCAATAGTCAAGCGCTCGGGCGGAAGCTGCAAGCCAAAGACATTCTTTACCTGCTCGCCGATTTCCTTTTCGTTGCCCTTGCGGCCGTACTGCGCGAACAAGTCTGTCAAGAAATCTTTGGCGTTGTTAAAGACGCGGCCGCTCAAATCTTCGTCGGCCAAAATCGCGTCGCGCTGCTCGTAAATTACCGAGCGCTGCTCGTTGAGAACGTCGTCGTAGTCAAGAAGGTGCTTACGGATTTCAAAGTTGCGTTCCTCAACCTTGTGCTGGGCGCGCTCAACGGCCTTGTTAAGCATCGGATGGTCGATCGGCTCGCCGGGCTGCATGCCGATGCGGGTCATTATGTTCTTCATTCGCTCGCCGCCGAACAAGCGCATCAAGTCGTCGTCCATAGAAATATAGAACTTTGAGCGTCCGGGGTCGCCTTGGCGTCCAGAGCGGCCGCGCAACTGGTTATCGATGCGGCGGCTTTCGTGGCGCTCTGAGCCGATGACGTAAAGACCGCCAAGATTTCTAACTTCTTCGTAGTCTTTTTTCCACTGCTCTTTTTCTATCGCAAGAGCGGCCTCGTACTGTTCCTTTGTGGCTTCAGTGCCGGCGCGCTTGCGGGCGCGCATCTCCGGGTTTCCGCCAAGCTTGATGTCGGTTCCGCGGCCGGCCATGTTGGTGGCGATCGTTACCGCTCCCTTGGCGCCCGCTTCGGCGATGATCGCGGCTTCGCGCGCGTGGTTTTTTGCGTTCAAGACTTCGTGGCGAATTCCTTTTTTTGTAAGGAGCGCGCTAAGGCGTTCAGACTTTTCGACAGAAATAGTGCCGACCAAAACCGGCTGGCCTTTTTCGCGGGCGGCTTGAATCTCTTTGCAAATCGCCTCCCACTTGTCGCTTTCGTTAAGGTAAACCTCGTCGTTTTCGTCTTTGCGCGCGACGGGTCTGTTTGTGGGAATGGCGACAACGTCGAGCTTGTAGATTTTGTTGAACTCTATCGCTTCGGTGGCCGCTGTTCCGGTCATGCCCGAAAGCTTTGAATACATTCTAAAGAAATTCTGGAACGTGATTGTCGCCATCGTGCGGTTTCGCTGGGCGATTCTAAGATGCTCTTTTGCTTCGATCGCTTGGTGCAATCCGTCGCCGTAGCGCCTTCCTTCCAAAACGCGGCCGGTAAATTCGTCGACGATCATTACCTGGCCGTCTTTTACCAAATAGTCAACTTCGATTTTGTAAAGCTTGTGGGCGCGGAGGGCTTGAGTGAAGTAATGGACAAACTCAAAGTTCTCAGAATCAAACACTGTCGTTCCCGCGGGAATCAAATTGTGCTGATGCAAAATCGCGTCGATGTGGTTCATGCCCTTGTCGGTGAACGAAACGCGCTTTGATTTTTCGTCCAATGTGTAGTCGCCTTGCAAGGCGGCGCGCTCTTCCGGAGTCATTTGGACTTCGTCGGGATAGTCGCCGGTCTTGGGATCCTTTTCGACTTCGGTAAGCTCTTTTACGTACTTGTCAACTTCGTGATACTTGTATGTGTCGTCCTCGCCCGCTCCGCTAATGATAAGAGGCGTTCTGGCTTCGTCGATCAAAATTGAGTCAATTTCGTCGACTACGCAAAAGTTAAAGCCGCGCTGAACCTTGTTTGAAAGGTCAACGACCATGTTGTCGCGAAGGTAGTCAAAGCCAAATTCGTTGTTGGTTCCGTAAGTGATGTCGCAAGCGTAGGCGGCGCGGCGGGCGTCGTTGTCCATGTTGGAAAGAATCGTTCCGACTGTCTGGCCAAGAAGAGCGTAAACGGGGCGCATCCAGGCGGCGTCGCGTTCCGCAAGGTAGTCGTTTACCGTTACGATGTGGACGCCCTTTCCGCTCAAAGAGTTGAGGTAAACTGCGGCAACGCACATCAAGGTCTTTCCTTCGCCGGTTTTCATTTCGGTGATGCGGCCTGAGTGAAGGACCAAGGCGCCCATAAGCTGAACGTCATAGGGACGTTCGCCCAAAATGCGCTTTGCGGCTTCGCGCGCCAAGGCAAAGGCGTCAACCAAAATGTCGTCCAACGTCTTGCCCGCGGCAAGCTGTTCCTTGAATATTTTTGTTTGCTTAGCAAAGTCTTCGTCTTTGAGTGAAGCGGCCCATTCTTCGCGGGCGTTGATTTTGTCCACAATCGGACGCAGTTTTTTTACTTCACGGTCGTTGGCAGAGCCAAAAATCGCGGTCAAAATTTTGTCAACTATCATAATATTACTATTATACTGAATAGCGACATTTATTTCAAGAACCCTATTCTGCCTTTGGGCCAAAAGCGGAATTCGGTGGTGCCCAAGATTTTGTCTTGGCTTACGTATTGGGGCTCCATATTGGTGTAATAATAAACGGAATAATCGTCATAAGGCGTAAGGGCCTCCAAGCGCTCGTCGTAGCTGTGCCTCATGTCCAGGGAGTTAAAGCGGTTGTCGCCCATCATAAAGTAGCAGCCCTTGGGAATGTAGTTGGCAGAACCGTCGGAGGCGTTGGCCGGAAAAACCGGCATGTTTCTTCTGTCCAAATAATTTATGTAGCTTTGCAAAAGCTGGGCGCGGTCCCAAAGGCCCCTGATTTCTTGGTCGTCAACCAAGTTTGAATAAGGCAAACCGCTGGAAATCAATTGCGCGTTCCTCAAGACAAATTTTCCGACGCAAAGCTTAAGCATAAGGTTGAGCCTAAAGTTGGAGTCCGAATACAAGTCTCCGCCGTAAAGGCCGTCCTTTAAAGCCTTGTCGCCGCGCTCAAACCAATCGGTCATAAAGGCGTGGAACCAAGAGGCCCCGTCCGTTCCGGCGGCCATAAGCTTTGTCGTAAGCGTGTAGTTTTCGCGCAAGAGGTTGTACTCAAAAAGTTCGTCGGGCGTAAAAAAGTCTTTTTTGGGCGCGTTCATTTTATCGGCTCGAACGGTTTTCCAAAAATTCCAAGCGATGTCATAACACTCTTTTTTGGCCGCCTCAATGTCCATCGTGTCGCGCTCTTTTTCAAAGGCCAGCATCTCTTCGTAGCCTTCTTGGTTAATGGGGAACTCTTGTATCAAGCGCTTTATCTCAGGCGCTTTTTCGTTGAGGTTGTAGTTGGCCCACTTTGCGTCTTCCTGAACGGGAGCAAAGCGCGGCGAGTCTTTTGTCCTGGAATATAGAACTCCGTTGACCATCATAAGCTGTTCGCCGGGAAGGCCGACAAGGCGCTTTACAAGGGGATCGGCCTTTACCTGTCCGTTTGAGTCCACGTTCAAGTTGACCGTGGTAAAAGTGAGCATGTAAACCAATTCCGAAACGACGGACTTTACTTCGTCCTTTCTTCCGCTTGAGTAATGGGGATTGCGGAACACTACGATGTCGCCCCTCTTATACTTTTTGAACGCAGGGAGCCCCACTTTTGTAAGGGGGAACTTTGGTCCGCTTGTGATTTTTGAAACCATCAAGCGGTCGCGGATCAAAAGTTCGGACACCATCGACTCTGACGGAATCTTGTAAAACTGAAAGAAGAAAATCTGAAAAAGCAAAACCATAAAGACCGCTTGCACCAAAGCGTCGGCCCAATCCAAAATTTCAAAGGCAAACCACGCGCCGCCCTTGCGCTTTTTTGGCCTTGAAAATTCCATCCACTCAGGATTGACGCTCTTAATCTTTTTGTCGGAAATCATTCTTAGCGCGACCAAAGAAAAAACAAAGGCCAAAAGCCAAAGGCAAACCGTAAAGGCGTCAAAGGCAAAGGACGTTCCCTTCTCTCCGGAGCGGCGGATTATAAACGCGACCAAATGCGCGAAGGGCTGGTACTGCAAAAGTTTTTTCACGACATTGAAATTTACGCGCGATGGATTTCTCAAAAGTCCAAAATAAATTTGATGCAAAAGAAAGGCGTTGAACACGGCTGCAAGCGGAAAGGCAAAAATCGCGATGTCAAGGCCAAAATAAACGTTAGCGATTGAAAAAAGGGCCGCAAAAATCGCGTCAAGCAAAAATACTGTTTTTAAGTTTTTCATACAGCGGCATTCTAGCGCAAAAACGGCATTCAGTCTATAATGTCATTTATGGAAACAATTTTTAACGTTCAAGAAGGCCTTTCCTTTGTAGACGGCGACAAGGACTTGTACAAAATTTTGCTTGACACGTATGTCGAAGAAAATAAATTTGATCCGGACACTTTTAAGGCCTTGATTCAAAAGAAAGATTTTGAGGCGGCCGCAAAGGCTGTCCACAAAACAAAAGGCGCGTCCTATCAAATCGGCGCAAAAACAATCGGAGACGCGGCCCAAAAATTGGAAGACCTCTTGCGCTCAAAGGCTACGCCCGACGAAAATCTTGTCCAAGACTTTTGCGACTCCTACCAAAAATGCCTTGAGGAAGTCGCGGCCGCAACGGCGAATCTTTAAAGGCCAAAAGCCTTGTCAAAGTTTTTTTCAATCGCTGCGGTAAAGTCAAAAAACGAAGGCCGCGCCTCAAAGGGGCTGCCGGCCGCGCGAATTTCAAAGGCGGCCTGGTAAACGTCGGCGATCTCTTGCGGGCTTGTGGCAAGCTCGCCCTTTAAGGTTTGGTAGGGAGCGTCGGTCTCCAAAAGCAGACGGTCTTGCGGCAAAGAGCGGACGCATAGAATCGCTTTTTTTGCTCCGTTCATCAAAGGCTTTCCAAAAGAAAAGTAGGCGTTGATTCCTTTTGCAAGAAGGGAACTGGCGTCGGCCGGGCTTCCGGCAAAGGAATGGAATACAACCGCCGGCGCTTTTTTTAGCGCTCCAGCCGCGGCGAAAATTTCTTGCATCGCTTTGCGCGCGTGGACAAGCGCGGGGACTTGATAACGCGCGGCCAAGTCAAGCTGGGCGGCAAAGGCCTTTTCTTGCTTTTCGCGGTTGGCGGCAAATTCAGGAGTGAAAAAATCAAAGCCGCACTCGCCTATCGCCGCGATTCGTTTTTCTTGCAATAGGCCTTCCAAAAAATCAAGGTTTTCCAAAAGCGGCTCTTGCGGGTGCAAGCCAAAGGACTGGATTAATTCGGAGGCCGCGCCTTTTTGCTTTTGAAACAAAGCGTTCAACTCTTTGACGCGCGCTTCTTGCGCCAAAAACTCGTCCTTAAAATGCGCGGCGGTCACGCCTCGGCCTCTTGGCAGAGAATGCGTTCCCAAAGCCGCTTCCGACGGAATCAAATGAAAGTGGGCGTCGCAAAAATTCACTAAACTATTTCCTCCCCTTTCCGACAATTATAGTATTAGAACTTGCGCTTGGCAAGAAAAATTTTGCTTTTATTTAAAATTGATAGGAGGAAATTATGGGAACCTATACATTGAAAAGCATTGGAAACGCAAACGACTACATGACAATAGTTCGCGAGGTTGAAGACGGCTACGTCGTTCGCATCGTGCGCGATCAAGACGGATACAACGAAGTAAAGACCGACTACATCTCAAAGTCGCTCTTTGAAAGCTGCGTAAGAACCGGCTACCTTACAAAGATAGACCACGCTGTAGAAGCGATCAGCGCTTAACTTCAAGCCCACAGGCCGCGACAATCTCCATCGCGGCCTTAACTTTTTCTTCAACGCTTCCCTCTAGCGGAAGCCAATTAATCACAACGCCTTTTTTTTCCATTCCCCTAAACCAAGTCTCTTGCCTCTTTGCAAACTGGCAAATGGCGGTGCATAACAAGTCGCGCATCTCTTTTTGGCTTGAAAATTTTCCCTGCAAGAATTCTGAGACAAAGCGGTACTCAAGGCCAAGCTTTTCCAAGCGCTCCCAAGAGGCGCCTGCTTCATGCAAGCCTTTGACTTCTTCAACCATTCCTTCGTCAAGGCGCTCGTCAAGGCGGCGCGCTATGTTGGCCCTAAGCTTTTCGCGAGGCAAGGTCGTTCCCAAAATTATCGGGCGGATGTCAGGCCGCGGAGGCAAGGATTTTTTAAAGGCCTCGCATTCGGGGCTTTGGATAAAGGTCTCAATCTCAATCGCCTTGACGACGCGGTCGCGCTCCAACAAATCTCGGGGAACGTGAAGCGAGCCGCCCTTTAAGGCAAGGAGCATTTTTCCAAGCTCTTCAAGCGATTTGTCCGCAAGTTGGGCGCGCAATTTTTTGTCCTCCGGAACGGGAACCAAGTCGTAGCCGCGGACCACGGCGTCAACGTACATTCCGCTTCCGCCGACAACGACGGGAACGAGGCCGCGCGCTTGCATCTGCGAAAAGCATTCGTAAAAATCTTTTTGGTACAAAAAAACCGAGTACTCCTGGCTTAAGTCGGCCACGTCAATCAAATGGTATGGAACTTGCACGCCGTCAAGAACGTAGTCGGCCAAATCCTTTCCGCTGCCGATGTCCAAGCCCTTGTAGACTTGCCGGCTGTCCGCGGAAATTATTTCCGTTCCGAGCGCGCGAGCCAAGCGGACTCCGATCGCGGTCTTTCCGACGGCGGTGGGCCCAAGAAGGACGACGCAATTACAGTTTTGCGCTTGCATCATTGAACCTTGCAGATCGCGCGCTTAAGGTATTCGCTTTTCGGATAGCCCAGCAAGACCGGATGGTCTGGAGCCGCTCCGCCTTTTGACAAAATCTGGACGCGCCTGTGGCTGTCGCTTGCCGCCGCCGCAAGCATCGAATAAAAATTCGTTTCGTCAAAAAAGTGCGAGCAAGAGCACGTTACAAGAATGCCGCCCTTGTTAAGGATCCGCATCGCGCGCAAGTTGATTTCCTTGTAGCCGCCGTAAGCTTTTTTTATCATCTTTGCGCTCTTTGTAAAGGCCGGCGGGTCAAGGATGATGACGTCAAACTTTTTTCCTTCCGACTCGTACTGCTTGAGCAAATCAAAGACGTCGGCGCAAACGGCGGACACAACCTTCTCCGCTCCGTTCAACTTTATGTTTGTGTTGATCAAGGCGGCGGCGTCTTCCGAAATGTCGGCGCACAAAACGCTTTTTGCTCCGGCCATAAAGGCGTTGAGGCCAAAGGCTCCAGTGTGGCTAAAGGCGTCAAAGACGTTCTTTCCGCGGCAGTACTTCCAGATTTCCTTGCGGTTGAATTTTTGGTCAAGGAAGTAGCCGGTCTTTTGTCCGTTGGCCAAGTCAACTTGAATGCGGACGGAATTTTCGACAATCGTTATTGTCGCGCCGTCATTGTTAGAGCCGTCGCCGCCCTTAGGCGCCTTTATCCAGCCGCTCTTTAATTCCAAGCCTTCCTTTAAGCGGACGTCGGCGTCGCTCCTCTCGTAAATGGCGAAGGGCTCGGCGATTTTTTCAAGCGCGCTAATTATTTCTTTTCTAAAAACTTCGCAAGAAAGCGACAAGAACTGGACCAGCAAATAAACCTTGCTTCCTTCGGCGACGTAGCGCTCGCAAATAAAGCCAGGCAAAAAGTCCGCCTCGCCAAAGACAAGCCTAAAGGAGTCGCCAACGTCAAAATGCATTTTGCGCAAGTTCATCGCGTCAAAGATTTTTTTGTAAATGTATTCGCTTTTGTCCGCGTCGATTTCTTCGGCCTTTTCCGTTCCCAAAAGGCGCACTGTGATTTTAGAGGAACGGTTGAAAATTCCGCTCGCCAAAAAGGCTCCGGCGTTTGTGTAAAGCTCGACAAGCTCTCCGTCCTTGACGGGAAACGAGCCGCTTTTTTGGTCTTGAACGCCGTTTTCGCCGTCGCTCTTAGGAACGAACTGGCATTCCTTCCATTCGTTTCCTTCAAAATATTTTACGCGGCCAAGCTCGTTGTCAAAGGCCCACAAAAAGCCGCCCTTAATTTCTTTCTCTTCGTTCTTCTTTAAAAACACTCGCGGAAAATTCATATCATCACCCTATCGTTTTTATTTCTTTTTGTCATTATCCATTTGGTTGTTCTTTTTGCTCCAGTCAAAGAAGGAGTCGCCGTCCTTGTTTATCTTTCGCATAAAGGCAACGTAAGGATTGCCGGGATCCTGCGACTCCGCCTCGTCAAGCATGGCCGCGGATTTCTTAAAGTCTTTTTCCTCAAACAAAAACTGCGAGTAAAAGACGCAGGCAAAAAATTTCTCGGCCTTGTTCTTGGCGGCCTTTACTGCGTTCTCAAAAGCCTCGCCGGCCTTTTTGTCGCTTCCGCCGTTAATGCCTGGCGCCCAGTAATACCACTGGCCCAGATTGTTCCAGCCGTAAGAAAAGTTTGGATCCCGTTCCACCGACTCCTTGTACTTGTCGCGCAAGGACATTCCGCTTTTCATAACTTCCGAAAGCGAATAGGACATATAGCAAGAAGTGACGTCGGCGCTTGTGGCCAAAAGCCAAACGCCTGCCTTGTCCTCGCCGTTGGCGGCGAACCAAGCTTCGTTTTTTTCCTTCAGCTCTTTAAGCATTTTTTTTAGCTGGGCCTTGGTTCCTTTTTGCTTTCGCAAAAAATTGTATTTTTCCATCACGATAAAATTGACCAAGACCAATCTGTCTTCTTGCGCGCTGAACGTGGAATCTATCGCCAACTTTTTTTCAAAGTCCGCCACTCGCGCCAAAGCCGCGTCGGAGCCAAGGCCCGCGATTTTCATTCTTAAGCTCATAAAATCGTCTATCGCTTTTTGAGCGGCTGGAGTCACTTCCGCGCTTGCGCATAAATTCCAAATAAAAAAAACGGCGGCAAAAAAAACGCCAAACAATGCTTTTCTTTTCATAGGACCTAAGTGTATACTTTTTTGAAAAAAAATGATAGAGTGCCATTATGAAAAAAGTAAAGCAAGAAAAAAAGCGCGTCATTTATTATTCCGACGAACTAAACGACGAATTTTCTGAAATGCAAATCAAGGCCATTCCGATCGACCAAAACTACGACTACGGACAAAGCGGCCTTTGGTGGAATTTGCAGCGCTTTTTTTGGTACAGAATATTTTCAATGCCGATAGCCTGGCTCTGGCTCAAGCTAACATACCGCCACAAAATCGTGAACCGCCACGTCCTAAAAAAATGCCCCAAAGGGCCGATCTTTCTTTTCGCAAACCACACAAACCCGATCGCCGACGCGCTGATTCCAACCTTTGTGGCTTTTCCCAAAGGCGTCTACGTAATCGTCCACGCCAACAACGTTTCGATTCCCGGCCTTGGATTAAAGACAAGAATATTGGGCGCGCTTCCGCTCCCCGACAACTTGGGCGCGACAAAAAATTTTATGGAAATCGTAAAAAGGCGCGTCGCCGAAAAGCAGGCGATTTGCATTTACCCAGAGGCGCACATTTGGCCTTACTACACAAAGATCCGCCCCTTTTTGGACGTGTCCTTTAGGTACCCCATTCAATTCAAGACGCCCGTTTACTGCTTTACCAACACTTACCAAAAAAGGCGCTTTTCCAACAAGCCCAAAATGGTCACTTACTTTGACGGCCCCTTTTACGCCGACGAAAGCCTCGGCTCAAAGGAAGCGCGCCTGGACTTGCGGAACCGCGTCTACGAGGCGATGAAGGCCCGCAGCCTCAACAGCAACTTGGAACTGATTCAATACATAAAAAAGGAAAATAGCGATGATTGACATTTTGTTTTGCGGAAACTCAAAGATTTTTGACGGAATCCTCACTTGCATGCTCTCAATCCTAAAAAGGACTGACACAAAAGAGCCCTTTAACTTTTACATTTTTACGATGGACATAAGCCGCGTAAAGCCCGAGTACACTTGCATCAGCGACAAGATGACGGCCTTTTTGGAAAAGACCGCAAAAGAATATAATAAGGAAAACCGCGTCACAAAAATCGACGTGACCCAAATCTACGAAAAGGAATTCGGCGGCTGCCCCAACGAACAGTGCTATTGCTCGCCCTACACGCTCCTCCGCCTTTTGACGGACTTGGTTCCAAACATGCCCAAAAAGCTCCTTTACCTTGACATAGACCTTATGTTCAACCGGGACGTCCGGCTCTTGTGGGACACGGACGTTTCAAACTATGAATACGCCGCCTGCCGCGACCATTACGGAAAGATAATCTTGTTCTTTAGGCGAAAGTTCATCAACGCGGGAGTCATCTTGTTCAACCTTGAGGAATGCAAAAAGACGGGCCTTTTGGAAAAATCGCGCAATCTCATAAAGACCAAATGGCTTTTGTTCGCGGACGAGTCGGCGATAATCCTTAGCACGACCAAGCAAAAAGTCCTAAGCCAGCGCTTCAACGACCAAAAGTTCCTCTACAAGGACACGGTAATCCGCCACTTTTCAAAGCGCCTTTTTTGGCTTCCCTATCCGCACGTCGACAACATCAAGCAGTGGCGGATAACTAAAGTTCACAAGATTTTTGGATACGAGAATTTTGACGACGTTCTTTACGAATACGTGTATTTAAAGCGGAAGTTTGAGCTGGAAAACGCCTAGTCGATTTTAACGGCGCCTTGCCGGATCACTTTGGGCTCCCCGTCCAAAAGGCTGACAAGGGTGCTTGGAAGCACGTTTTTTTTGTCGCCGTCGCGGACAAAAAGGTCTACGACGCCGCCAAAGTCCCTTAAAATATCCTCTTCTGCCTCCAAGACAGGCTTTCCGCTAAAGTTTACGCTGGTGGAATAAATCGGGCCGCCGCAAAGGCCTATCACGCGCCTAAGCCATTCGTCTCCAGGGCAGCGGAAGGCAGTGGCGTCACGGCCGGTCAAAGCCTTGTACCAAGCGTTGTTTTTGACAAGCAAAGTGAGGGCTCCGGGCCATTTTTGGAGAAGCTTGGAAGGAATTTCTTGGTCAGTGTATTTGTAAATGTCCAAGGGATCTGAAATTAGCTCGATTAAGGGCTTTGATTCGGGGCTTTTTTTGATTTGGTCGATTTTTAAGTCAAGGCCGGATTTCCGTGGGCCTTCCGTTCCTTCCGCCCCAGAAATGGCCAGGGCGCTAAAGCCGTAAACGGTGTCTGTCGGCAAGACCGCTATTTTGCCATCCAAAAGGATTTTAGCGGCTTTTTGGGCGCTTTCCGCCTCAGACTTGAGCGACGTCATAGACGGGAATGCCCTCTATCGTCTCAAAGCGCTTTTTCTTAGAAAAGGACTTTACGCCGTAGGAAACGTCAAAGAGGAAAATGGCGGCGGCAAGCAAAAGGCCTACGGCCAAGCCAGCCCCCTTGCAGAACCATTCGCTAATATAAGCGACGGGAACGCTCTTAAGAACGCTGCCTGTGTCGTACATTATGCTTTTTGCGGCTCCAAGGCCCTTTATCTTTACAAGCTTTTCGCCGGGAAAAACGTAGTCCAGCTTGCGGGCGTAGGCCGCGATAACGTCGGCGTCATCCCTAATGGCGGTTTTTTCCAAGTTAAGGTCGTCGTTTATGTTCTGAATCTCTTGCGTCCTAGCGCTTATTACTTTTTTTTGCGCCTCAAGCTGCTTTTGGGCCCAAACGCCGTTCTGCCCCCAAAAAAACGAAAGAAGGGCGTACGCAAGGGTTCCGGCAAGCAGCGCCGGCAAATATTTTCCAGTTTTCATTATGAATTTATTATCGGAAAAAAATATAATTTTCTTATTGGAATTTTTTGAAATATGCGCTATAATTATCAAAATGGCAAAACGCGCTTTTATATAAGAAAAATGCGCGCAAATTCAAAAAAACGGCCGATAATATTATGAAAAGTTTTTTATAGGGGAATGAGACATGAGCGACTCAAAAGATCTCGACAAATACGGTGTGTGGGTAAAAAACTCGCCAAAAGACATAAAGGGAGAAGACATCGAAATGCCTGAAAACGCAATCGACGACATCGACTTGCCGTCAGACGACGACATGTTCAACGACATTGAATTCCCGATGACCGCGGAAGACTTGCCGAAAAACGATACAAACGAAGAAGCCCAAACAGAAATCTCAGACTTGGACATCGACATAGACATTCCCGAAACGACCGACGAAAGCGCAGAACTGGAAGACGACAACGCGGACACAACGCTCAGCCCGGACGAGCTTACCAACATTACGGGCAGCATGGAAGGCGGCGCCGACGAAAACGAAGACACAACCCTTAGCCCCGACGAGCTTATGAACATTACAAGCGACATGGAAGGCGGCGCCGACGAAAACGAAGACACAACGCTCAGCACAGACGAGCTTATGAACATAACGGAAAACCAAGACATCCCGACGGAAGAAGCCTCCGAAGAACCCGCTTTGGACGACTTTAACATTGACGACTTGGACATCACAAAAGAAACCAGCGTTGACGACATACCGGACGGCGAAGTTGACTTGGACGACTTTATGAGCGACTCGTCAAGCGCGGCCCCCATCGCCGACTCCACCCCTGACGGAGACGTAGATCTCAGCGAATTTATGGACGGAGACGACGGCGAGGTTGACTTGGGCGCCTTTATGGACGACGCTCCCTCAAGCAAAAAGGAAGCCAAGCCCGAAGAAATTCAAGACGAAAAATCCTTGGACATCGACGTCAGCTTTGACGACACCGCCTCTGAAATCGCGACGGAAGACAACACTCCGGAACCTGCCGCGGAAGCTCCCGCAACAAGCGCGGCCGCATCCGCGGACGAAGCGATGTTCTCAGACTTTGAAGAAGACGCCGGCGTAAAGAAAGCCGCGGCCGCCGCTCCCGCCGGAGACACAGAGGAAGTTGACCTTAGCGACTTTGGCTTTGACGACGACGATTCAAACATTGGAATGACAAACGGCCCCGACAGCGCGCAAGCGGCAAAGGCCGAAGTCGTGGACTACGACATGAAGGTAAGCGCCGACGACGATTCAAAAACGCCCAGCGTCCAAGACGTTCTTTCCGGCAACGTCGAAAGCTCCGCTGACAGCGACGACGACTTTACCGCTACAGAAAGTTCTGGAGCGGCCGCCTCCAGCGCCAGCCCCGAGATCAGCCAAAAGGGCCAGGAAATTCTCTCTCAGATTATGGGCGAGCTTTCAAGCCTTAAGGACGAAATCCGCAATCTCAAGACAGACTTTGCCGGTCTAAAAGACCGCCCCGCTCCCGCCGCCGGAACGGATTCAATCCCCGCGGCGCAAAGCGGAGAGACAAAAGAAGAGGATACAGGCTTCTTTGGCGCGGACGATGACGGCGACGACACAATCGCGCTTAGCGGCAACGAGCTTACAAACATTTTGAGCACAGCGGAATTTTCTACGGAAGACGGCGGCGACGGAGTCGAAGAGCCTTTCGTAGTTGACTCCGACATGGAAGAGCCGACAATCGACACGACAGAAATCACTCCCGAAGACTTGGCCGGAACGACCGACGAGTTTGGAGAGGAAAACGTTCTGCCCGAAGAAATCAGCGTTCCTAAAATCGACGACGACATCACAGTTGAGTCTTCAAACAGCGACTTGATGGATTCTGTCGTCAACACTGACGAAATGCAGGCCGACATGGCTCCGCAAGAAAGCCTCAACTCAGAAGCGATTGACGAAATCATGCAAGAAGACGTGTCAATCGCCGACTCCCTTGACGACGACAAAATAAATTACATGAGACAAGATTCTTTGGATGACGGCAGCGTTGTAAGCGTTGACGACATCGTAAAAGAAAATGTTTCTTTGCAAGAAGACTCAGACAACGTTGCGGTTGGCGTCGGAGACGACATCAACGCAGCCTTTGAAGAAGCGGACGCAACCGAGTCCGACATCACCGACTCTGCCTTGGCCGAAAAAGAAGCCTACGAAAGCTCAGTTTCAGACATCATGAAGGAAAACGTTTCCTTGCAGGAAGATTCTGACAACGTTGCCGTCGGCGTCGGAGACGACATCAACGCCGCCTTTGAAGAAGCGGACGCAACCGAGTCCGACATCACCGACTCTGCCTTGGCCGAAAAAGAAGCTTATGAATCTTCAAAGTCGATGGAAGAGGAATTCTCCCTTGACATCGGAAGCGAAGACGAAGAGCCTGTTCCAGAAACTTTGGACGAAAGCCTTTTGCGCGACACTCCCGAGCAGGAGCCGTCAACGGACGACACCTTTATCGACGAGTCGATCTTTGACGACAACGCTTCGGAAGACACAACGGTTGCTGAGACTTCAGTTGAAGTTCCCGCAGCAAGCGCTGCCGCCGCCGCTACGTCAGACAAGACTGTGATTACAAAGGACCTCAAGTCAGAAATCGTTTCTGTGCTTTCATATATGGATCAATTGCTCGAAAATCTTCCCGAAGACAAAATTACGGAATTTGCAAAATCAGAGCATTTTGTAACATACAAAAAACTCTTTGACGAGCTTGGTCTTTCGTAAAAATGGGATTGCTAAGCATCGCTTGCGGCAAGAATTCCGGCCTTAAGGCCAAAGCCGAAAGCGCTTCAATTCAAACTTTTCAACAATGGGCAAAGCAAAACGGCTTTGATCACTGCGGCGTTTTCCGTTCAAAAAACGGCCTTATGCTCCTTGAGTGCGCCAACGGAATCGACGCGCAAAGCGTTTTTAGCTCAATCTCAACTCAAGACTTTTGGAACGGTTCCGCGCGCTCCGACACATGGATTACCCTTGACCGAGAAAGCCCAAACTTTTCCGCCTTCACTCAATTCTTGGGAGCGGAAGCAAAGCCAGACGTAAAGGCTTTTAGAATTTTCAAGTTTACCGAAGGACAAGAGCTTTTTGTATTTTTCCAGTATTCATTTGAACCGGCAGGCTTTTTAAACGCCAAGGACAGCTTTAAGCAGGACTTGCTTGAAATCCTTAGGCGCCACAAGCAAAGCCTTATGTCGGAGCCAAAGTACGAAATGGTGGAAAAGCTTTCGGAACAAGGAAGCGTCCGTCTTTTCTTGATTTCAACAAAACGCGCTTTGGAAGAGACTACAGAAAAGATTGAGGTGAGCGAGACCACCCTCCTTAAAATTTTGGTCAACACAATCTTTGAGGAATTGTTCTACAAAACAAAAAAACTTTTCCAGGCGCCGGCCTTGATTTATTCAATCGACCCAGACGAGATAAAAGTGGCGGCCCTTGTCAATTCCGACATCGAAGATGAAATCCTTAAAGAGCAGCTTTCTCTTGAATACGCAAACCTTATCGGAACAGAAGCCGCAAAGAAAATAATCATTCTTACAGCCGGCTACTCCACAGACAACGAAGAAATCCACGACTATCTTTTGAGAGGCTGATTTTGGCCCTTGAATTCATACAAGCAAAAAACGCAAGCAAAAGCGCTAAAGCAAACGGCGTTACGCTTCATTCCTCTTACAATCCGCAAGTCGAGGGAGAGCGTTTTGCGCAAAGCCTTAGCCTTGACTTTATTCCAAAATACGTAATCATCGTAGAGGGCGCCTTAAGCTACTGCGCGCCCTTCATAAAAAAGCGCTTTCCAAACGCAAAAGTCGGAACGATTCGTTTTACAACCGGCTTTTCTGAATGCGACAAGGAATGGGACTTTTGCCTGTCCTTAAAAGAAAAAGGAGCCCCTCCCCTTTGCGACCGTCTCTTTGACCTTATGGGCGAAGAAGGCTTGTTCCAAAGCGCTTTTTTTGACTGGAAGCCCTCGGCCGCCGCCTGGCCGGAAGAATCAACGGCGGCTTGGGCCCAAATTAAAAGCGCCATTCAAAAAGCAAAGACAGTTTTAGGAACAAGAGAATACTTTGGAAAACGCTGGCTTAAAAACAAGCTCTTGTTTTTTAAGCGCCTTCAAAAACCGCTTTGCATAAAGCCGATCGAAAAGCCTGTTCTTGTTTGCGCGTCGGGCCCAAGCCTAGAAGGCGCGCTCGAGTCAATAAAAAAGGTTCGAGAGAAAATTTTTGTTTGCGCGCTTTCGTCGTCGGTCAGCGTTTTGGCCAACAACAACATCGAGCCGGACTTGATTTTAAGCGCGGACGGCGGCTGGTGGGCAAAAAAGCATTTGGACCCGTTAAGAAAAAACTTTAAGAACGTTCCGCTTGCGCTGGAGCCGGAAGCCGCATGCCCGTCAACGCTTTTGTCGCAAAAAGAAATTCTTCCCCTTTGCTATGACGACGACCAATTAAGCCAAAAACTTTTTGACGCGCTTGGCGCAAAAGCCTTGCCCGCCCGCAGGAACGGAACAGTCAGCGGAAGCGCTTTGGAATTGTTCCTTGCCCTTTGCGGCTCGGAAATATTCTTTGCTGGACTGGACTTGTCTCCGTCAAAGAACAAAAGCCACGCGCTTCCAAACGTTTTGGAAACAGAAAGAGACGCAAGCGATTGCAGGCTTAGAACAAAAGCCACGCGCCAAGCGGCCGCGGCTCTTCCGTCGGAAAGCTTAATGATTTACGAAGCGTGGTTTAAAAGCTATGACTTAGCCGGAAGAAAAGTTTACAGAATAAAGGGAGACGAAAATTTTTCAAACTCGCTTGGACAAATCCAAGACATAAGCGCAAGCGATTTTGAAGGCCATTGTTCAAAGCCGCACGGCGCGCAAAAAACGCTTTTCTTTGAACCACAGAACAATTTTTGCAAGCCTTTAGGATCGAACGACAAAAGGCGCCGCGTTATAAAAGACACATTCATAGAATGGAGCGGCTCGGAAAACTTTTGCCAAGAAATGTTCCCCGCGGATTACATTATGCTCAAAAGGGCCGCCAACGACAAAGACAGGCAAGAAAGGGAAAGCGCGATCGAGCGAAAGAAATCCAAATTGCTTTTAGAACTTTTTGGAGGCCAAGAATGAGCGCGCTTTACAAAAGCATCGTCACGGCAAAAACAGGCCTTGTGGTGCCGGAATACAAGTCAGGCAGGGCGGCCCATTCAAAATACGACCCCCAGCGCGAAGCCGAAACTTTTGGCCAAGAAACAGGCGGCGCGTCGTTTGCCGTGATTTTAGGAATCGCGGGCGGCTTCCACATAGACTCTTTTTTAAAACGAAATCCTGACTGTAAAATAATCGCGGTGGAAAAAAGCGCTCAAGACATTGCTTGGCTAAAAGAAAACGCCCCACTTGTAAAGGAACTTAGCCAAAAGCGCGACGTTATTTTTTGCGCGGCGGATTTTTCGTCAGACACTACACTCCCCGCCGCTTCCGACGCCCTAGAGCAAGTCCTGCTCCAAAATTACTTTCCCGCCCACTACGGCGCCATAAGCATTCTGCCCTTGCGCTCTTGGCTTCAAGAAATCCAAGACGACTACGAAAAGATTTTGGAGCGAATCAAAAGCGCCCTAAAAGAAATTTCAGCCGACTACTCCACCCAAGCCCACTTTGGCCGCCTGTGGACAAAAAACATTTTTTGCAACCTAAGCGTGTTGAATAAAATCCAAAAATGCGGCCAAGACAAGGCAAGCCTCGCTCCAAACGCCTTGCAAAAAACCGCGGCAATCATCGCCGCAGGCCCCAGCCTTGACCAAAGCGCAAAAGCCATTCAAGAGGCGCGAGACAATTATTTTGTAATAGCGACGGACACCGCATTAAAGGCTTTTGGACGCCGCGGCATAAAAGTTGACGCGGTGGTTTCGCTTGACGCGCAATATTTAAGCGCCGAGCATTTTAACGGCGCCAACAGCAAGGACACGATTTTTGTCTTGGACTTGGCGGCGAATCCTTCGATTGCAAAAAATGCGCAAAGCAAAAACGCGCGAATAGTTTTTTTTGATTCCGGCCATCCCTTGGTTTCTTTTGCAAGCCGCTATTGCAAGAGGCCCTTTGTCAAATTGCGCTCAGGCGGCGGAACGGTTGCGATTTGCGCGGCAGACTTTGCGCGCCAGTGCGGGTTTGCAAAAATCAAAATTTTCGGAGCCGACTTTGGCTACTCTAAAGGAAAGCCTTACACAAAAGGAACATACTTGGACGACCTATACATGGCCGCTCAAACCAGGCCGCAAAACGCCGAAAGCTTATTCACCAAGCTTATGTTCCGAACGGAACTTAACAAAAACCAGCGCGGATTTTTGCAAAGCCCCACGCTCCTCCGCTACCAAACGACGATGGAAGAATTCTTGGGCGACTACGAATGGAAGGATAGCGTCTACGAATGGAAGGTCTGCGATCTTTCGCAAAAGCCGCAAAACGCTCCGCTCTTTGAAGCCAACGGCCTTGACTTTGCCTCCCTAAAAAAAGACCTTGACGCGCTTGCGCGCGACTTGGACAAGACGGAACGTCTTGAGCCCCAAGAAAGCTTGATTTTGCCCGAAATGGCTTATTGGCGGCAAAAAATGGACAAAAACGGCCAAAATAAAATTTCAATAAAAGAGTTAAAAAAACTTGCGCTGAACAACATTCTATTGTATAATAAATTATTATGAATAAGAGGGGAATATCTATCGCGGCGTTCGCCATCGCGGGCGTCTTTGTCGCAACCGCAATTGCCTTTGCAATTTGCGTTTATTCTGACTACAATTCAGGCTTAAAAGCCGCCGGAGCCAAGTTTGAAAAGCTTTCTTCCAGAACTGCGGAAGCGAGCGAAATCTATCCAAGCGGTTCCAAAGAATTTATAAATCTATTCAATTCCGCCGTCGGCGCTCCAGAGATTTATGAATCCATCAATCTTAAAATCAACGGAAAAGACGTTTACGTTTATCCAATGGAAAGCCAGCGAGCCGCCTCGGTCTTTGTAAAAACCTTTAGCACTCGCATCGTTGGCGGAGACGGCGCGGACATTCGCCTTGACGCAAACATCCACACGGTCTCTTCTTCGCTGATTTATTACCGGGCAAAAATCGCCTTTATCATAATCTTGGCTGGAACCTTGCTTGCCTGCATCCTTTTACTTTCACAATACTTGGGCGAGACAGCGCAAGAAGACGGCGACGTTGAATTTAAAAAGACAAAGGTTGACGACGAATTTGGCGAATCGCTTTTTGACGAAGAAGCCGCTCCCGAGTCTGACAACGATTCGACCTCAGAGTCCGCGGATAACGACGCCGCTCCAGCCACAGAAACAAAACAAGAAGAAAAGGTTGACTACAATCCTTTGGAAAACGCTTACGCCGACCAAAAAGCGCAAGAAGGCTCAAGCGAAAGCCAAGCCGCTCCCTCAGCGCCTTCAGACCAAGTTCAGGCGCCAGCTGCCGAGCAAGGTCTTTTCTCTCCGGCCAGCGGCTTTGGTTGGGAATCTTACTTAGCCACACGCCTTGAATCGGAATTGGTAAGGGCCGCGTCAAGCGAACAAGACTTGGCCTTGGCCTTGATCAAGGTTCCAGGCATGACAAAAGAGTCAGACTATTACGGAAATGTTTGCCAAGCTCTGCAAAGCTTCTTCCAGTTCAAGGACTTTATTTTTGAATGCGGCGAAGAAGGCTTTGCGGCCATCATGCAACATTCCGACATAGACACAGCGATGCAAAACGCCGAAGTGTTGCACTCAGACATTGCAAGCGCGCTAAAGGCCGCCGGACAAGATTCCAAGCCTTTGATTGGCATTTCAAGCCGTTCGCTTAGATTGATTTCCGCGGAGCGGCTTAAGAACGAAGCCGAGCAAGCCTTGATTCACGCAGAAGAAGACCCCAACAGTCCGATCATCGCGTTTAGAGTCAATCCCGAAAAATACAGAAAATTCATCGGCGGCCAAGACGAAGATCAAGAGCAAGAAAATTAATTAAAAGATTTTATTTGCTTTCTTTAGGCGCAAGTTCCGGCTGCTCAAGTTCGGCCGGAATGTTTCCCTTGCTTTCGTCTTTGGGCGGATTAAGCGCGGCAGAAATCTTTTCGTCAAGCGTCTTGATTTTTTCTTCGTCGGGAAACTTTTCTTTAATTATTTTTAATTGCTCCTCCGCTTCCTTGTACTTTTCCAAGGTCACAAGAACAATCGTGTAATTGACAAGAACTTCGGCGGAATTTGGATTGCTTGTTGCAAGCTCCAAGTAAAGGCGCTCGGAGCGCTCAAAGTCGTTGGACATAGCGTAGATGTAGGCCAAGGCCTCTTTTGCGCTTAAGTTGTCCTTGTCCTTTTTTACAATCTCTTCGTAAATGCCAGTAGCCTTGGACCATTCTTTTGCCAAGGCATAGGAACGGGCCGCCTTAAAGTAAGCGGCGTTGTGGATGTCCTTGTTGGACGAAGCTTTTATGTAATATTCCGCCGCCTTTGTGTAATTCTTTAGTTTAAAGTATTCTTCGCCTAGATTGTAGTACTCGATGAAAATATTGTCTATCGCGACTTTCTTTTCGCCGGGAATAATGAACTTTGTCGTCTTGCAAGAAAAGAAAGTCATTGCGACAAGAATCGCAGCGACCTTCGCTAAAAAGGCGGCGCGGCTTTGCATCAGTTCTTGTCCAAAACCATAGACTCAATTTCGGCAAGCTGCGAGTTGTACAAACCGTTGATGGTGCTTCCGTAATTGGCGATAAGGCGAATGATGTTGCGGGGATTTTCCTTTTTGTCGCAGCCGTTCAAGCGGTCTCCGGCGTCTCCCAACCCCGGCATGATGTAAGCGCTTTTGTTAAGAGCGGGATCCATCCACAAGGTGTAGCAAACGCAATTGTCAAGAGCGCGGCTAATGCGGAGCGAGCCTTTAAGCGCCGAAATGATGTTAAAGAACTTGATTGAGCGCGGCTTTACGCCCTGGCTCTGAAGATACTTTACGACAGTGACCAGAGAGCCGCCTGTGGCGTTCATCGGGTCGGCGAAAATCAAATCCTTTCCGTCCAGCTGCTCAAGGTTAAAGAAAGACTTTTTAAGGTCAAGAATGTACTGCATGTCGTTTTCGTGCTTTGTGTCGTCGCGGTTGATCTTAAAAAGCGCGAAGGGCGTTACGTATCCATTTGAAGAATACTCTTCGATTTCCTTTGACATGATGATGCTGGGCAAAAGAGCGCCGCGCAACATTACGCACATGACAGAGTTTGAAATCTCCGAGTCAATGTCCGGAATCTTGTGAACGGCGTAGTTCTGCACCGGATTTGTTACAGGAGTGGAAGTTACGATGTAATTCTTTTTGTCCGAATGAGGGCCTGTATAGGCCAAGCGGAAAAGCATTTCGTAGGCGCGCTGTGTGTAGTAAACAAATTCGTGATTGTCAGTCTTAATGTTGCGCAGCTTTGAGATAACATGGCTGGCTTCGGCGTGGCTTCCCTCCTCCGTCTCAAAAGAAAAAACTTTGATTGAGGGATGCTTTTTAAGGATGTCCTGCATCACGTGGCCCATCTTGTCAAACTGTTCAATCGTCTTGGCCTTGTCAAGGGGAACGAAAGTCTTCATCGTCTCCTCGTACATAGCGGCCAAGTTTTTGAGATCCGCGTGGTCGCCTTCTGTCAAATATCCGTCAAGGTCTTCGGCCTTAAGAATGATTTTGTCTTCCGCCATAATTGTCTCCTGTCTTTTTGTTATTATCGAATTCCAAGCATGTTCTGCATTTGCGAAAGCGAAACTTGAATGCCGGTCACAGAAAGGTGATGGTCGTCAACCATCGTCACCTTAGAGTCCGTCATCAAAAGAGCCACTTTCAGGAAAGCCACGGCCTTGGCGATAAGGTTGTCCTTAGAAAATTCCATGTTCAAATCAACCGAATACTTGCCCGAAGCCAACTTTGTGAACTCGCCTTCGATAAAGTTCAACTGGAAGATTGAAGAAGAAAGGCTTGTTCCCAAAAGATTTGTGATGAACGAAAGAGGCTTGTTCATGTAAAGGCGAACCGTATTGACGCTAGAGTCTCCGACAAACTTGTAGGCTTCGCTGTCCTTCCAATCAGCCTCGTTTGAATTGTTTGAAACTCCGCTCAAAATGTCAGAAAGAATTTGAGAATTGGCTTCGCTGTCATATTTTTTCAACTGAGGAACAATGTCGCTTGCGATCAAAATCAAGTTGCTTCCGGGATTGCAAATCTGGATGCCAGACTGCTTTTCGGTGTAAACCTGATAGATGCCGGCCGCGTTTACGTTCTGAATTTTCTTTGTAAAATAATCGGTAGAAGAAAGCGCAAGCTTGGAGGCGGTTGAAACCGTTCCGTCGCAAGCGATTTGAACGCGGTTTTTGTTGGAGGCCGAGCCCAAGCCGATGTAAACGCGCTCGATGCTGTCAGTGACGTTCTTGATGTACTTGTCCGAAACGTCGCTTCCAATCATCTTCTTTAAGAGGCTGTTTGTAAATTCACTGTGAACGCCCACAGGAATGCTCATGTAAACCAAAGAGTCGGAATCAAGCGTGTCAAAAGCGTTTACGTTTACTTTTGAACCCATAACGGACGCGCAAGAAACAAAAGCCGAAGCGCTGGCAAAAACCGCAAGGGCGGCGATTGCAGCAAAAACAAAACTGTTAATTCTTTTCAATTTTTACTCCCCATTTTTTATCGTCGGCTTCAATGACTGAGCCGCCGTCAATATTTGTCCACTCGGCGCTTGCGGCCAAGGTTTCGCCAGTTACAAAGTCCGCGAACATAGTCCACGCGTCTTTAAGCTCGTCGTCGCCAAAGACCTTAAGCTTTATGCGGTCTGTTACGCTAAGTCCGCTTTCCTTTCGGAGATTTTGGATTCCGCGAACCAAATCGCGTACATAGCCTTCTTTCTTAAGCTCGTCGGTGATGTTTGTCTCAAGGCCAACGGTAAGCGTTCCGTCGTTGACAACCTTAAGGCCTTCCTTTTCGATTCGCTCCACGATAATCTTTTCTTCGGTCAAATCGACGCTCTTTCCCTCAACGTCAAGAGCGAGCTTTGAGCCGTCTAAGATAGACTGGATTTCTTCCTGGCCAAGCGCGGCGATTTTTGTGGCCGCGGCTTTCATCAAGCCGCCAAGCTCTTTTCCAAGAACCTTAAAGTTGGCCTTGGCCTTGTATTCTACAAGCTCGTCTTCGCGGTCGTGGAAGACAACTTTCTTTACGTTAAGCTCTTCGCGAATCGCGTCTTCCATCTCGGCCAAGACTTTCTTTTCTTCGGCGTTTCGGGTGACAAGGGCGACGGCGGCCAAGGGCTGGCGGTTTTTGATGTTGAACTGGTTTCGCAAGCTGTGGCCCATAGACACGGCCTTTTGAACTGTGGCCATCTTGAACTCAAGCGCCTCGTCATGCCAAGCCTCGTTGTACTTGGGCCAATCGCTAAGGTGAACGCTTTCGGCGTCGCCCGAAACCTTCAGGTTCTGCCAAATCTGTTCCGCGATAAAGGGAACAAAGGGAGCGCTTACTTGCGCGAATGTCTTAAGCGCCAAGTACAAGGCTTCGTAGGCTTCCGCCTTGTCGGAATCGTTTTCGCTCTTCCAAAAGCGGCGGCGGCTTCTACGGATGTACCAGTTGTTGAGCTGGTCGATAAAGGCCACAATCGGATCAATCGCTCCGCTAAGGTCGTAGTCGTCAAGCGCCGCGCTTACGTTCTTTACCAAAGATTGGGTCACGCTCAAAATCCAACGGTCAAGCGGATTTTGCGGCATGGAATTTTCGAACAACTTTCCGTTGGGCTGAATCTTGTCGATGTTGGCGTACGTTACAAAGAATGAGTAGCTGTTCCACAAAGGAATCAAGATAGACTTAAGGACTTCCTTAACTCCGTCGTCGGAATAGCGCAAGTCGTCGGCCTTTACGACCGCCGAGTGCATAAGGAACAAGCGCAAGGCGTCCGCGCCGAACATATTGATCGCTTCAACCGGATCGGTATAGTTCTTGAGCGACTTGGACATCTTGCGGCCGTCGCTGGCCAATACCAAACCGTTTACGATGCAGTTCTTGAAGGCGGGCTTGTCAAAAAGCTCGGCGGCCAAAACCGTAAGCGTGTAGAACCAGCCGCGAGTTTGGTCAAGGCCTTCGCTGATAAAGTCGGCAGGGAAATGCTTTTCAAAGAATTCCTTGTTCTCAAAGGGATAGTGAAGCTGCGCGTAAGGCATGCTGCCCGACTCAAACCAGCAGTCAAAAACTTCCGGGATGCGCTTCATCTTGCTTCCGCAAGAACACGGGATTTCAATCTTGTCTACAAACTGTTTGTGCAAATCGTCGGGATAAGTTCCGCTCAATTCCTTAAGTTCTGATCGGCTTCCGACGCAGACTGTCTTTGCGCAGTCGGGGCACTTCCAAATCGGAATCGGGTTTCCCCAATAGCGGTTTCGGCTGACGGCCCAGTCGCGAGCGCCTTCAAGCCATTTGCCAAAGCGGCCTTCCTTAATGTGGCCCGGCTGCCATTTAATTTGGCTGTTGGCCTTTAAAAGCTGGTCGTTCTTTCCGGCAACCTTTACGAACCAGCTTCCGATTCCGCGGTAAATAAGCGGAGAGCCGCATCGCCAGCAGTGCGGGTATTGGTGCTTGATTTGGTCGCGCTTAATCAGCTTGCCCTCTTTTTTTAGGCGGTCCATGATGTCCTTGTCGGCTTCTTTTACAAAGCGGCCCTGGTAGTCCGGAACTTCTTTTGTGAATTTACATTCGGCGTCGATCGGTTCCATAAAGGGAATCTGAGCCCTGTCGTCTTTTCCGGCGTTCTCTTTTTTGAAGACTTGGCTGTCGTCTTCGCCAAAGGAAGGAGCCAAGTGGACGATTCCCGTTCCGTCTTCTGTCGAAACGTAGTCCGCGTTAAAGAGGCGGAAAGCGCCGTCGGAACCGTCTTGGTTTTTGGCAAGATTCGCAAAGTAAGGAAAGAGCGGCTCGTACTTGGCGCCCAAAAAGTCCTTGCCTTTCTTCTTGTAGACAACCTCGTATTCGGCGGCGTCCTTGTAGTAGGCGGCAAGACGGCTTTCGGCCAAAATGTAATGGTCGCCCGAATCCTTGTCCAAGATTTTTACGTAGTCGATGTCCGGGCCCATCGCCAAGCCTTCGTTGGAAGGAAGGGTCCACGGCGTTGTCGTCCATGCCAAAAAGTATGTCTTTCCGTCGGCCATGCTGGGGTCGTCAATGCCCTTGGGCGCGGCGGTAATCTTAAAGCGAATTGTAATCGCGGGGTCCTGGACTTCCTTGTAGCCCTGGGCCAATTCGTGCGATGAAAGAACCGTGGAGCATCTGGGGCAATACGGAAGAATGTACTTTCCTTCGTAAATCAAGCCCTTGTCCCAAAGGGATTTGGCAACCCACCAAATGGACTCCATATAGTCGGGGTTCATCGTCTTGTAGTCGCGGTCAAAGTCAACCCAGCGGCCCATGCGGGTTATGGTCTTTCGCCATTCGCCTGTGTATTTGAGAACGCTGGCGCGGCACTTGTCGTTAAAGTTGGCCACGCCGTATTCTTCGATTTCGTGCTTGGAGTTGATTCCCAACTCCTTTTCAATCAAGTTTTCAACGGGAAGGCCGTGGCAGTCCCAGCCAAAGCGGCGGTCAACCCTCTTTCCTCGCATAGTCTGGTAGCGGGGAATTATGTCTTTAATTGTTGAAGGGATAAAGTGTCCAAAGTGCGGGAGTCCTGTGGCAAAGGGCGGTCCGTCGTAAAAAACAAACTCAGGGGCGCCTTCTCTTTGAGAAATCGACTTTTTGAAAATGTCGTTGTCGCTCCAATATTTTAAGACTTCTTCTTCCTGCTTGGGAAATTCCGCTTTGGGATCTACCGGCTTATACAAAACAAAGCTCCTTTAATCGAATATATCTTGACTATTATATCAAATAATTAAAAATTGTTCTATACATGCCGATAAATTAAAAGATGGAGCATAAAATGAAAAATATAAAAAAGATGCTGGCGGTCCTTGCGCTGGCCCTTATTTCGGCGGCAGCCTTTGCCAAAAACGCCCGCTTTGACGGAAGCCAATACAGCATTAACCTGGAATACAACGACAGCGCGATGCCTGGCGACCCAGTATTCATCAGAATGCGCTTTGAAAACATCAAGGCAAAGAAAAAGAACTTTTCCGTAGCCGCCAAGGCCGAGCTAAAAATTGAAGAAAAAAGCGTCGGAACGAGCGAATTTTACAACGTTCCCAAAAAAGGCTCCAATGAATTTATGACAGGCCTTCCAATCTCAAGCTGGGCCAAAATCGGCGAATACAAAATCGTCGTAAGCTATACAACCGGCGACGACATCGAAAAATCCTTTGAACTCCCCCTGCTTGTCGGCGAAAAAACCTTTGAAAGCGGCGTCATCACGCTCAACCAAACGATGAACAGCATCTCAAAGAACACAAGCCCGGAAAAAGTCGCTCAGTCAAAAAAACTCAACGACATCATAAACTCCATCAACGCCGAAAGCGTTTACAGCCTAAAGCGCTTTATCTTGCCGGTAAAATCAACGCGCCGCACCACTTCCTTTGCAGAGCGCATCATTTACAAGTATCCCAGCGGAAAAGAAAGCACGACAACCCACGCTGGAATCGACTTTGGCATCCCCACCGGAACCGAAATCGTCGCTCCGGCCAACGGAAAAGTCTTGCTTGCCGAAAATCGCATCGCCACCGGCTGGACAATCATAATCGAACACCTTCCGGGCCTTTACAGCATGTACTATCACATGAGCCAACTAAAAGTTAAGGAAGGCCAGAACGTTCAGCAAGGAGACTTGTTGGGATTGAGCGGAGCCACGGGCTTTGCGACCGGCCCCCACTTGCATTGGGAAATAAGGCTAAACTCTGTGATCGTAAACCCGGACTATTTTATCGACAACGATTGGTCATTTAACGAGGGCTAAAAACTCTTCCTCGTTTATAATCGCAATTCCAAACTTGGCGGCTTTGGCGTTTTTGCCCGAGCCGCTATTTTTATCATTTGTAACAAGATATGTCAAATCTTTTGTCACCGAACTTTTTGCCGAGCCGCCCTTCTCTTTTACCAAAGCCTCGGCGTCGGCGCGCTTCATTGTCTTTAGCTCGCCGGTAAAGCAAAATGACTTTCCAGCCAAAGCGCCGGACTTTCTTTCCTTAATCGTTATCGCTCCGCTTTTTGCGAGCGAGCGCATTTCGTCGGCGTTTTCGGCCAGGCCTTGCGCGAAGGCGGCGGCGGTGATTTGGGCAAAGCCGTAAACCTTTTCAAAATCCTCGGCGCTGGCGGACAAAAGCTTTTCCAAACTGTCAAAGCCGCCTTCGATGACTTTTTCGACCATTTGCTCGCCGATTCCTTCAATGTCAAAGCCGGCCACAAATTGCGCAAGGCTAAGGCTTGAATGCGCCTTAATCGACGCAACGACATTCTTGGCGCCCAAGGAGTCCTTTTCTTTTTGAATGCTTTCCTCATTTAAAAAATACGGAGTGAGCGTCGCTTCGTCCAAAGAGTAAATGTCAGAAATCGAGCGAAGCTTTTTGTCGCTAAAAAGCGCGTTGACAAGAGCGTCGCCCAAGTCGCGGATGTCGGAACATTCTATCCACTTAAATATTTGGTGCAAGACGCGCTTGGGGCAAGCCTTGTTGGGACAGTAAAGGCGGCTTGGCGTGTCCAAAAGCGCGCTTCCGCAAACCGAGCATTTTTTGGGAAACTCAATCGGCTTGCAATTCTTGGCGTCATCCGCGTGGGGAACCAAGCCCACAATCTTTGGAATAATTTCGCCGCGCTTTACGACGACAACGTGGCTTCCGATTTGAACGCCAAGCTTTCTTAGCGTGTCGGGATTGGCAAGGCTCGCGCGCTGGACTGTCGTTCCCGCAAGTTGGACTGCGTCAAAAATCGCGACGGGCGTGTAAGTCGCGCCGTTTTCGCTCCACTCCACCTCGCGCACTACGCTGACGGCTTCTTCCAACGAAAACTTAAATGCAATCTGCCTGTCGGGACGCGCGCGGCTTGCGTCATCAAGGTTGATCTCGCGCTCCTTTACTACAAGGCCGTCAATGTCATATTCAAGCGACGGCCGAGTCTCCATTACGGCGGCGCGGTAGTCGATGACTTCTTGCGGACTTTTGCATATTTTAAGCGGAACGGATTCAAAGCCGTTCTTTACAAGCCAAGCGATTTTCTCTTCTTCGTCTTTAAATGGATTGGGGCCATCGGTTGACAAAGCGTCGTAGGTTATAAGGCAAAGGTATTCGGACTTTTCGCCGTCCTTGCGTTTCATCAAGCCGTTGGCGGCGTTGCGGCAGTTTGCCTTATCAGAAAAATATTTTTTGTGAACGCTGTGGGTCATAATGACCTCGCCGCGAACGCCGCCGGTAAAGTTAGGCGACTTTTCCAAAAGGCTTAAAACGCCCTTCATTTTTTTTGCGTTTGCCGTAATGTCGTCGCCGACCGAGCCGTCGCCGCGAGTCACCGCGCGTACAAGGCGGCCCTTTTGGTACTGCAATTCAAGCGAGGCGCCGTCCAACTTGTACTCAACCAAATATTCGGGGTAAACATGCTTGGCCGCCCAAGCCAAAAACTGCTCGGGGTCGGCGGCCTTTTCTTGGCTTCCCATCGGCATAACATGCGAGGCCTTTTCAAAATTTCCGGAATCGGCTCCGACCTTTTTAAGGATTGGATGGTTGGGGTCAAGCGCTTTAAGCTCGTCCCAAAGCTTGTCAAATTCGGCGTCCTCAATCTCGGCCTCGCCGTTATAGTAGGAGTCCTGGTATTTTTTTATAAGCGCGGCAAGTTCGTCTATGCGGGCGCTTTCAAACAAGTCGGCCATAAGAAACCTCCATCAGTACGGCTGTCCGCGCGAGTTGGGTCGCGAGCGCGGATGTTGCCGCTTATGCGGCTAGCGAACGCTTTTTGGCTTGCGTCCGCTTATATTGCCGCTAATTTTTCACAAAGAAAAGTTCGCGTATAGTACGTCCCGCGTCAATGCCCTTTCGCTCAAACTTTGTCTCAGGCCGCCATTCTTGGTGTGGAGCGAAGCCGTCGTACTTGTTTTTAAGGCCAGATGTCGCCTTCAATTCCTCCATTGCCTCTTGCGCGTATTCTTCCCAGTCGGTGCACATATAAAGATAGCCGCCGTCCCTCAATTTTTTTTGCAGCAAGTCCGTGTTGGGCCGGCGCATAAGGCGGCGCTTGTGGTGCTTCTTCTTTGGCCAAGGATCGGGAAAAAAGACGTGAAAGCCGTCAACAGAGTTTTCGCCGATCATTTTTTCCAAGACGTCAAGCGCGTCGTGTTCGACAACATAAAGGTTCTTTAAATCGTTGGCGCGGATTTCGCTCAACACGCGGCCCACGCCCGGCTTGTGCACTTCTATCCCCAAGTAATTGTTGTTGGGATTTTCTTTTGCCATTTGAACCGTAGCCGCTCCCATTCCAAAACCGATTTCAACAATGATTGGATTTGTGTTTCCAAAAACATCAACCAAGTTAATGGCCGTTTCTTGAAAAGGAACGCAATAAATGTGCGACAAATCGTGATACGCTTTTTCTTGGGCGCTTGTCATTCGACCCGCTCTCATCACGTAAGTTTTGATCGTGCGGTAAAACGAATTGTCGCCTTGATCACTCGAGTCCATCAGACTGTTCTCCATTTTCGATTTCTTTTTTATCCTTATATATTTTTGGCATAAAGCAAAGCGCGCTTCCGGCGGACACTGCGTTCCTATAATACGAGGAATCCTTTACGCTTGCAAAAATCGCCGCGTCGCTAACCCAATTATTTTTCGCAGTGTCAAAATAAAGCAATTCATTTCCGTCAGAATATACCGCAACTCTTTTTTGCGGAGCGGAAACCAAGCCTTCAACTTTATCGCTTGTCGCCTCAAGCAAGGCGGCGTTTACTATGATTGCAAACACAGCCTTGTCTTTTTTTCCGGCCGCGTCAACGCATTCAACTTCATAGCTGCCCAAAGGAAACAAGGCTCTCTCTCCGGGAGCGGCAGGCGGCGGCTCCAAATGAGGCCAACCAGCCCACTGCCGGTTGCCCGCTTGGAACAAAACCGGCGAGTCTACATTCCAAGTGTATTCGCCTGACTTGACGCTAAAGGATTCAATTCTTCTAACGTTTGACGACACTTCCACAAAAACGCTAAGACGCTCGACAGGAAGGCTTTGCTCGTCCTCCCAATCCAAAATCAAATGCGATTGTACAGCCGCCGTCGCCACAGGATCGTCGGAGCAAGAAAAGCTGAAAATAGAAAAAATAAAAATCGCCGCAAGAAAAAAAGCGGGAGGAAAATTAAAATTAGCGGCAGGCGGCGGTTCGTTCATACTAGAAGTTGAATGTCAAAGTAATAACGGTCAAGTCATTGGCCGAGAATTGGTTTACCAATGAATCAAACTTTACCTTAACTTTTTTGCACGCGTCGTCCAAGTACGAAAGGTAGTACATGCCCAAATCGGTTCCTTCCTGGCCTTCGGGCATCTCGCGGTAAAAGTCAACCAAGGACCGCTTGTTTGTGTTGGCCTGCTGGGCAGCGTCGATTGTGTCCTTAACTTCTTGGAACTCGTCGGTCTTGTTGTAAATAGTGATTTGCAAGCGGCCTTGCTTTCCGATAGATGTGGAGCCGCCGCCAAGCTTCCAGCTAAGGAATACCAATTCGCCCTTGGCCTCAAGCTCGTGAACGATTTTTTTGCGGACGTCTGGATCAAGAATAAGCATGTTGATGTCGTCGCGGCCGCGGTACATATTCTGGGCTTCTTTTGTGATGTTTGTGTTTTCGCTGTTAAGGGCCAATTCCATAATCATCGTCGAGATGTAGTCGGCGACGCGGCTCTTGTCCATATAGCGCGAAAGAACCATTCTAGTCTGGCTTACCAATTCGGAGAAAGCCTCGTCCTTGTGGAACAAAGTGAAGATGTGCCAGTTAAGAAGGCTTAGGCGGTTCATGAATTTTTCGGACATCAAAAGATAGATGTTCTTTTCTTCGGCCGAGTACTCCTTGTTGGTCATTACGTTCTTCCAAATCGGAGTCAAAATGTTCTTGCGGATTTGGTCGATCAAGGCGTTTTTGTTAGAAAGTTCGGCGCGCAATTGCTTGTCGGAAATCTGAGTCTTTTCATCGATAAGGCTTCCTGCGTGGGTGCGGTTGTACTTGCGGACACAGTCAGTTTCGATAAGCGCTTGGAAAATCTCGCGGTCAAACTGCTTGTACATTACGGAGTAGACGACCAGTTTGGACAGGTCCATAATTTCCTGGCGCTTTGAAACAAATTCAGACATTGAGATTTCGATCTTTGAAATGTAATCGATCAAAATCATGTTTTGGATTGACTGCGGTGAAAATTTGTTCAAAGAAATTCCATACTCTTCGACATTGTCAGCCATCTTGATTCTAAGAAGCTTCTTTTTATGGCTGATAAAATTTGAAGTTCCGTCTTCCGTCAAAATGATTTTTAGCGGAAGATCAAGCATGAATTTTTTTCCGGATGCCATTAAATTATATTACTCCATTGAAAGGCGCCATTGCCTTACTAAAATTTAATTATATCACAGTTCTTTTGAATTGTCTACTAAAAAATCATTCCAAAACCGCTTCCACGGCCGCGCAAACGTCGTTAAGGCCGGCATAAAGCCGCTTTGTTCTTGGCAGACTGTCCAAAAAGATGCGTCCGTAGCGTTTTTCCATGATTCTTCGGTCCAAAACCACTACCGCTCCCTTGTCGGAGGAACGGCGGACCAAGCGGCCAAAGCCCTGCCTAAACTTTATTACCGCTTCCGGAAGGCTTAGCTCCATAAAGGATGAGCCGCCCCGACGCTCCACTTCCTCAGCCCTGGCCGCGAAAACCGGGTCGTTTGGAACGCTAAAAGGCAGTTTTACGATAATGACCTGGCTTAGCGAGCTTCCGGGAACGTCAATGCCCTGCCAAAAGGAGTCGGTCGCGAACAGGGCGCTAGTTTTGTCGTTCTTGAACTTGTCCAAGAGCCTAAAACGGTCGTCGTCGCCCTGCTTCATCACATTGATTCCCAACTTTGAAAGCTCGTACTGGCATGTGCTGTAGGCGCTTTTTAAGGAGTCGTAAGAGGTGAACAAAACCAGCGCCCTGCCCTTTGAGGCCTTTACAAGCTTTATCAAAGCCAGCTCAACGTATTGCTGGAACTCAATGCTGTCCGGAAACGGAAGGTCTTTTGGGCAGGCAAAAAGGACGTTCTTTTCGTAAGGGAACGGAGAGTCAAAGCCCGCGCTTTTCAACCGTTCCTCCTCCACAAAAGAAAGGCCAGTCCGGCGCGTCCAAAAGTCAAAGGAGCCGGCGATTTTTAGAGTGGCGCTGGCGCAAACAACGCTCTCCATCGGCTCAAAAACGCCTGTGTTCATAAGAGGCGCGATGTCCAAGGGCGTCCTTGAAAAAGTTATGTAGAACGGAAGTCCGTCCTTTACGAATTCCTCGTTTAGGCGCTGGCGCTGCATCCAAAAAACTTGGTCGCGCTTTTCGTCCCAAAAGCTAAAGTCCTTGCAAACGCTTGCGGCGTCTTCCAAACGTCTTGTAATCGCCTTTGTTTCCCAATAAGCGTTTTCCGTCTTGTCCTCGTCGGCGACATTGTCGCAAACCTCGCGAACAAGCGCGACCAAGCGGCTAAGCTCGCCTCCCAGGCTTGTAAGCAATGAAAGAAGCGGCGCAAAGGCCAAAGCGTTTTTTTCGTAAAGGCGCAAAGTCCACTCGTTGCCCAAAAGGTCAAGGGCGGCGGTCTCAAGGCTTTTGATGTTGTCCTTAATCCTGTCCACGACCTCGCCAATTTTTTCGGTATTGTCGGGCCCGTTTGAAAGCGCCGTCAAAGTAAAAATGTAGCCCGCAAGGCTGGACCTTCGTTCCCTGTACAAAAGGTTAAGCTGCTTAATGATTTTAAAGCGCGTCACTTGCTCGCTAAAAAAACTTGTGGCCGCTGACTCGATTCCGTGCGCCTCGTCAAAGACAATCCGCTTGTAGGGCGGCAAAACCGCCGCGTCGTCGTAACCAACCGCGTTCATTCGGCTTTCTATGTCGGCGAACAAAAGATGGTGGTTCACTACCAAAATTTGGGCGTCGCTTGCTTCCCTGCGCGCGGCCATTACAAAGCACCTATCGCGGAAGGGACAATGAAGGCCCATGCATGCGTCGCTCTCGGAACAGACGCGGCCCCAAAGGTTTTCGCTTGGATTAAAGTTTAAGTCGCTCCTGCTTCCGCTTGGACTGGACTTGGCCCATTCGGCGATTTGCTCCAAAGCCTCGGTCTCGGTCGTAAAAAGGTCGCGCTCCTTTCCCATTTCCTCAAGGCGGCGAAGGCATACGTAATTGTTGCGGCCCTTTAAAAGAACGGCCTTAAGGTCCAGGCCCAAAATCTTTTTTGCCGCGGGAATGTCTTTTTCGCTAAGCTGCTGCTGCAGGTTTATCGTTCCAGTTGAGACGACGACGCGCTCTTTGTTTTGGCTGGCCCACAACATCGCGGGAATCAAATAAGCGAAGCTTTTTCCGACGCCGGTTCCGGCCTCAAAGGCCGCGATTGAATTGTCGTTAAAGGCGCGCGCGATGTGGCGCAGCAAATCAACTTGAACGGGACGCTCCTCAAAGTTTTCGGACAACTTGCTTAAAGGGCCGCCGTCTTGAATGTAGGAAGCCGCCTGGTCTTCGTCCAGCGCGACAATTTTTTTTGGCGGAACGGGTTCCATCACCACATAGACGTTTTTTACTTGGTTGTCCACGATAAAAAAGCCGCAGAGGTTTTCGTTGGCTCGGCTTGCGACGGCCATGTCGGCGTTGCTTGGAGTAAGGTCTCCGCCGGGATGGTTGTGAATAAAGACGCAAGGCTCGCGGGTTTCAAAAAAATTTACGCCGACGCTATGCTCGTCACCGCGAGAGCAAGCCTTGATAGATGTGACAATGCAATTTTCGTTGATTTGTCCGACAAAGAAAACTTCGTTTCCGCCGGCGTCTTGAATCTCGCGCCGCATCTTTATGATCGCCGGCATCGAAATCCGCTCTTCCGCCTTCATTTTCCCACCCAAAAAAAAAGCGCCAAAGCAAAAGCTTTGCGCGCTATTCACATCTCCTACGGGAATTGAACCCATGTTGTCGGGATGAAAACCCGATGTCCTAACCACTAGACGAAGGAGACACGCTGACTTGCGTCAACATTAAAATACTAACATAAAAGAAAAAAAGTGTCAAGCGCTTTATCACATCATGTCGAACTTTTTGTTGAGCTTGGCGCGGAGGGCCTTGCATTCGTCGTTGTCCAAGCCAAGGCGGTTGGCGGCGTTAAGGTCCTCAAGCGACTTTTGGTAGTCCGACAAATTAAAGTAAGTCAAGGCGCGGCGGTAATAGGCGTGCGACTGAAAACCGTTTATCTCCAACGATTTTGTAAAGGCTTCAAGCGCCTTTTCGTTTTGGCCGGTAACGCCGTAAACGATTCCCATATAGTAAATCGAGCGGAAGTTGTCCGTTCCGTAATTGGCGCTTTTTTCAAAGTCCTCAAGCGCGTCCTTGTACTTGTTCTGGGCAAAGAACGCCATCCCCCTGTGCTTGTGGATTACCGAAAGGACGTTGTCATTAAGCTGGGACTTTGAGTTAAGAATGTCGGAATAAATCGTAACCGCCAAATCCAAGTTTCCGCTATTGTGGGCTTGGAGGGCGCGCAAAATCATGTCGTCGATCGTTCCGCGAACATAGGGGCTTACCCTGCCAATATCCTCTTGCTTGGCGGGAGCCGATCCTTTGGCGGCTTGCAAACCGTTCTCTTGGTCAGTGATGACGTCGGCCTTTTGGTAAAAGCTTTCGCGCCGCTCGTCAACCGCGCGCTGAAAATTCTTTTGGTAGTCGCGGATTTCCTGGAAGATTGTGTCGGCCAAGGAAAGAGAGGCGTTGACGCAAGCAAGCTTTCTTCTAAGCGGAGCGTCAAAAGGCGTGAACTCAGTTTTGTAAATCAACTCGTGCTCAACTTCGGCCCAAGCGTCCTGCAAAATCGTTCGCACTTGAATTTCACAGCACAGTTCCGGCGGAATCGGATGGTCCTTTACAAGGCCGGGATTCAACACGCTTAAGTCCAGGCACTCAGTCGGAATGTTTATCAAAATGTGAACGGACTCGTAGCCGAACTCCTTAAAGCTCATGCTCTCGCCCTTTCGCTCGATTTCGCGGACTGAATACTTTTCCGAAATCTGCTTTACAACATTGGATATGTCTTCCAAAAAGGCGCAGACAACGCGGATTCCAATCATGTCCGTAAGGCAAACCAATTGATTGGTTTGATAAATCGCGTCCGCCCTTTGCCTTACGACTTTTGCGTAATAACTTTTAAATGACTTTATTCTTGACTTAAGAACAGGCCTAGGATTCAAATCCAAATCGCCGGCAAGCATATTTTGAATGTTGTTAAGAATGCATGAAAAAATCGGATAGTAGGAATTGTACAATTCTTCTATGTTGCTTTTGCTTGGCATCTGTGAATCCACAAGTCACCCCTAAAAGTTTTTTGTAAAGAAAAAAGGGCTGCCCAAAGTCGGACAGCCCTTTTCGCTGAAGGCTTAAAAATTAGTTGGCGGCCTGGCCCTGGTTAGACTGGGCGTTAGATCCAGATCCCTCGTTCAAGCTTGAAGAGAATTCTGTCTCTGTAGCCAACTTGGCTTTTTCGAGATAGCGGTTAACCTGCTTGTTTCCAAAGCGCTGCATTTCAGCAGTCTGGCGCTCCGTCTCTTTCTTTGTGATGATTCCCCAAAGGTCTTCATCAGCGATGTCGCGGTCAGATGTGAGCAAGGCTTTGTCGTAAATTACCTTTACGTCCTTGAAGTAACCGATATAGTTTCCACCGATGTGCGCGCTGTCGCGGCATACCTGGAAGCCTGTGAACTTAACAAAAGGAAGTCCGCGAGGATAAATCGGGTATACGCGAATTTCGCGGTTGCGGATTTCTGAGATGTACTGGGGGTTGTTCCAGATCAAAGTCTTCCAACCGTCAAATCCGAGGTAGCCCATGAAGTAGCGGCGCTCGATGTTGTCGTTGTCCTTGAGCATTACGTACAATGAGTGAGGATAGTTCATACCCATTGTTGTAACGGCGATAGACTTGAGAGTTCCGACGTTCTTTACGACGCCGTATCCGTCTTCAAACAAAGTCTTGCCAGAAGCTTTCTGCTCGTCTGTCGGTTCCTGGCGAACGCCATTGTCGTCAGCGTCGGCCAAAGGCTCGTAAGCAGGGATGTCGAAAGCGGGAACGATTTTGGCATTGGCGTTGTTGGCCCAATCGGGGAAAATTACGCGAACGCCCATAACTTCTTTGCCGGCGAACGGAACATTGGCGCTGTCCTTTACAGGAGCGGCAACAACTCTTGAGTCGGCCAAGCTTCCAACATTGCGGGCAGAAGAGTTCAACTGAACTTCCCACTCAGGCAAAGCAAGCGATGTCTTCATCAACTCTTTTTGGTCGTCGGTGAATGTGGCGCCGGCGGCAACAGAAAAGTCCATTACAGTGCGTTTGTTCTGCGTGGGGTTGCCTGTCTGCTCATCATTGCAGCAGTCCGCCTGGAGCTGCGTAAAGTCGATGAGCGTCGCTTCTTCGGCGAACGCAAGCGAACCGGCGAGCAAAAGCGCTGTCGCGATCAAACAGAAAGTTCTCTTCATTTGAAAAACTCCTTTAATTATTTTATAGATGTAGCCTTGTCTATTTTCTATTATTATCTAACAAGATACGCTTTTTGTCAAGGTTTTAATGAAAAAAAATTTGATTTTTTAGGGCCCGATTTTAGCCCTAATTCTTCAAAATTCCCCTCTTGTCTATATAAATTTCCACCTCTTTGTACTTTGGAAATGTCCTTTTTATGTTCATTTTAAAGATTTCCATGCCTTCCATAATCTCGCTGGCATTGCCGCTTTTTTCAAGCAATTCCGGGGTCAAATTGACATAAAGGGTTCTGCCCCGCTCAAAGCAAAAATCGGCCTTTGTTCCAGGCGAAAAAATCGGCCTTGAGCGCTCTGTTTTGGGGCCAAGCAAAAGTTCGTCAACGTAAAGCGCGGCCTTTTGGGCTCCCCTTCTGCCCGGCAAAAAGCGCCATTCAATGTTGTTGCGGCCTGAATCAACCGACTGAAAGCGGAAAGTATAGCGAACCATAGGCGTTTTGGCCAAATAAATTATGAGCGAAAGCAAAAACACGGCCGCAATCGCCACAAAAATGGCTTCGCGAGGGCCCTTTATGCGCTTTGTCAAATCCTTGATTTTTTCTACCTTAATTTTTTCGATTTTCATCTTGTTCCCGTAAAGCCGCGCGACCGCTCAAAGTGCGTCACAAAGGCTGTTATTCCATTATATATTCCAAAGGCCGTCTTTTGCAAGTAGCTTTCGTCATTTAAAAGCTTGGCTTCCTCATAGTTGGAAACAAAGCCCACCTCCACCAAAACGCTGGGCATGTTGGAGTTGCGGACCACAAACCATTCCTCGGCCTTGATTCCGCGCGGCTGGCTTAAATTGCCGATTTGCGCGGCCAGGCCGTCCATGATGAACTTGGCTATCAAAATGCTTTCCGTCGTGTACTCCTCTTCCATCATTGAATTGAGGATTGGGAAAAGCTTTGGGTCGTCGGTCTTTCCGTGGTCAAGAACGGTTCTTCTGTAGCCGGGCGAAAGGTACCAAACTTCGTAGCCGCGCGCTTTTTTGTCAAGCGAGGAATTTACGTGAATCGAAATGTAAAGGACTGCCTCGTGGTCCTTGAGCTTTACGGAGTTTGCGACTTCGGTTCTTTGCTGAAGGCTGATAAAGACGTCCTTGTCGCGCGTCATGATTATTTTCTTTTGCGGATAGGCGGTCTTTAGGCGCGCGGCCAACATTTTGGCCACGGTAAGGTTTACGTCCTTTTCTTTTATCGTTACGTTCTTGCCGTTAATTTTGTGAGTCATCAAGGCGCCTGGATCTTTTCCGCCGTGGCCCGGATCAATCAATATCGCTCCGACCTTAAAATTTTCGCCGCTAGTTGACTGCTGGGCAAACCAGTCCTCCGCGTCCTTGATGAACTTTTGGCTTACGGAAATTTGTCCGTTGGCAATTTGCGGAGCGTCGGTAAAGGCGAATTTTTCGTTGTCCAAAAGAATCACGCTTGAGCCGGCGCGGAAGGAAACTTGCTTTCCGTTTTTTTCCAAAACGCCGCTTTGAGACAAAGTGTCCCAATAAAGGATTTGTCCCTTTTGCGAGCTTTGCTCCAAGAGGGAAAGTTCTTGCGAGAGAGCGGACGCGCAAAAAAGAAAAAGCGCGGCTAAAAAAGAAATCGCAAAACGCGCAATCCTAATTCTATTTTGAAACATACAAAGCCCCCTGAATTCCACCGCGTATTAAGGCCAGCCAGAATTTCTTATAATTCAACTCGCCGTGATTTAAATTCATCTTGTCAAATTTTTCGATTGTTTCCGAAAGCGAAAGATTGTTCCAATCCTTTATTTCCATGCAATTTAAGAGCGAAGAAGGAATGTTGTTTGAGACCAAATCGAATTCGCCGATTTTGCGCTCGGACTCGCAGTCAAGCTCAAAGTTAAAGGCGCGCTCAACTTCTTTAGGAAGGTCGAACGCCTCGGGCGGAAAATGCCCTTCCTCTTTGGCGCGCTTCATTCTAAGGAAATCGTCAGTTTCGGGATTGCCTTTTTCCAGGATGACCGTAACCCGCTTTACCGCCTCTTCCGCGGCCTTAACCGCTTGCTCTCTAGTTGTCGCGACAGAAATAACATTGCCGCATTTTTCAACATTGTTGCGCGGGAAGACCACTTTGTCGCCGGCTTTCGCGCGCGGAAAAATGTCGCGGGCGCCGGGAATTCTTGCCGCGTCGTCCAAGCCTATGACTTCCTTTACTCGTCCGGGAATTGAAATCCACGCGCGTTCCGCCGACGAGCGCGAAGAATTGTAGGCGAACATTTTAAAGGGCGCGCCTTCAATCTCCAACGGGAATCTGTAGGACTCCAGCGTCCAAGGCTTTCTGCCCAAAGCAATCTCAATCGCCTGCTCGGTAAGATTCAAATCGCTTGAATACGGAAAAGTCCAGCCCGACATGTAGCCGCCGGAAAGGCGCGCGGCGATCTCGCCGATTACAGGGCCTTTTTTTGTCCACTTGATGTCGGCCTTGGCCGCTCCGCAAGAAAGGCCCAAAGACTTGGCTCCAAGCGCGAACGCTTTTACAAGCTCTATGTATTGTTGGTATGAAATGTTTGTGGGCATTGTGTGGCCCAGCTCTACAAAGTACGGCTCAAAGTAAATGTGCCTGTCGGCAAAGCCGGTAACCGTAAAGGTCCCGTCGTAAAGCAAAGCGTCTATCGAAAACTCAGGGCCTTCCAAATACTCTTCCAAAAGCGCCCTGCCGCTCCTTGAAAATTTTAGCGCGTCGTCAATGGCTGCAAAAAGCTCGTCTTGGTTTCTTACCATGCGGCAGCCGCGGGCGCCCATATTGTCAACAGGCTTTACGACGTAAGGAAATTTTAGGCCGGCGACAACTTGCGCCGTCAAAGTGTTTTTAAGATATTTTTTTTCGATAAGAATAAAATGCGGGCTTGAAACGCGCGCGTTTCTAAAGCACTGGCGCATCAAGGCCTTGTCGCTTGCGTTTACGGCGGCCGCGTAGCTGTGTCCGGCAAAGCCGCACTTTTCGGAGGCATAGGCGACGTTGGCGCTAAAATCCGTTCCAGCCGTAAAGACAGCCTTTAAGTTCATGCAGCCGGCAAGGCTTTGGGCGTAGCTTGCGATTTCGTCGCGGTTCTTTAAGTCGATTTGCTCAAAGTGGTCGGCGTCCGAAACGCAAGGCGCTTCTGGGTTTGCGTCAATGACAAATATTTCGAGGCCTAACTTTCTTGCCGCTAAAATCGCGGGCCGCTGCATTGTTCCAGCGCCTAAAATTAAAATCGAATCCTTCATTGCGGGTCCTTAATTTTTTTGCAATAAATCTCAAAGGTGTCGCCCAAACTGAACTTCTTACAGAATAACGCAAGAAGCCTAAAAATAAAAGACTTTTGCGGGATATTTTTTAAGAATTTGACGCGTTCCGGGTGGATGCCGGTCGGAACGATTTTCACCACCTTAAAGCCGAACTTTCTTAGAACGCCTGAAGCCCTGGACGGCTCCCAAATCGTGTAATGGTCGCGCGGACTGTTCTTAAAAAAATCGGAACGGTTGAATCGGGCGGAAACGCCAGAGCCGCTAGGAGTTGAAAAAGCAAAAATTCCGCCCTTGTCCAAAAGTCCGTTCACACGGGCCAAAAGGCCTTTTAAGTCGCGGCAATGCTCGATCACATACCACATAGTGACTGCGTCAAACTTTTTAAAGCCAAAAACTTTTTGGACATCAAAGTCCGCGAACGAAGATAGAACGGAGCTAAAGCCCAACTTGTTCTTTACGTAATCCAAGGCGCTTTGCGATATGTCGGTTCCGTAGGACTCAAAGCCAAGCTCTTTTGCCGCCGCCAAAAAAGGCCCGTAAGCGCAGCCGATGTCCAAAAGCCGCGCGGCTTTAGGCTTTTTAAGACTAAAACGTCCGGCCCTTGCGATTACGCCCGCGCGGCGCAGTCCTTGCGCCTTAATCGAATCAAAGTCGTCAAGGTATGTCCTTCCGTACTGGGCCTTGTATTCGCTTCCAAAGTAATCGGCCTCGTACTGAACGCGGCTGTCGCTTGAAAACGAAAGATAAGTCATGCCGCATTTGGGGCAGCGCCTAAAAGTATGCGCGGCGGTCCTGGCCAAAACCTTTCCGCCGCCAAGCGCCGTCGGGCCGCACACCGGGCAAGAAAATTTTTGCGCAAGCGAAAGTTCTTGGACAAAAGACGCGAGCGGCGAAAGGCCGGACGCTTTTTCAAGGCCAAAAGGCGCGACGTTATCAGAAGGCTTGGCAAGACCTAAATGCGCGGCGCCAAGAAGAGCCTTAAACTTTTTGTTGTCCAAAACTTGCGGGTCTTCCAAAAGCGGCCGCAACTTTTTGGATGCCAATTGATTTTTACCAACGCAAACAAAGCCGTATTTTTTTGAAAGTTTTTTATGGAGGCCGCTTGTGGCAAGCAAAAGAACAGCGCAATTCGCGGCCGCCGCTTCAAAGGCGGTAAAGCCGTAATGAGTGACGACCAAGTCATAGCCGGCCAACTTTTCGCGCAAATTTTCAATCGGATTTTTTGCGGTGACTTCCAAAACGTCAACGCCAAGCAATTCAAGCGCGCGGACGGCGGCGAACGAAAGCGCTCCCCTAGTCTCGCCGCTTACGCAAACCAAGGCCTTTTGTATTTTTACCGGAAAGTCCGCGCGGCGATTTTTCGGCAGTTCAATAAGCGCCGGAGCAAAAAGGTTGGCCTTTAAGGCCGCCTTGCCAGAGCGCGGCATCGAAGGAATCACGTCCAAAAGATAGTCGGAGCCTCTGCAAAAATCCGCTCCGTCGTCGATAGCGCACAGGGGGCCAAGCGCGGAATATTTTTTTATTTCTTCCTTTGCGGAACGGAACAAGTCCATGCAGACCAAGTCCCAGCCCGCGCCTAATTTTTCCAAAGGCTCGTCCACGACTTGCCATTCCTTTAGGCCGTCTTTAACCGCCTGGCTTACAAGGGCGTCCGCTTCCTTTAGGCTTTTGTCTTGGGGAACGTAAACAAAGGCGCCGATTTCCTTAGCCAAAGAAAGGGCGCGCCTTAAATGGCCGGTTCCCCTGCCCGCCTTGACGCTTGGAACAAGCAAAACAGTTTTTTGGAGCGAAGGATTTTTTAGGGCGGTCAAAATGTCTTTTGCGCAATAAGGCGCGCCCGATTTTTGGCCTTGCAAAAAGTCCTGCAGGCGGACTGCCCGCTTGTAGTCGGCAAAGGTGTCGATCGTCGTCCGCAGTTCCGGCGCGTAAAATTCTTTTGGCGCCTCTTTAAATACGCATTTAAAAGTTTCTGGATGCCTGTAAAGCGCGGGGCCGACGTGCTCCTTGTCGTAAGGAGAGTCCGTCAACGTTTGCGCCTTAAGAATTGACGCGGCCTTAAAAAGCTCCACCCCGCTTCCGTGGGGCAAGCCTGAGTAAGTAAAGTAGTCGGCGTCAAATTCATTTTGCTCAAAATCCTCGATTGACTTTTGCGCCGCTTCCCAAAACAAAAAGGGATTGTCGCCTGTCGCGCGGACAATCAAGTCGCATTCGGAAAACTGGCTTTTAATCAAAGAACAAAATCGGTCAAGGACATTGTCGCGGTCGCCGGCGTAAAGTTCCCAGCCGGATTTTTTTGCAAGCGGCTCCAAGGCTTCTTTTGAATCGTAGTCGCAAGCGACAAAATAACGCTCCGCCTTGACTTTTTTCATTGCGTCCAAGGTCCAGCAAAGGCATTCTTTTTGCCCCAAAATTTTCAGAGCCTTTTGCGGAAGCCGTGTGGATGAGAGCCTGCATTGAACAATTACCGCGACATGCTTAAAAGTTCCGCCAGCCATCTATTCGCGACCCCATTCGGAAATCAATTTATAGGCGTCCATCTTGTAGCGGCAACGGTTTTCACGCACCCACGCACGGACGGCCTTAAACTGCCTAAGCGACTCAAAAAAGCCGCAAGAAGAATGCAAATTGTAGCCCCAAAACTTTGCGAAAGGAATTTCAGCCCTTTCGTTCTTAAAAACAGGAGCCATGTTCTTTAGGAAGAATCTTAGCTGCGACAAATCCGGAGTCGAGTCGAGCGCGACGATTTCGTCGGCAAAGGTCACCGTAAAAGTCGTGGACAATTGGATTCTTTCCCCCCAAAGCCAAGCCCTAAAGGCCAAGTCCAAGTTTTGCCAATACGGGTTTTGAATTTTTCCGTCATAGCCGCCCAAAGCCTTAAAGCGTTTTGTGTCGTAATAGCCAATCAAATTAAAGGGATAAAGGGTCGGAAGCCCGTCAAGGACTTTTGCCGACGAATCAATCTTTAGCTTGGCTTTTTTTGCGCTGGGAGCGAATAAAATTGGAATAGCCTGCCCCGCCCTTGAAAAAACTCTAGGCACTATGCAAAAAACATTTTGGTCTGAAAGCTTTTGCGAAAGCGTCGCCGGCAATATTGAAGGCGTAATGTTCATCGTGTCGCGCAAGACTACAAAATGTTCCGACGCGACTTCAGAAACCGCAAGGTTTACAAGATCGCCGTCATTGGCGGGGTCTAGCGGAATTATAAATTTTACATGAGGAAACGCTTGCGAAAAATCCTCAAGGTTGTAGTTGTTGGAATCGTTTTCGATTGAGATTATTTTTTCAAAACGGCAAGCGGTAAGGCTTTGAAGTGTCTGCTCGCGCTTGTGTCTGTTTCCGCTGTTAAGCAATATCGCGGTAACCTTCAAAAGCGGCTCTAGGTCGGGATGCCTTCCGCCTAATATAACACAATTAAGCTGCTTTTCGTTAAAAATTGAAGGTGTAGTATTCATCGCAATTTCCGCAAGGGCCCTTATACTCTTTATTTATGTGCTCCGCCAAAATCGAATTCTTCTTTTGCCAAATCTCCGACAAGTCTTGGCCAAACGCGTTTCCCAAACTCTCCTTGTCAAAAAGCTCTCTGCAAAGGGGAACGGAACCGTCAAGCAAAATGTCCATGTCGCGCCTTAAATGCCAGCAAGGCTCTCTTACCAACGGAGCCAAGTCCGCGGTTTTTAGATCGGGCAAGCGGCCGCAAAAATGGTCGTATTTTTGAACGATGATTTTTCCCGCGGAGGGAGAAGCCTTGTCCGACCAAAATCTATAAAAGGCCTCAAGCTCCTCTTCGTTTTGGCGGACGCGGACAAATTGCGGATAGGTTTGCGAAAAATCCGCGGCCAAAACCTTTATGGCGTCGGCGGCATTTTGAAGCTGGCCTTTGTGAAAAGCCTCAAATGTCTTTTGCGTGGCGGCGTCCAAAAGAACGGCAAAATAAATCTTGTCTTGTTTTTGGGCCGCGGAGCTTTTTAGCCTTGAGTACTGCTGGCTTTGCAAAAAGTCCGGCAAATAGCCGCCGTCGATTTCAACAAAAGCTTCCAAGCCCGCGTCCAAAAGGCAAAGGACAAACTTGTCAAATTCTGGATGCAAGGCCGCCTCGCCAAAAAGCGAAAGCGAAACGACAGCCTTGTCCGAGAATTCCTTTATCTTTTTTACAAGCGCCTCAAAAGTTTCATAAGGCATCCGTTCTTCTTTTGCTTGATACGGAGTAAAAGTCTCTTTTGCAAAAACGCGGCCTTCTATCTGAACGTTGTAAAAAGCGGGAACCGTTTTCAAGACCTTAAGGTCGGCCGCAGCCTCTTGGCACAAGGCCAAAACATTTTCTTCGCCAACCTTGTCTTGGTCCAACTCCAACAAGCCTTGCTTGCCGTCGTCAGCCAACTTTTGGGCCAAGCGCTGGGCGGAAAGAGCCTTTATTTTTGTGTCGCACATAAAGTCCAAGCGCAAAAGCCTGTAGTCTTCGCTTGCGATTTCTGTCTCTATCTCAAAGGAATTGACGTCGCCCTTTATTATGTCAAACACGCTTTCTTTTGTCACCGGATTTTGCGCTTGGGCGGCCAAGGGGCCCTTGCACAGTTCGGACATGATGGCCGCCGCGCCCGAGTCAAGGATTTCTGGGGCAAAGCCGCAAGGATATCCGTCGGCGAATGTGTATTCGGCTTTAAAGTCTATATGGTCTTGAATAAGCTTTTTTGTCAACGGCAAGTCAAGGAAGGCAAAGGAGCTGTGGGCAAAAACGACAAAGTCCGCGGCGGCCTTTTTTGCGGCTTGAACAATGTTTTCAAGCAACTGTCCGCTTGTCCAGCCTTTTCCTTCCAAAAGGACCGTTTCTTTTTGAAAGCCGTCAACAGCCAGCGCGTCGGCCCATTCTTTGGAGCGGTCAAAGGCCGACTTTAATTGTCCTTGCGCCGAGGGAAAAATCTTTTGACTTTGAAATTCGTTTTGGTCAGAATACAAAAGAACCAAAAACTTCATAACCCCTCCCCCTACCTTTGCCACCAAGGCTTTTTCTTTTTCTTTTCCGCTTCCTTCTTTGCCCGCTTGTCTTCATACTGAGAGCTGTCGGCGTTATTCAGCAAATCATCGATGTCTTTTCTTGTGGCGGAAAATTCAGCGCAGCCAACGCTTACCGAAAGCGTAAAAGGCTCCAAACTTCCCGCGTTGATTTTGTCGCATTCCTGGGCCATCGCGCGCTTGATTCTTGGAAAGTCCTTAATCTTCATGTCGCAAGCCAAGACCGCAAACTCATCGCCGCCAAGACGGGCCGAGATGTCTGTTGACCTAAAGACGCTCTTAAGAATTTGCGCTTCGTATTTAATCGCGCGGTCGCCAAAATCATGGCCGTAAGTGTCGTTGATCTTTTTTAGGCCGTCCATGTCGCAATAAATCACAAGGCCTGTTCTTCCCGCTTCTATAGAGGCGTCGATTTGACGACGGGCGTATTCGTAAAAACCTCGGCGGTTCAAAAGTCCGGTCATCTCGTCGGTGAACGAAAGCCTGTGCATCTTTTCTGAATACTGCTCAAGGGTGACGTTTTGGTTTTTAAGAGAATTCTTTTCGGTCTGCTCGCCTGTGATTTTAATCGACGTTACGATTTCCTTTGAAATCAACTCAATTACTGTCTGATAAAAAATTCTTTCATAGCGGCCCAAGCGCAAGAACATATATCCATACTGGAAGCATTCCGCGTAAATCGGGAACAAAGTGTAGCCGCCATCCATTTTTTCCATAATTTCGGGCGGAAGAATTCTCGCGTTGGGATTTATCGTAATGTCGGGCCTTTCAAAAGACTTTTCGTTAAAGAAAGACATCGCGACCCTTGCAACGTCAGGACGCTTGAATTCCGTTCCCTTTTCAAAATAAACCGAATGGTTGTAAAGAACCAAAACCATTCCTTGAACGTCAAAGAGGCAAAGGCTGTAGTGCAAGCGGCTGTACAAGTTTTCTAGAGGAACGGGAGTCTGCGTCTCCATCAAAAAGTAATGGAGCATGTAAAGCTGGTTTCCGCCCAAGCGGAAAATGTCGTAGCGTCTTTTTACGGCAAGGTCGTAGACGCATTCTTCGCTAATCGGCTCGCTGCTGCAGCCGCATGAATGCCTTACAACCAAGGAAGCGTCAAACAAATGCAGCGGCGGAACTCTTTCTCCGTCAATGATTGAGCATACGGTCTTCATAGCCGAATAGGCAAAGTCATCTATTCTTTGGTCGATTGTAGTTATGTTCAGCTCGCCGGTTGAAGTTTCAAAAACGTTGTCAAAGCCTGTGATTTTGACTTGGTCCGGAATTTTAATGTTGTTGTCTTCCAAGCAATTCATCACGCCCATCGCCATTGAGTCGTTAAGACAAATGACGGCGTCAAAAGGAACGCCAGGGTTTGCGCGCAAGAAGTTGTTCATTGACGAGTAGGCGTGGTCAAAAGAAAAGTTTCCGCTAAGAATCCATTTTGGATCTACGGTGATGCCGTAGCCGCTCAAAGTTTCAATCGCGCATTTTTCGCGGTCCAAGCTTTCAAAGTTGCCGGAATCGCAACGCATTATCACAAATTTTTTGCAGCCGTGAACCTCGACCAAATGCGAGACCAACTCCTTCATCGCTTTTCTTGAATCGATTTTAATCGTTGGAATGCCTTCGATTTCCAAGCCGACTGAAACTTTTGGAATCGGCGGAAGCATTTTTATCGATTCAACCAAGCGCGGCAAATCTGTCTTGGAATTGTTGGACAAAGTCGCCGTGGCAAAAATGATTCCGTCCAAATTGTTCTTATTGACAAAGGACATTAACGTTTCGCAGTGGTAGTCGTAAATGCCTGAATTTTTTCCGCGCTCCAAGGGGAACAAAATATACGAGCAGTCGTTTTCCTGGCTATAGCGTTCGATTCCCTTCATAAAGGAAACCGCGTATTCAGAGTAGATTGTATTGATTAAGACTCCCACTCGCTTTTTTGCCATTATCTAAACGCCGCTTCGTTAATTTGCATTATTTGGTCGTAGATCGCCTTTCCGCCCGGAACCATCGGAAGCACAAGCTCGTCTATGTCAACCTTGGCGTCGATGACGCAAGCCTTCTTTGACTTAAAGGCTTTGGCGAAAACGTCGGCGAATTCCTTGGCGTTCTTTGCCTTGTAGGCGTCGATGCCGTAGGCCGCCGCGAGCTTTGACCAATCCGGTCCAAAGTCAAGCGTCGTCGCGCTGTAGCGCTTTCCGTAAAAAAGCTTTTGCCAAAGGCGGACGTTGCCCAAGGTTCCGTTGTTGATTACTACGATTACAATCGGAAGATTATAGTGCTGGATTGTCGCAAGCTCGTTGCAGTTCATGCGGAAGGAACCGTCGCCGGCAATAGCGACGACGCGGGCCTTGGGGTTGGCGAATTGCGTTCCGATCGCGGCGCCTGTGCCAAAGCCCATCGTTCCCAAGCCGCCAGAAGTGATGAAAGTCCTGGGCTTGGCAAAGGGATAGAATTGCGCGGTCCACATTTGGTGCTCGCCTACTTCGGTCGTAACAAAGGCGGAGTCTCCGGCCACGCGATGAATTTCTTCGCAAATGAATTTGGGATTGATTGAATCCTTTGGCTCCTTTAAATATGTCGGAGGAACTTCTTTTTTCCAAGCGGAGATTTTTTTGAGCCATTCCTTGCGCGGCTTTTCTTCAACAAGCGGAATCAAGCGCGAAAGGACAGCCTTAAGGTCGCCGACCAAGTGCAAGTCGGTCGAAACGTTCTTTCCGATTTCGGCCGGGTCGATGTCGATGTGAAGGATTTTGGCTCCCTTGGCGAACTTTGAGGCGTCCGAAAGAACGCGGTCGCTAAAGCGCGCGCCAAGAGTTATCAAAAGGTCGCATTCGGTGACGGCCATGTTGCTGGCCTTTGTACCGTGCATTCCGACCATCCATGTGCAGAGCGGATTGTTTGACGGAAAGGCCGCGCGCGCCATAAGGCTTTCGCTAACGGGAATGTTGGCCTTTGTGGCAAAGTCAAAAAGCTCCTTGCAGGCGCCCGCGATCGTGACGCCTCCGCCGGCGTAAATCACAGGCTGCTTGCTTGAATTGATGAGCTTTGCGGCCGCCTTGATTTCAGAGTCGGAAGGCTTGGCGACGTTAAAGACGCGCTTAAGGTTGGGAGCGAATTTTTCCAAAAGCTTTTTTGAGTCGTCCAATTTTTTAAGGGGCTTAAAGTCGATCAAGTTTTTGGGGTCGGTCACTTCTTTAGGAATGTCGATCAACACCGGGCCGGGGCGGCCGCTCTTTGCGATAAGGAAAGCGGCGCGGATTGTGTCGGCCAAGTCCTCGATCTTTTTGACCATAAAGTTGTGCTTTGTGATCGGCATCGTAACGCCGCAAATGTCGATTTCCTGGAAGGAGTCTTTTCCCAAAAGGCTTGTGGCGACGTTGCAAGTGATTGCGACGATCGGGCTAGAGTCCATGTAGGCTGTTGCGATGCCTGTTACAAGGTTTGTGGCGCCAGGGCCGCTTGTCGCCATGCACACGCCCACTTTTCCGGTGGAACGGGCGTATCCGTCGGCGGCGTGCGCGGCGGCTTGCTCATGGGCTGTAAGAATGTGGCGAATGCGCTTGGAGTTTTTGTACAACTCGTCATAAATGTTAAGAATCGCTCCGCCTGGATATCCGAATATTGTGTCAACGCCCTGCTCTACGAGGCATTCGATTACAACTTGAGAACCTGAAATTTTCATTTCCACACCCTTTTTCTAGTAATTATAAAATTATACAAAAACAGGACAATAAATTCAAGAGCGGCGCGGCCCAACGGCCGCTTTGCTCGCCGCTACTACTCTAGGATCGCTCCCTTATCCGCGCTGGAAACTAATTTGGCGTAGCGCGCAAGGTAGCCGGTCTTGACTTTTGGCTCCGGAGCCTTCCATGCCTTGCGGCGCTTTTCAAGCTCGGCGTCGCTAACCTCAAGGTGAATCTTGTAATTGTTGATGTCCAAAGTAATTTTGTCGCCTTCCTTTACAAGCGCGATCGGACCGCCTTCGGCAGCCTCCGGGGAACAGTGGCCCAACGAAGCGCCTCTTGTGGCGCCCGAAAAGCGGCCGTCGGTGATAAGGGCGACTTGCTTGTCCAAGCCTTGGCCGGCAAGAGCGGCGGTAACGGCAAGCATTTCGCGCATGCCGGGACCGCCTTTGGGGCCTTCGTAGCGGATTACGACAACGTCGCCCGGCTTGATTTTGCGGGCCTGAACGGCCTTCATCGCCTCACTTTCGTCGTTAAAGACGCGGGCGGGGCCTGTGTGCTTCATCAACTCTTTGGCGCAGGCGCTTCTCTTTACTACAGTTCCGCGCGGGGCAAGGTTTCCAAACAAGATCGCGATTCCGCCGTTGTCGGAATACGGATTTTCTATCGGGCGCAAAATTTCAGGATTGCGGTTCACCACTCCCTTGATGTTTTGCGCGATCGTCTTTCCTGTCGCTGTGATAAGGCTGGTCTTGATAAGGTTCTTTTTGGCCAATTCGGCGAGAACGGCCTGAACGCCGCCCGCGTCGTCAAGCTCGCACATAAATGTGTGGCCGGCCGGAGCCAAGTGGCAAAGGTTGGGCGTGCGCTCGCTGATTTCGTTAATCATATGAAGGTCAAGCGGAACGCCGGCTTCGTGGGCGATCGCCGGAACGTGCAAGATTGTGTTTGACGAGCAGCCAAGCGCCATGTCGGCTGTCAATGCGTTCCTGAATGAATCCTTTGTCATCATCTTGCGGGCTGTGATTCCCTTCTTGTAAAGTTCCATAACTTGCATGCCGGCGTGTTTGGCAAGCGCAAGGCGGCGGCCCTGCACGGCGGGAATCGTTCCGTTTCCGGGAAGGCCCAAGCCCAAAACTTCGGTCAAACAGTTCATGCTGTTGGCTGTGAACATGCCCGAACAAGCGCCGCAGCCGGGGCAAGCGACTTGTTCAAGCTCGCGCAATTGCGCCGCGTTGATCTTTCCGGCAGAAAGGCCGCCGACGGCTTCGAACATATCGGAAAGCGAAAGGTTTTTGTCAGAGTACGGATTGCTCGCGTCGCGGCCGGGAAGATGGCCGGGCATCATCGGTCCGCCAGAACAGAAAACTGTCGGAAGGTCCAAGCGAGCGGCGGCGATAAGCATGCCGGGAACGATTTTGTCGCAGTTGGGAATCATTACAAGCGCGTCAAACTGGTGGGCCTTGGCCACACACTCAACGCTGTCGGCGATAAGCTCGCGGGTTACAAGCGAGTACTTCATGCCTTCGTGGCCCATCGCGATTCCGTCGCAAACGCCGATGGCGGGGAATTCAATCGGAGTTCCGCCGGCCATGCGGATGCCCGCCTTTACGGCTTCGGCGATTTTGTCCAGCTCAAAGTGGCCGGGAATGATTTCGTTTTTGGCGCAGCATACGCCTACAAGCGGGCGCTCCAACTCTTCGTCGGTGTAGCCCATGGCGTAAAAGAGGCTGCGGTGGGGAGCGCGGGCGGCGCCTTTTGTGGCGTTGTCGCTGCGCTTGCCTACGGTTTTCTTTGTTGTTTTTGTAGTTGCCATATTAATTCTCCTATTTATTGAACTTTTTCTTTAAGGCTTTTCGCACGTTTGGCGGAACCATTTTTGACAAGTCGCCGCCAAAGCCCGCCAATTCCTTGATGGCGCTTGAGCGGACTGAAAAATACTTGGGGTCTGTCGGAATAAAAACAGTCTCCACTCCGTCGTTGAGCGAGCGGTTTACAAGCGCCAAGTCAAACTCGTATGAAAAGTCGGGAGTGTTTCTTATGCCGCGCAAAAGGGCTTTGGCGCCGATCTTTTTGGCGTACTCTACGACAAGGGTGTCGCAGGAATGGACTTGAACATTCTTGAAATTCTTGGTCATTTCCTTTAAGAGCGAGACTCGCTCCTCGGCGGAAAAGAGAGACGACTTTCCGGGATTGACGGATACCAAAACGTCTATCGTGTCAAAAAGAGCGGACGCTCGCTCGATTACGTTCAAATGGCCGTAAGTCGGCGGATCAAAGGAGCCTGGAAAAACAGCGGTTACCATTCCGTCATACTAGCATAAATCAGCCGTAAATTCAAGCGAAGCGCGCCTTGACTCGGCCGTAAAAAAAACCGCCCGTATCCTCATCAGAGTCTGCGGGCGGCCTCTTCCATTTTTAACTTTTTATTTTATTGGCCTAGGCGGCCATTGCTAAGGGTATTAGCGCTTAAGCGACAAGACTGTTTCTAGCAGCGTGTCGGCAGTTCTGATTGTAGAAGCGTTTGACTGGAAGCCGCGCTGCGTTACAATCATGTCTGTAAACTGGTCAGTCAAGTCTACGTTTGACATTTCCAAGGCGCCGGCCAAGAGGCTTCCCTTTCCGGCAATTCCGCTCTCGCCGATCAAAGCGCGGCCAGAGTTGTTTGACTCTACGTAAGTGTTGTCGCCGGCCTTTTCCAAGCCGCCCTGGTTTGTGAACGAAGCCAAGGCGATTTGCCCGATGCGGCGGTTTGTTCCGTTTGAATAAACGCCAGTGATGATTCCAGTTGAGTCAATCTTAAAGTTGTCAAGATAACCCAATGTGTATCCGTCCTGGGCAAAGGCTTTTGTAGAAGACTTTGAGGCGCTCTGAGTAACAGTGTTTCTCATGCTGCCGATTGTTCCCAAGTTGATGTTGAATGTCTGGCGGTGCGGAATCTCGTTTCCGTTTTCGTCGTAGTCAGGGTTTGACTCAGGAACGTTGAACGTTGTCTGAAGAAGGATTTCGCCTTCCGGATTTGACTCGCCGTCAACTGAGTCAGTGACGCGGCGCAAAGTTCCCATATTGTCAAACTCAACAAAGAACTCGTTTGTAGTTCCGTTGGTTGTGTTAAGTCCTACGCGAGTCTGAGTGTAGTCGGCGTTCTCGGGGTCAACGTTAACAGTGGCTCTCCAGCGGTTGGGGTTTCCTGTTACGCGAGTGAAAGAAACGGCCAAGTTGTGCTCGTTTCCAAAGCTGTCGTAAATCTTGAATTCCGTGGCCCATGTTCCGCGAGCGATCTCGGCGGCGTTGGCTCCTTCGGGAATCTCGGGAGTGTTCTTGTCAAGGTTGCAGGCAAAGTTTACGTTCTGAGTGGCGCGGGCGGGATCCTTTGATCCAACCGGAATTACCAAGTCAGTCGGGCTGGCGGCTGTCTGAACGATCATCTCGCCGTTCATCTCGCGGGCCATCCAACCTTGAACGCGGTAGCCGTTGGCCGGGTTTACCAAAGTTCCGTCTTTGTCAATTCCAAAGGCGCCGTTTCTTGTATAAAAGCTCTTTTCGCCGTTCTTAAGGACAAAGAAGCCGTTTCCCTGAATCGCGACGTCAGTGCCGACGCCAGTTGACTGCAAGTTTCCCTGAGTGAAGATGTTGTGGATAGCGGCTGTCTGAACGCCCAAGCCAACTTCCTTGGGGTTAACGCCGCCGACTTCTGTCGTAGGAGCGGCCGCGCCAGAAAGCTGCTGGCTTACCATGTCCTGAAAGTCAACGCGGCCTTTCTTAAAGCCGGTTGTGTTGACGTTGGCGATGTTGTTGCCGATAACGTCCATTCTTGTTTGGTGGTTCTGCATTCCGGAAACGCCGGCCCAAAGTGATCTCATCATATCGCTATACCTCTTATATCCTTTTTAATTGCTGTATACGGCGCGAACGTAATCCATATTGTAGAAATTTCCGTTCACCTGAATCTGCGGATTTTCGCCGCGAGTGAAGCCTTCGACAACGCCGGTGACTTTCTCGCCCTCAACGTCAAGGTCGACAACCTTTCCCAAAGTTCCGGCGGCTTCGCTGGACTGCATCATCTGCGCCATCTTGTTAAAGCCGTTGGCCACGTTGTACATTTGCTCAAGCGAAGTGAACTGCGCCATCTGAGCGATGAACTGGCTGTTGTCCATGGGTTCAGTCGGATCTTGATGCGTCATCTGCGCCATCAAAAGCTTAAGAAAATCATCCTTGCCCAATTCCTGACTGGCCTTGCGTCCATTCACAGTCAATGTCTTGTTGAATCGATCCACCTCAAGATTTGTCTGCATCTTTTCGGAAGGACTCAATGTAGCGCTAAAATCCATCGCTCACCTCTGCTATATTTACGCAACGATGTTAACCGAAACATCGTCGTCAATGAAATTATCGGATATTTCGGAAACCGATGTTAGACTTTCTTGCGTAAAATCTCCGTAAATTTTTCTTCCCTGCTGGGCGCGTCCGTCGTCGTTCTGGCCGGAAGCGTTGTCTTGCGCGAACTGCATCTGGCTTCCGGCAAAGCTGACGTCAAACTTGGCGTTCTCAAAGCCGCTCTGCAAGAAAGAATTCTTAAGCGCGTCGGCGCTCTGTCCAAAAGCTTCCATAGCCTCGCGGCTAGAAACCGTAATGTGTCCCACGATTTCCTTTCCGTGAACTTCCATGCTGATCTTTACGTTGCCCAACTCCTCGGGATGCAAAATCAAATTGATTTGGCCCTGGTCGTTGTCGCGCAAAACAATGTTGGCGGCCTTTACAAAGTCGCCGGCGTTCTGCGTGATTTGGTTCTTGAGCATCGCTTGGAAAGTTGAACCGTCGCTGGCCGCGCTTTGGCTGTCAAGTGACAAAATGTTCTTTTGCGCCTGGGCGTTAAGGTCAAGCGTCATCTGGACGGCGCCCTTTTCGGTTTGCTTAACGGTGGTCACAAAGTTTTTCTTTATGTCCTTGGCGCCTTCCTTTTGGACGGCGGCCTCAACCTTTGTCCTTAAATCAGTGACTTGTATTACAGGCTTTTTGGAATTCTTCTTAAGCTCAGAAACTTTAGAGCCGGCCGCCTCTTTTGATTGGGCGCCGTCTTCTTGGGCGTAAGTAAAGTCGGGCGCGTCCCGGACAACCTTTTGTCCGGCAAGCAAAGACTCCGCCGGAAACGAAAGTTCCGCCGCGTTCTTCGCGCCTTCCTGGCTTTGCTTGGCAAAATCCTCAAGACCCTGGCTTTCTTTTTCAGAAGCCTTTTGCGAGATCTGCCTTAGGAATTCCAACTGCTTGGGATCAATCTTTTTTTGGCCAGACTTTTGTTCGACTTTAGAATTAGATTCGGTTTTGGCTTCGGCTTTTACCTCGGGCTTTTTTTGCTCCCTTGCGACAAGGGCGCCCTGAATAAAAGCGTCGACTTTCGCCGGCTCCTCTTTTTTGGCCGTTTTCTCGATTCTTTCATCGCGGCCTTTTTCGTTGCCGCTTTCCTGAACACTTTTCTGGGCATCTTCGGCCTTGGCCGTCTGAGGCTCTTCTTGGGCCGCTTTTGCCGGTTCCGCTTCCTTAACAGGTTCCGCCGAATCCGTCGGCTCTTCCTCGCGCTCGCGCAGGCTTTGGTTCAACATAGAAAGAAAGTCGCTTTCGCGGGGAGCGTCGTCTTGGCGAGTCCTTTGAAGGCTTTGAGGCTGTGGAGCTAATTCAGGAGAGAAAGCTTGGTCTGTCTGGCAAACAATAGTTTGCAATTTTTACCTCCAGCAAACACCGAAGGCAAAAATCGCCGCTAGTCGATTGAAGTTGGCTTTACCGTCATCTTTCGCTGAAGCGTCGCGGCCCTGTCGGCCGGCATCAAAGACAACCAGTAAGGAACCATTGAGGCAACTCCGTTATTCTGGGCTCGTTCGGTGACTTTCCTTAGCACATCGATGGCCAGCTGGTCATCCATTGCTACAAGAATATCGACGGCCTTTAACGGCTGCATGCCTTCTAGGTTGGCGGCAATTTGCTCGATGTTTACGTTTCTATCATCGAACATTTTGACCGTATTGTTAAATGTTTTTTCTCGCTCTTCCAAGTTTTTTTCGCGGTCGGCAATTTCTTGGGCCAAGCGCTGGTTTGACTCTTCCACAGTGACTGTGTCAGCCTCGCGCTTTTCCAATTCCTCGCGGTAAAGGTCCAGGGCTTCGCGCTGCTTGTCCAAGCGGTCTTGGTCCAAGTCCGCGGTCAAGGGCTTGGTTGAGGTGGCCGTTGTGGAAGTTTGGCGCTGCCAGCCCAAGGCCTTGTAAATCGGGTTAAAAAGGCTTTTTACGCGGATGACTCCAAGGAAATCAAACCACAAAAGGCCCCCAAGGACCAAAATCACGATTAAAAACAAGAGAACGATAGATTTTCCGAGCGAATTGCCTCTAGCCACGGATCAAGCCTCCGATTGCCGCTCCCAAGGTGATGTCGTTTTCAACCTGAACGGCGTGCCAGGCAAGGCCGCGCTTTTTTGTAAGCGACTCTTCCAAGCAAGCCTTTATGCGGCCGTTTGTTCTGTATGTCTTGTAGAACGTGGTGCCGTTGCATACGATGCAAACCGGGCGCGTCATGTCGTGCCCCTGCCCTGTCTTAAGGACGCTGGCCACCAAAATCGCGGCGGCGTAGCGGGCGGAACGGTTGACGACGGCGTCAAGGACTTCAAAGACAAAATTATAGTCGTCTTTTGAGCCGTACTTTGCCAAAAGGTCACCGACAGTGTTGCCCGCCTTGTAGGGAGCGTGCAAAAAGCCGTCGATTTCTATTAAAGTGAGCGTAGGAAGCTTGAGAAATTCGGCGGAAAACTTTTCGCTAAGCCAGCCCTCTTTGGCGGCTGTTTTAAGCGCGTAGTAAGAAACCGGTCCAAGGTAGGCTCCGGAGCAAGATTTTTCCAAGTAGAAGGTGCCGGGCTTGGCGCTGGTGGCGTCAAATTCGCGGTCAAAGTCGCTGCGGGGAATCGAGCAGAACTTTCCGACTTCTGTGTCGATTACGTCCGCCTTGTCAAAGCCCTTTACGTCGCTAAGCGCGGGCTGAATGTAGGCGGCGTTCATTCCGGTTCCAAGGATAAAGCCGACATAGCTTGAATAAACGTTGCCGCTGGCGGGATTGGCCGCTCCGGCAAGCAAGGCGGCGACTGTGTCGTTAAGGAGCATCACGCTTTTTGGCTTGTTCCAGCCCTTTGAGACAAGCGCGTCGCTAAGGCACTGGCCGATTTTGCTTCCGACAACTTCGGGCGCCTTGACCTCTTTAGAAAAGCTGGTCAGGATTCCGTCGCCGTCGCTTGTTATTTCCATTGGATAAGAAAAGCAAAAGCCGATGCAGTCGGCCTTGTTCTTTAGGTGCTCCAAGTTTTGGGCTATTTGGTCAAAGAATTCCTTTTTGCCAAGCTCGCGCTCAACGCCGGGCATCTTTGTCTTTTCCATTTCGCTGATGGAGGGAACGCCATTCGCGTCAAAAGTGACAAGGCAGGAACGGAAGTTTGTTCCGCCCGCGTCGATTACGATCACGCTCTTGTTGCAGGGCTTTTTTTCCGGCGGAAGCGTCCAAGTGCGGATCATGTCTTGGTCGGCCTTTTTGCCGTGAAGGCCCTGGTCCATGTCGTATAAAATCGCGTCGGCGACATCGTCAACGTCCACATTCTGAACAAATCCATGCTTTCCCAAAAAAGCGCTAACTTCGCGGCTCATACAATTCCCCAAATTTTATTTTTAGTTTATTTATCGATTATAGCACACGCCTTGTTTTTTTGCAAGAGAGAATTTTTTTTACGAATTTTTGGGAAAATAAACGAAATTCTTGACAACTATTTATATCTTATAGGTAGAGGTATTTATGAAAGCAAATAAAGAAATCAAATCCGGCGTGTTCGCCGACCTATTCTGCGACGATGAAAAGGTCGGAAAGAAAAATTTCCTGTCGCTCTACAATGCGATTCATGGGACAAATCTCAGATTGGAAAGCACAAAGCTTGAACGAAAACGAATTCCGCAGTCGCTTTACAAGACATTTGACACTGACATCAGCGTGTTGGTCAATGGACGTCTTTTCGTCCTTATCGAGCATCAATCAACCCCCAACGAGAACATGCCGCTTAGATGTCTGGAGTATTACGTTCACCTGCTCTACGGAATCGTTCCCGCAAGATTTCGATATCGCGAGCCGCTGTACAAAATTCCCACGCCGGAATTTTACGTCTTTTACAACGGTGACCGCAAGCAAAAAGAAGAACACGAGCGAACGATGCGCCTGTCGGACGCTTTTATCGAGCCGCAAGAAGATCCGGCTTGCGAAGTGAAAGTTAAGTTCGCAAACATCGGCGGCGAAGGGCGCAAAAACTTGTCAGTCGTTAAAAACTGTGCTATAATGAGGCAATACTGCGAGTTTATGGAAATCGTTGCCCGCCACCGATTGGAACTCGGAACATTCCCGCCCGACGATGAGCTGATAGACTGCTACGACAAGGCGATAAGCGAGGCGATTTCCAAAGGTATCCTTGTTGACTATCTTTCACGCAAGGCCACGGAGGTAAGAAATATGTTTGTAGGCGAATATGACTATGACACGGACATCAAAGTTCATGAGGAAGTGGCCCGCGAGCAAAAAGCCGTGGAAGACGCGCGCAGTTTTTACGCCAACGGCGTGTCAATAGACATAATCGCAAAGTCGCTGGGCATGACAGAAGACCAAGTCAAGGAAATCGTCGCCCAGCCCGCCCCCGCAAACTAAGCGCTACTGCGCGCTACGGCTCATACCCAACCGAATTAGGCGTAAGAACGTCGCCGCCATCAATAGTCGCGCCGAGATCAACCGTGTTGCCGGAAGCGTCGCCCTTTCCAACAATCGGACCAATACCGGCGCTTGTGTCATTTCCTGTGTATTTTATCGTAGCGCTTGCGGCAATCGTATTGCCAGTGATTGAGCCATATTGAACATATCCTACTATTCCGCCAACGCCTCGCTGGCTCGATCCTTCGACTGTTCCGCTGAAAGTGCAGTTAGTGACAGTGCCGCAAGCCCTGCCCACAAGTCCGCCGACGCCGGCGTAATCTCCTCCGGTACCAGCTGCTATAACAGTCACCAGCATAAAAATAAAAAGTACTTGATTTATCTGTAAGCCAAACATAATTTTTATCAGATGGAGTGTTCCAATAATAATTAAAAGCGTATTTTCCATCTTTTGAACTAGAAGCGCAATTATCATATCTATGTGTAAACGACCTTATTTCATCGTATTCGGCATAAGGATTTTCTGCTGTCAAATGAAATGTTTGTTCTGTACATGGACCCTCGTTAACATCAAGTCCATACCAGCCGTGCAATTGTTAGTCGTCGTTCAATGTTACGGTAAACCAGTAGTGCGACCGTCTGCCGCTGTCGTTACAAAGATTTCCGCTGGAGTTGACCGCTTGAGAGTCAAAACTATAGGCATAGCTGGAATTCATACCTGCTTTTAATTGAGCCAAAGTTTTTGTTGTATAACTCCAGTTTTTGTTTACTTTTCCGCACGAAACATTACCATCACTGGTATCGTCTGCAAGAGATGTATAAAAGTAGAATGTACTGTCTGGAGCTGTAAGATTAACAGAATTACTATTTGAATTAGTTGTAAGAGTTTTATAAAGAGAACCACTATTGTCGCTGGTTTCAGCCCATGCTTTAATTGTCTGCCGTTCAGTGTCGTTGCCGTCATTTTTTGCTTGGATGTACATTTCCACTGAGAGGAAAAGTCTGACACCTTGATCCCTTGTCTGGAAACTTGTCACGCTAGGCACCGTTACCGTTACCGGCTTTATCATTGCATGAACTCTTGTTGTTGCCGTCACGCTGTCGATTCCCTTTGTAAGTGTCGCGCTTAATGTGTGGTAGCCGTCTGAAAGGTCTGTTGCAAAAGGTATGCCGGTTACCGTGCCGTCAAGCTTGAATTCCATATTCCAGCCAATATCGGCATACGGATTTGTGACATCCAGTTGCAGATTATCATAGTTAAGATAGCTGTATTTGATTACGACATACGGTTTATCCTCGTGAATTTCAGTTCCGTAAACTGTTCCGTTCGGGAATGTATTATCGAAAGAGAAAACTATGTTCGTGAGGTACCCCTCATTTGAAATGTCAAATATGTGAATCTGCTCTGACTGCTGCTTTATGCTGAATTTTGCCCGCTCATCTGCAATCGTTGTGGAAGACGGTACCGCAAGAGAAAGAATCGGAGTTCCGTCCGCATACTCCGCAGGAGTGATTGTCGCGACATTGCTGCTAGTAAGCGGCGTTGAAAGTTCAATCGTTTTTCCTGAAGAAAGATAAAGGTCATTCTTTTTGTCGCTTCCAATTGGAACAGTGATTGAGCCGCCAAGAATCAAATCTCCGTTGTTCATAAAGATTCCGCCGCCCATTCCCGACGCGGAATTTGATTCGATTATTCCGCCTGAAAGCTCTGTTGTTCCTGTAGCATAAAGTCCGCCGCCATGTTCGGTTACGGTGTTTCCGCTTATAACGCCGTCTGTCATTGAAAGAGCGCCCGAAACATAGATTCCGCCGCCTTGTTCCGCAGAGTTAGCGTCCGCAGCCAGGCTTCCGCCAATTGTACCGCCTTCAAATGTGAATGTTTTTCCGTACTCAATAAAGGCGCCGCCGCCATATCTGTTGGCGCTGTTTCCTTTTATTACTGCCGTTCCTCCCACATTGACAGTTCCGCCGCAGTAAATGCCGCCGCCGCTTGTTGAGGTGGCCTTGTTTTCTGAAATTTCTCCGCCTGTCATCTCAAATTTAGCGTCAACAGAGCCGGCAACATATACGCCGCCTCCGCAAACAGAGGAATTGTGGTGGATTTTTCCGCCGCTCATAATTCCATAAGATTGCGAAGAAGAAGAGGCTACGAGGCCAATTCCACCGCCGTTACTCTTGGTGTAATTATATGCGATTTCGCCGGAGTTCATGTACATTTTTCCTCTAACATAAACTCCGCCGCCCTCGCCGCCAACATAGTTTCCATAAATTCCTCCGGTCCAGGGAGCCTCTTCGTTTGGTGTTCCGTCGGTTTTTGCGGACTTATAGCCCAGATACAGATTTGCATCAAAACACCCTACACCGCCGCCTCTCTGGTTGGCGCACCAATTTCCGCCGTTATTAAGCACATCATCCTTAGTAGTTGTGGATGTTGGACAAGCCGGATGCTCTTTGTTGACGCCACCTATGACAGCCGTGCCGTAGATAAATGCGCCGTAGTTGTGGCTGGTGTCGGCAATCGAGCATATTCCGCCGCTATAAGTGCCACCAGAGTTAGTCGATTCATTGCTTGTTATCTGTCCTCCGGACATATACAAGTTGCAATAGCTTACAAAAACGCCGGCTCCCTGCTTAGCGGTGTTTCTTGTAATTAAAGTTCCTTCTTGTATGTAAAGGTCGCCATTTTTTCTAGATACGCGCCGCCATTGGCCCCATGATTTGCCCCAGTTATCTTGATGTTTCCTAAAATGACAGAGCAAGAACACTCGGTGTAAAGGACTGGCTCATGACAACCTTTCCCGTCCAGCGCGTCAATCGGCTCCCCCGGGTTTGTAGCGTGATCCGCTGGGTAAAGGCCGTTGGCGCCCATAATGGTTATGGAGTTTGCGGTTACATCATTCGGAATTGTCTGCGCGCCTTCCAGAGTTCCAAGAACCAAGATTGTGTAGTCTTTAGTCGCATTGGTCATTGCGGCGCAGGCGGCCTCTATGCTGCCAAAGGGCTTGGCTCGCGTTCCGTCAGCGTCTGCAGAACCGCCCTGCTTAACGTAAATCGGCTTGTCAAGCTTTATGCTTTTGTTGTCGAAAGAAAGGGTCAAGTCCAGGCCGCCGGCTTCGTGCGAGGGCGCAAGCTTAAAGCATTTATAGTCGGCGTCGCTAAGAACGCGTTCCGGGTCAGTGGCGACGACTGTGTCGCCGTGAGAGAAGCAATTAGAGCCGCCGGTTAGCAACGACAAGGCGACATGCTGAGCGTCCGCGGCCTTGTGCTTGGCAAGCGGGCTTGCCAGCTTTAAATTGCAAGTCTTATCAGACAAGTACACGTCGTTTGAGCCGTCGCCGCAAGGGACATAAGCGTCTCCGCCAAGCGAACATACCGATCCGCTAAAAGCGTACAAGGCGCCGCCTTTGTCAGCCGCGCGGTTATAGGAAATGGTGTTCTTTATTGTGGCCTTTCCTGCTTTGACACAAACGCCGCCGCCATTGTTAGAGGAATAGTTTCTGGCTATGGTTCCGCCCAAAAGCTTCATCTCTTTTGTATCGTCTGTGCTATTATAATATATGCCGCCGCCGGCTTGGTTGTCCGCTGAGATTACGCAATCCACGTAATTTGAACAGTCTGTTGTGGAAGTGGCGGCTGCGTTTGTGGAATCGTCGCCTATAACGCCGCCCGTCATAGTAAAATTAGAGCAATAGCAATAAACGCCGCCGCCTCTACCGGCGTCTTCTTTTGAGCCTTGAAGCGCGCTGTTTGCGCATATTTTTCCGCCGGACATTGTAAAGTTAACGTCTTTATCGCAATAAACGCCGCCGCCGCCGCCCCCTGTTGCCGCGCTGTTTTCGCAAATAGTTCCGCCGGTCATAGTAAGAGTGGATTCTTCATACATATGAACGCCGCCGCCACAGCACGAAGCTGTGTTACTGCTTGTATTGATGGCTTTGTTCCCTTTTATAACGGCGCCGTCCTCAATAGTCAAACTGCTATTCTTGCAAGCAAAAACGCCGCCGCCATTGCGCTTGCTTTTGTTTTTTGTCACATAAGCTCCGCTAGAAAGCGTAAGGGCGGATTCCACCACAGCCAGATCTATTCCGCCGCCTTGCTCAGTTGAGCTTCCGCCTGTAACCATTAAATTTTTTATTGTCACAGGAACCGTCGTTGCAATCTTCAAGGCGCTTTGATTGCCCAAAAAATCCCCGTCCATTGTTCCGCCCGCGTCAATTTTGTCCTTCGGAATTCCAGCGTCGGCGCCTGTCGTTGGAAGCGGCGACGCTCCGCAAATGGTTAGGCTTTTGGCGCTTGCGTCGCCGGGAATCTTTTGATTTCCGGAGAGCGTTCCGTCAACATAAATCGTGTATTCCACGCTTGAGTCGGTTATAGCGCTGCAAGCGTGTTCGATTGAGTCGTAAGGATGGAACTTTGTTCCCGGGCCGGCCGCGCTTGGCGTTCCAGTGTCTGACTGGGCTCCAATTCCCGCGACCCAAATCGGGCTGTCAAGGGTAAGCGTCTTTTTGTCGGAAGAAAGCTTTAGTTCCCAGTCGTCGCTGTAAAGCTTAAGAGAATCTTTTAGGGGTTCCAAACTAAAGGAGGCTTGGGCCGCGACGACGCCGCGCTTGG